>Ga0233437_1001960_pt1 | contig 33945 bp, 38 predicted proteins | sample SI_122_August201_FD_182714 | JGI IMG/M metagenome (GOLD analysis project Ga0233437, IMG submission 182714) | Seawater microbial communities from Saanich Inlet, British Columbia, Canada - SI_122_August2016_200_MG | ecosystem: Environmental > Aquatic > Marine > Inlet | place: Canada: British... | reverse complement strand
AGGGGTATGTAACATTATCTTATTTTACCCCCGAAGATAATTTAAGGTTTATTGAGTATTTAATTTTATCAAATGAGTTGAATTTAATTGAGTTTAAAGATAAGGCTTTATCTCCAATAGATGAATTAAAAAGAGACTATAAGTTTCCTAAATTTGGACATGATTTAGTAATTGGACCATACGTAGTGAATGATTCAATGCAAGTATTTAATGGAGATAGTGAACCAATCACTACTTTTACTAAGGCAGAATATGGACTATTAAGAGTATTAGTTGAAAATTCAAATTTTACAGTTCCGTATCATGAAATTGCATTAAAAACAACATCTTGGGTACCTGGGTCTGGCGAACCTGTAGATATCCTTAGAACACGAATGACAAGATTATCCACAAAAGGGGGTGGGATTTTAAGAGATTTTTTGAGTACTACTCGTGGAGTTGGATATAAAATTATCAATGCTTATGTTCAAAAAGTATGAATTAATTATTCTAATTATACCACTTAATTGACAAATTTATCCTCTAACTACATAACTTGTTTGTATTTATCATAACACATACAAGATAAATATTTAAAACATCAAATATTTGTGTCAAATATGACAAATATTCAAGGTGAAGTGACAAATTTTATTGAACAAGATGTATCTATTAGACGTGGATTATCACGTGGACTTTTGAATAGTAGAGCATTAGCAAAGTATATATCTCAAAATTTAAAATTGAATTGTACAATTGACGCTGTGATTAGTGCTATACGAAGATATGAGTCAAAAGAAGAACCTAAGGAATATATTAAAGAGCGTTACAAATTAATTGCTTCAGCAAAGGTATCTTCTAGGACAAAAATGATTTCTGTATTATTAAAAAAAAATGTAGATGTAAGAAAATCTATTACAAATCTATACAATAAAGTTGATTTTTCTAAGGGTGAAGTAATAAGAATTTTGGAAGTTAATCAATTTATAAAATTAATAGTTGATGAAGCTAATTCTAAAGAAGTACAAGAATTATTTTCAAAATCTGATGTGGTATCAATTGAAAAAGGACTTGGAGAAATAAGTGTTATTTATGGTGAAGAAGTTGCTAACACTCCTGGGGTGTTTGCAGCAGTGTCTGGGGAATATGCATTAAGTAATATTAGTTTAGTTGACGCAGTGATATGTGGCAATGAACATATCTTTATAGTCAACGAAGATGATTTAATGAAAGCACTTGAAGCTATGCATAGAATTAGGAAATGGGGCGAGAAGATTAAGGAATAAATTTCAATTATATTTTTAAATATATTTAGTTTTTAATTGTACTTAATGTCTCCTCCAAATAATAGTTCTAAAGTTTTGGTTCATCCACCATTATACATTCTAACAGAAGTAACGACTGATGAAGTTGCAGGTTTGTTGGATTTGGATGATAGTGATGATAAATTTGGATCTTTACAGTTAGTTCATGTAGGAGATTATTTTAAAGCAACTTATTCAGATAATTCATTAGGGGCTATTCTGAACAAGTATCAGAAGAATTCTGACGATAGATTGCGTGATTTGGACCAGCCAAGGGTTGGGGTTTTTCATAATACTGCACCTTGGCAATCTATAGCAACCAGTATGGTTAATCCTTTTTCTTGGTCTAATGTTTTACCAACTCTATTTAGTGGAAGATGGACTAGTCTAGTTATGCGACAATGGAGATCAATTCCTTTGCAAGCGTTTTCTAATAATTTAGTTTATATAATGGGAAGTCCTGGATTAGATTATCCACAACCATTACCTCTTGAAGTTTTTATTGATCAGTATATTGATGATTCAATATCAGTTGATGGGCTCATACCTTTTAAAAGATTAAAAGGTGGGCATCGATCAATTGGGGTTGAAAGCAAATTATTTGCATATGGGTCTAATGGCACAATCATTAATTATCGATAACCAACAGTTAGACATAGACTTGGAGATGTTGGACAATATTAATTTTTATTTTGGGTTTGTAATTCCTAAAGCTCTATATATCTCAGGCCATAATTCTACATGAGGTCCCTCGACTTTTTTAGGAGACCATTCATAAACTAAATTAAATAGACTTTGATCTTGAAAATATTGTAAAACTGAAATGTCTTGATATGGATGTTCCTGTAATAATTTTTTAGGAGTAAGTTTTCCTATTGTTGCAACATGTGCATTTGTTTGAGCCAAGATTTCTAATCTATTTATTTCTTCAACACTTATTGGTTCACCTTGATAACCTGTGTCTATTAAGGTCAAATTATAGTGCAATTTTTTACTTAGTAATCTATCAACTTCTGTAGCTTGATGTACGGTTGACAGACCAATGGAATTTTTTCTAAATGAATACATCATAATTCCATTAAATATATGATGTCCATAATCACTTAGAAAAAGAATCTTAAATTCTTGTTGATTTGACATCTTAAATAAGAAAAACAAATGAAATTAACTTTTAAGTCTAACTGTTAATTTTTTTGTAACTTAATAATTAGCTTTTAATATTAATTCTAGGTTCTTGTCTTTATGCCAATACTATTAGAGGATATCCCTTCACATTATGGTAGTTCATTTGTTGCAATACATTACGCTGCAGATTTATATTTAATGGAAAGATTTCTAAAACCATATTATGATCCTTCAGATAGACCTTTAGTAATGGCAGTAGGTGGAGGACGTAATGAATCACTAATTAATATTGCTTATCATGAAAAAAATTTTACGGAATCTGCTAAAAATCCAATATTAGTTGGATGCAATATTTCACAAAGAACAGCTTGGGAAATAGAAAAGTATAATGAATTCGTTGCTGGACCAGACTCAGGGGATGGAACAAATTCAATGGTGTGGAAGCAATTAGCATATAAAACTACAGGTTTGTCTGAAGATGGTCAATATAATTTAGCATATTTTAGGGCTCCAGATATTGATGGGAATATTGATGCTTGGTTTAGAGTTTTAAGTCAAGCATCTTATCAAGTTTGTAAAGGTGGAGTTATATTTATGATTACTACTGCAGGAGATTCAGATGCTCATGATGAAATCATTGAAAAAGTTTGTAGAAGTAATTTGCCAACAGAGTTAGTTCATACTGATATAACTAATGTAACAGGACATTCAGCAACTACTCATTACAAATGTGCAACTTTTGTTGGAAAGTAGTGATTAACACACCCACATGTTTATCACTACAACACCATATATTTAAATACTTTAATTCTATTTTTCTGATTAGGTGATTAAAGACAAACTTTTAACCGTTTCCTACGGTCACTAAAGGTTTGATCAAAACTTGTGGGTTTCACTAATGTTCAAGCCCACAAAATAAAAGGTGATTTTAGAATGTATGATGTTATAATTATTGGAGCAGGAGTCGTAGGATACGCTACTGCAATGTATGCTGGACGAATGGGGATGAAATCTTTAGTTATTGGTGCTGAACCTGGTGGAACTATTACTAAAACTAATATGGTTGAAAACTATCCAGGGTTTAAAAAATTAACAGGACAAGAACTTGCTGATAATTTGCGAGAACACGCACTTGATTACAAAGAATTTGTTGAACTTAAAGACTCAATGGTTACAAAAATTCAAAAGAAAGATGATGGAAATTTTTCTGTTTCAATGGGAGAAAATGTTGTTGAAGGTAAAACAGTAATATATGCAACAGGTTCAAAGTGGCGAGAATTACAAGTTCCAGGTCATGATGATTATTTGAATAAAGGAGTGCATTACTGTGCTTTATGTGATGGGTTCTTTTATAGAAAAAAGATTACAGCAGTGGTTGGTGGGAGTGACAGTGCAGCAAAAGATGCATTGGTTTTAGCTGAACACGCTGATAAAGTTTATATCATTTATAGGAAAGAAAGTATTAGAGCTGAACCTCCAAATATTAAAAGAGTGAATGACAATCCAAAAATTGAGATTATTAACAATACAAATGTTCTTGAAATGAAAGGAGATAACGTTAAAGGATTAACTTCAGTTAAACTTGATAAAGAATTCAATGGAAGTGATGAATTAGCTTTAGATGGATTGTTTATTGCAATTGGACACTTACCGTTATCAGACTTAGCAAAAGAAGTTGGTGTTGTACTTAACAAAAAAAATGAAATAATGATTAATAGGAAAAGTGAGACAAATGTTCCAGGATTCTTTGCAGCTGGTGACGTTGCAGACACTCATTTCAAGCAAGCAATAACAGGTGTAGCTGAAGGAGTTTTAGCTGCTTATGGTGCTTATGAGTATATCAATCAATAAAAATACTTAATTTTTTTTAAAATTTTTATTATTTAATTAGTTCTAACTGTTAACTTTAAATATAGAATTATTGTTTCTTTAGGAAAATGGACTTACATTTTGAACTTGCACTTGAAGAAATTAGGTCGCTAGGTCAACCTATTGAGGAACATTTTGATCAAATTACTTATCCTGGATTGCCACCTTTCGATATATGATTTTTTAGTGTAGGGGAAGGACCAATTAGGTTAATTTCAGTTGTTGGAATTCATGGAGATGAAATAATGCCATTGGTTGCACTGCCAGAAACATTTAAAGCTGTAATTGAATCAGGTTTAGATTTGGATGAAGTTTCGTTTGGTGCTTTTTTTGCTAATCCTCTTGCATTAAGATATGAAACTAGAGAGGTAAATATTAATTTAGGTAAAAAAGATTTGAACAGAGGTTGGTCTCATTACAAAAATGATTTCTATTACGGAGATATTAAAAGAATTGTTTCTAAATTATCAAAATCTTATACTATGCTTTGTGACCATCATACTTCACAAACTTTTCCATATTTTTTGTTTCCAAGTGCCCATCATTTTTGGTTCCATACATCTGATCAGTATAAACCCTTAAAAAAATTTGTTTCAAAAATATATGGAACTCCACCAACAACAGTTTTTCAAAAAGATTTGATGATTGATGCTGTTGATGTAGATCTTGCGTTGATTGTTGAAGGGTATAGAGGTAAGAATCCAGAATTTCATACAAATATTGATTTAAATTTACTAGCTTATTTAGATAGAATTATTCTCCCTTAAAACTAATCAAAGAGTTATCTCCAACGTTTAATTTTTCAATTATATCTTCAACTACAGCATTCTCACCAATTAATGATTCTTGTAATTGAGCATTTTCAATTACAGCATTTTTGTTAACGATACTGTCTTTGATTATCGAAGTATTAATTTTGACCCCATCAGCAATTGATACATGTGGACCAATAATAGAATTATTTAGTTCAACATTTCGTCCTACATATACTGGTGGGATAATTATTGTATTGTTTTCAACAACTTTTGTGTGTCCATTACCTTTTTTTTCTAATAAATATCTATTTGTTGAAAGTAGAGTGTCGGGTTTACCACAATCAAACCATCCATCCATTTGAAAAGTTGTTAAAAAACATCCATTTTCAAGCATGATTTTCATTGCATCAGGTAAATAATATTCACCTTTTGTCATTCTTTTCTCTTCAACCATCTGGTCTAGTGCATCAAATAATTGTTTTGCGTGATTAAAAAAATATATTCCAATCATTGCATCCATTGGCTCTTCAATATCAGGTTTCTCAATAACATCAATAACCTTGTCACCGTCCATCTTGACAACTCCAAAACGTCTAGGATCTTCAACTCTTTTAACAGCGATTGCACCATCTTTAGTTGATTTTAATCCTTCAGTTAAATCTCCAACAAAGATTGTGTCTCCATAAATAACAAGTAATTCATCATTATCTTTTACATAAGGTTTTGCTAAATGAATAGCGTGCGCAGGTCCTTCTGCTTTATCTTGTCTTGCAAATGCAAAATTAATTTGTGGGTAAGCGTCTTCAACATATTCTTTAATTTTACTTCCTAAATAACCAAGAACTAATACAACGTCATTAATACCAAGTTCAAGAACTTGATCAAGAATGTGACCTAATATTGGTTTACCTGCTACATGTAATAATGCTTTTGGAACTGACCAAGTGTGTGGTCTTAATCTTGTACCTTTACCTGCGACTGGAATGATGGATTTTATGTGAATCACCTATTATATTATAGTTAAGTAATCCAAAAAAAAATATATATTTAAGTCTTATGCAAGGAATACTTTGTGCTACTTTTATTATGCACAATTAAAATTTGATTTTTGATCGTTTGTTTACAAATTATAGGTAGTTTTAAATATTAAGCTAAAAATTATAGTTGAAAAGATATTTGACAGTGAGGGGTAATAATAATGGCAAAAGATTCAAGATTATTTGTTTATCCAATTGTATTAGAAAAATTAGATTATGAACCTTTATTTGCTGGAAATCATTTTATGGGAGCAATTGAAGTTAACGCTGCATTTGAACAAGTTGCATCAACGATAAATGGGAGAGTTGAACAATTATTTAGGAGTGGTAATTGGGGAAGATTTGATGATACGCCTGGAGATGAAATGTTAGAATATGATAAGGCAATGTATAATGCATTGGTGAGTTTTAGTGGATCTGCGTTTTATGGGGGAAAGTTAGTAACTCCAAGAGTCCTTACACAGGCAATTTTTCCAGCTAATTTATTTGGACAACCTGTATTTGTAAGAGGGGAACAACGTACAGCTTTGGCAGATTTATTAGATAGGAAGGTAAAAAATGGGGAACAGTTTGTGTCATCAGAAGGTGTACTTACATATTTGAGTACAAATTTAGAAATTGATAGGGGAAATAATTATTTACGACTAAAATAATAAATTAGTATTGATATATATTTTTTATTTTCTATAAAACTCAGCAGCAGCTTCTGGTGTCATTGTGTTAATTATTGTTCCTGTTGCATGTTCAAATCCTGCCCATTTAGCAAGTCTAGGAATAATTTCTATGTGAAAATGCATATTCTTTACACCGTATTGTAAATAAAAATTATATGGAGCATTAAGCTCTTTTAATTTTGTAAGAATCTTTTTCATGATATCTGCCAAATAAACAAATTCTTCTTCACTAAATTCAGTAATATTAAGCATATGCCTCTTTGGAAATACCATTATTTCAAATGGGAATCTTGAAGCATATGGAGTAAACGCTACAAAACTTGGATTCTCAAAAACTCTTCTGTGGGAATTTCTTTCAATATTAATTATTGAGCAATATGGACAAGTTTTGTGTTTTGCAACAGCTGCTTCTTTGTCAATAATAATTTGTGGAATTATATTATATGCAATTAACTGTGTGTGTGAGTGAGCAATTGATGTTCCAGCATCACTTCCATGATTTTTGAACACGGATACATATCTAATCCCATCACAATTTGAATTTATTGTTATTCTTTTTTTTATTACTTTAAACACATCTGAGAGTTCTTCTTCGCTTAAATCAATTAGGCTTTCTTCAATCTTAGGTGTCTCAACTATTACTTCATGGTATCCAAATGCATCTGAATATGTAAAAAAATTATTGTCAGTAATTAGTTGACTTTTGTTTTCAGGGTGTACAGCTGCAAATTTATTTGGAAAAACTCTAATTTTCCAATTTTTTGACTTTTCAGGCCATCTGTAAATTTCATCAGGTGTTAAATGTTCATTACCTTGCGCAAAGAAGTCAACGGATTTTGTATCAGTTTTTATTGGGTCTTTTATAAATTGGTGAGGTCTCTTTCCACGTTCAGTTGCAATAATGACGTATCTATCTAGAATATAGTCTTTTCTAAGTTCACCCAAAACATTTACACCTCTTTTTAACTAATTGAGGTGGTTAACTTATAAAAACTTTTTGAAAAACTATAGGATTTAAAATAAAGTGTTCTAATTAATAATCTATATAAAATGACTTTCATTCTATATTAATGTGATAAAAAAAAAGATTAAAAAAACAAAAGTATACTATAAGTACTTTATTTATGGACTTGCAATTTTTGCAACTATACTTTTTTTGATAATTTCTAAACATATTAGAGTAGCGATAATTGTCACAATTTTTATATTGCTGAATAGATTGATTACAACTTACAAACTATTTATTAGACTTCCGATTGAATTTGAATTTTTGACACTAGGTATAGTAATTTCAACTTTAAGTTTTGGGTCAAAAGCAGGTTTAGTTATAGCAATTTTTGGTTGCATTATTAGTTTTATCATAGGGTTTGAATTTTCAACCTTTTCACTACCTATGTTTTTGGGATACAGTTCTGTTGCAATAATTACATATTTGCTTCAAGATTACAATATTACTTTTGTTGGTATATTTGCAACCTTGATTAATAATCTAATTGTGTTTAGTTTGTATCATTATGTGTTTGGATATGATTTAGGGAGAAATATTAGTTTTAGTACATCAAACATTATATTTAATTCAGTCCTATTTTTTAATATTGCACCTTTTTTGATGACAATAATTTAAAAAAAGTTTTATTTAGATGTTACTTCATCAAGCATTTTTGATGCAAAGTTTTCTGTTTTTGGCTCAATTACATTTTCTTTGCTACAATAAGGGCATCTAACAACTTTAAACTCAGACTTTCTTGTGAATTCATATTTACAATTTTTGCATACGTATTTTGTTTTGTCCATTTTTTTATATTTTGTATATAATATAACACTAAGATAATGAATTTATAAATATTTAGAATTTTTGAAAGGAGATAAAACTTATTGTTCAGCCCAATAGAATAGTCTAACAATTTTGAATTTAGGTTTTGAATAGTTACCTACCATAACCAATGAATCTATAGTAACATCAGTTGGAGGTAAAGCTCCAGGAATAATTTCTACACATAACCAATAGTCATAAACTTTTGGTAAATATCTGTCAATTGCATTTGTTGCATAATTATCTTGACTCGAATTGTAACAAATATTATTACTGTATGATATGTATGATCTGAATGATTCATCATTTTCTAAGTTAATAAGATAATTAGGTTTATCAACATTAATAATTTCAGTTTTATTTGGGATAATTACAAGCATGAAGAATGTTGTTAGTATAACTACTAATAATATCTCTAATGTTTTCATAAATCCTTGTTTTACCATATTCTATAATTTACATTTATTGGATTAAGATTGCCTTCAGCATCTAGAGAGTATAAATCTTGGGTTTGAGTGTTCACACTTTTTGATCCATAATTATATGAACCAATTTGATAAATTGGATCTTCTAGATATTGGTATATTGAATAGTTGTTGTATATATTTATTTGAAAATCTTCATAAAAGTTCCATTCATTTTGTAAATGAGTTATATTGGTTGTAATATTGTCTAAATATATTCCTTCAATTGTTTTAATAGTACCAAACCGTGCATCATATTCTACTCTCTCAATATCATCATAATTACCGTCATGGAACACGAACTTGTATATGTAATCATCTTGAACAGGCATAGAAATATCTAACATTAAAGTATCATTATAATCTGTAAAATTAAACTCAACATATCCATCAAAATACATGGTCAATGCTTGGTCTCCATATAATGTAATATAGTCAAATGCATAATTTGTGTTGTCAACAGCAGTTCCAAATTCAAATTCACCAAAATAATAGTTGTTTGAGTAATAATTTGAAAATGTATCCAGATTCATTGATAATTTTAGAGTATAATTATTATTGTTTGATGCGGTAATCATATTATACATTTCTTGGTTACCCCAAAACACCATAGATGTATGATTAAAATCACCAGTTCCAACAGAATAAATACCAACAAAACCAAAATCTTCATATTTTGTTGCAGTGGGAGAAAAGTCTAGACCATTTACATCAAACTCCATATCTTCAAATTTTTCTTCTTCTGCATATGTTGCACTAGTTGGTAAATAATCTCTAAATTTAACACTTAAATTTTGAGTTGATGCAACATCGTTCTCAACTACAATTCCCTGATAACTATATGTTTGGTTGTATCCCGTCCCATCAAGGAGCCAATATGTCCTTGTGTTATCACTTATATTTCCAAGAAAAATAAGTTTATCATTCCATAGGATATAATTAGTACCATCTGTAAATTTTAAATCTGTTCTATTAGGCACGTAATCAATGATAATAGGTTCAAAATTTGCTGTGCCATTTGATTCGATAAATAAAGTAAATTTGGTCATTTCCCAAGAAAATTCTTCATAAAAATTATTTTTAAGTGATAATAGTTTTGTATCTGAATTAGCGGATATGGTTATCTGGGGGGTAATGAAGACAAAGAACCAAGCAATGAACATCATGAAAATTGCCATTGAAACTATCCAATCTATTTGTGATGATCCTCTTTTATTCATAATTAGAAAATTTACAGATAAATGGTTATATAAAAGTTTTTAATTACTTTTTTACAACCCAATCTTCTCAATCAACTTATCTTTATCAAATTTTTCAAGATCTTCATATGTTTGTCCAACACCTAAATAGAGAATTGGTTTACCTGTAATATGAGTCACAGAGATTGCGGCTCCACCTTTTTCATCAGTATCAGCCTTTGACAAAATTATTCCGTCAATTCCAACAGCGTCATTAAACAAACGTGCTTGTTCAACAACGTCATTGCCTGCTAGACTTTCGCCAACAAATATTTTTAAGTCAGGTTTTGATACCCTTATAACTTTAACAAGCTCTTGCATTAAGTTTTTGTTAGAATGAAGTCTACCAGCAGTATCAAGCAAGACAACATCAGCATTTTGAGATTCTGCATGTTTTATTGTGTCAAATGCAACAGCAGCAGGATCACTACCATAATCATGTTTAATTAATTTGACACCAACATTAATTGTATGTTCTTCAAGTTGTTGGATTGCTGCAGCTCTAAATGTGTCACAAGCCCCAACTACACAAGTTAATCCATTTTTCTTTAATAAGTATGCTAACTTTGCAAGGTTAGTTGTTTTACCAACACCATTAATCCCAATAAAAACTATTACATAAGGTTTTTTGGATTTTATATTTTTTAAAATATCAATTTTGTCAACATTGAATAATCCTAGAATAGATTTTTTTAATGATGCAATAACTTTGACATCAAGCTCTGATCTTGCAACTTTATTGTTTACAATATCTTCTTTTAAATCATTTTTAATTTTTTCAATGACTTCAACTGCAACATTATTCTCTAGAAGTGTTACTTCAAGTTCCCAGAATAATTCATTAAACTTTTTTTCAGAAAGGGAAACTTTAGTAACAGTTTCAGTGATTTTTTGAAAGAAACCTTTTTTTTCTTCTTTAACTTCTTCTTCTGTATCAGTTTCAACTGGTTTTATTTCTTCAACTGATTCTTCTGTTGGAGCTTCATTAATTACTTCTTCTTTTTCTTCCTTAACTTCAACAACAGGTTCATCAATAATTTCTTTAGATTCTTGAACTGTTTTTTCCTCTATTTCTTTTTCCTCTACAGTTTCTTTTTCTTTTTTCTTGAATAGTTTTTTGAAGAATCCTTCTTTTTTTGTTTCTTCTTTTATTTCTTCAGCAGGTTCAAGTTCTTCCTCTTCTTCTTCAAGGGTTTCTTCAGCAGAATCTTCTTGAACATCATCATCTGTATCATCAACAGTTTTTTCTTCAATAATTTCTTCATCTGGTTTTGTTTCTTCAGCCTCTTCTTCAGGTTCAGTAACTTCATCAGCTAATGTTTCAGGAATTTCTTCTTCTTTTATTTTGTCTTCTTCGTCAGAAATTATTACTTCAGGTTCTTTAATTTCTTCAGGTATATCACTAATTTCTTTCTTAACTTGTTCAGGTTCTTTAAGAGTCTCTGATTTTGAATCAGTTATTCCATCAGTTTTTTTTCCAGTTAATTTTTCCTTTTCCTTATCAGGTATAGGAACGTCAATTATTTTATGAGTAGGTTTTGTTTCTTTAGTTTCTTCTTTTTCTTCTTCTTTTGGTTCAGATTTAACTTTTTCTTGCTTCTTGTCTACTTTTTTTGGAACTGGTTTAGAAACAGGAACGTCTTTAGTCTCTTCAACAACTTCGACAACATCAGCTTCGTCTTCTGCCTTTTTAGTAAATTTCTCTACTGCTTTCTTTAATTTATCTTTTAGGAATCCGAACATTTTAGACATAAGAAGGAAAAGATTGTATATAAATTTAATGACTGTTAGATTTAATTTACTTAATTTTGTAAAATAATAAGAAAATAATGAAAATTATTCAAAAACTTTCTGTATCTCTTCAATTCTTTTGATAATTACAGTCATTTGAGATGTAATATCAGCTCTGTATTTATTTAATTCAGTAACTTGAGAATTAAGTATTTTAGTGACTTCTATTGGAGTTTTTTCAACTGTAACTCCACTACCAACATTAATCATTAAGTTTGTTGTGTCAGTAAGTTCAGACTTAATATAAATTCCAGAAGTTATTGGAACTCTTAACTCTTCACCTTTTTTTAATTCACTAAATTTGTTTATTATGTCAATTGAAGAATTAAGTTCTGCTAATTGATCATCAACATTTTCTAAATGGGTATTTAATTTTTTAACTTCTTCGTCAAGTTGTTTTAATTCAAAGTATAATTCCTTCTTTTCTTCTTCATTAAGTTCTTTTTTCTTAGTTGACTTTGACATTTACTTTATCCTCCCAACTAAATAATTCACCTAAAGATTTATGGTCATGTATTCTTTGAATTACTTGAGCCATTAATTCAGTTATAGAGATTATTTTAAATTTATCATACATTTTGTCTTTTGGAATTGGTACAGTATCTGTAAAAATTATTTCTTTTGCTGGCGAATCATTTAATAATTTTGCACCATTATTACTTAAAACTGCGTGAGTTGCAGCTACATAAATTTCTTTTGCACCATTTTCATGAAGAGCGTCAATTCCTGCAACAATAGTACCTGCTGTGTCAATTAAGTCATCAAGCATTATACATGTTTTATCTTTTACATTACCTATGACATTTGCAACACTAGCTTTACTGTGTTCATCTCTACGTTTATCAATAATTGCTAGAGGTGCATTGATTAATTTTGCAAATTTTCTAGCTCTTTTTGTAAACCCTGTATCACTTGAAACAATTACAACGTCTGTTAGATTTTTCTTTGCAAAATGTTGTGCAAACAATGGATATGCTTCAAAATGATCAACATCAATATCAAAGAATCCAACAATTTGAGGACTATGTAGATCTACTGTGATAACTCTTTCAGCGCCAGCTGTAGTTAATAAATTTGCAACTAACTTTGCAGTTATGGGTTCACGGGCACTACTTCGTCTGTCTTGGCGTGCATATCCATAATAAGGCATAACAACATGAATTTTTTTAACTGAACTTCTTTTTAGTGAGTCAATAATAATAAGTAATTCCATTAGATTTTCGTTAACTGGTCTAGATGTAGGTTGAATAACAAAAACATCGTCTCCTCTGACTTTTTCAATACATTTTAAGTATGTTTCTGAGTCTGGGAATTTTTTAATTATTGTTTCAGACAATTTTAAATTAAGATATTTGCAAATCTTTTCTGAGAATTCTTTATATGCATTTCCTGATATGATTTTTATGGCCATTTTTAACCTTACCAACCTCTTTTGAATTTAAATAAATTATCTTTTAAGCTCACAACCTTTTAAAAAAAGCTTGAGCAAAATTTATGTGACATGCTAAAAAAAGTGTTACTTTTTTGGCATCCTGAAAATCCATTTTGATATATGTAATTTATATCAGAAATTTTGTTTCTGATAATAAATATTTTTGGATTTTCATGATTTTGATAAAAATCACATTTAATGATTTCTTTACATTATTGATGTTAATTATCTTCTAAAAATCCAAGTGCAACGTCTAAATTCTGGATTTCAGGTCCACCTGATGCGTCTCCAACTACAAATCCTTTTGTGTTACAAACAACTCCACTACTGACATATGGGGAACCAAAATTCAGTGTTCCTTTTTCAATCTTTAGTTTAGTATTGTCTTTTAAAAATTTAAGTTCAAAGTCTTCAATGTCTGCACTAACTAATGCACCTTTTTTATTGCTAATAGCTAATGAACCTACAATATCAAAACTACCAATTTTACCTTTTTTTACTTTGATTCCTGTTGCTTTTTCTATACTTTTTAAAGCTGAATCTTCATATTCTTCGCTTGCAATGATTATCTTATCTGTAACAAATAAATTATTACCTAACGCAGTAAGTTCAGAGTCAACAACATGGTATTTTATTCCTAGTTTATCTAACCTTTCAAGTTCAGTATCAAACATGATTGGTGGTACTAGTAATAAATCATCAGTTCCAGCAAAAAAGACTCCAAGTAATTCAGTTCCAGCTGCTTTCATCTCATGAACTGGGACGCCTAAAGCTTCTTCAAATTCTTTTTTTAATTTACTTGGGAATGCGACTGGAACAAGACAATATTTGTCAGTAGCATAACAAAATAAACCAATGTTTGGATTTGAATTGTAATTTGTGGTTATTATGTGCATAAATCTAACGGAAGAAGGATTGTTTTATAAACCTTATGAGTAAAGTGAGGGTAAGTGTGTAGGAAGTTGAACTGGTGTTTGGTATGTTTGAACATAGAGTTTGACATTTATATTTATATATAAGATATTTGTGCCAATGTGTAATGGCACTAAAAGTTGGGACTAACACAATAGAAACTATGGCTAATGATTACAAAGGACATAGTTTGACAAAATTAGTTGATTTAATTAGCGAGTGTCAAGAATATGATCCTGGAACTACTCAAAAATATGTGGCTGAATTTGAACAATTTTTGGATGAATATGAATGGGGACAAGCTAATGAGCAGGTTTATGAAAAATTAAAAAGACCACTTATGAATGTGTTAAAAGGAGCTTTTGATAGAGTTAGATTTGATTCAGATGTTGATTTGATAATTGAACAAGGGGTACATGAATTAATTGAATTATCAATTAGAGGATATTATAATCTTAGAATACGTTATAATCAAGAAGATAGGATGCAAGCATATTTTGAAAAAGCAATTGAACCTTTAGTATGTTTATTGGCAAAGGATGTTAAAGATATGGGTTCTAATCCTTGGTATGTACATTTGAGAACTCAGGTCAGTGATTTGATTAAATAAGTTTTTTTAAGTTATACTTTAAATATAAATTGTTAATTCTAGCTAGATATGCCTTTAGAAGTATTGTTTGATGATGTTACAAATCACTCAGGAGATGTTTTTGAGAGAATTGATGCTATGTATGCAGTTGCATTAAGTTATGGCTCTGTTAAACCAAAAAGAGTCCTGGTTGCTGCAAGATTAACTGAGGGATTAAAACTAATTACTATTGCTGACATTAGTAATTTTAGGAAAAGTTATGACAGTACAAAAATAATACCTGTAACTGAATTTAGTAATGTATTAACAAGAGCTTTGAGAAAAGAAGAATTAAGTGATGATAATGCATTATTAGTAATAGATCCGTATTCTGCAATTGATACTAAGTTAAGGGACATTGGATTTGAAGATGATTATACAGGGTGTTTAGTTAGGGCAATTAGGGGGACACATCTTGATACTAGATATCTTAGAAATATCGAGGAGAGTATACCTAAGGAAATTGGAGAACATTACAAAGAAACTCTTGAACTTATTAGAAAGTTTGATCCCACGTATGGGTATGATTTAGCTACAATAATGGAGAAGAATATGCCACCAAGTTTTTGTAGTCCTGGAAATAGGGGGATTGGTGGGGTTGCTGTTTGAGACACAATGAAAAATTAATTGTTTATTAATGGATCATGATCTTCTATTGTTTTTAAAGAACCCAACGTAGCTCTGAAATAATCAAGTACTGGTGTTTTAGAGTCTCCAATAAATATTTCATTTATGTCCAATAATCCAGGAATTTGATTTTTAACTGCCAAGGTATTTGGGGTTTGAGATGGATTTGAAATATGTATATACCCATTTACCGGACGAAATAATCTTCCGAAACTATTTTTAAATTCTGGGAACTCAGGATAATTCAAATCTATTGTTGGGTTTTCTCCACCGGGTATCACCAAAAATTTCACATTTGTTCCGCCAACATTGAGTCTCAAATAATTTGTATCAGATTCAGGTAAGCATCTTTTTACTGCATCAGTTAGTTTACTAAAATAATCATTCTCTCCTGTTCTACCGTTAGTACTCAATAGTTTAGTTTTTTGAAGGTGATAGGCGGTAGAAAAAATAGTGTCGTAATGTTTATGTATGTCTGGTTCATTAATTAAACCGTGGGCTGCATGTAATAAGTTTGTGCGAATTTCTTCATTATCTTTAATTAATTGTGAACCATAAACATCTGCCATAGCTATTGTTAGTTCATAAAGAGAAATTCTCTTAAAATAGTTTGCTAATAATCTAATTCCATCATTTTCTCTGTATCTGAATGAATCCACATCATCAAAACCAACTAAATTTCCATTATTTGTCCAAAATGTGTGTGCAGGAATTACATCTGCCAAAGTATGTGGAGATATCGATACTATTTCTTCTGTAACTTTTGGGGTCGTCATTTTTTAGTTAATACTTTGTATTTCTGGAATAATGTGTGTAATGGTTATTTAGTATATAAATCTTTAGAAAAGAAACTACTACGCAGTAGTATTTTATGTAAGTAAATTCTTATTGGAAATTAGCTCTAATGCTCAACAGTACTTATTTTAATTAACGAAAATAGAATATTTGATATGGTTTATGGAGGGATTTAGTAGGGGTGGGAGTCTTCTTGGCGCGTTACTTATGATGTAATTAAGTATTGGATTAGTTAGGGTTATATGTAAATGACCACTATTAAGTGGTATTTTGTGGAAACATTTATAAATTATAGATTAGTAACAAGTTAATTATTTGAAGATGGTTACAAAAACTGAAATATTTGATGGAATTGTACCAGTACTGCTTGAAGCTAGAGAGTATTATGGGCAACTTGATACTACATTAGTTAATTTAGCAGTTTTATCTACTGTGAAAGAATTTGATGCATATGATTCTTTAATCCAACAGATGCCTGATGTTTTAACAGAATTGGTAATTCCTATTGAAGCAGATATTAGGAAAGGAAATGATTATAATCAGAAAACTGAGATTATTAATACAATATCAACCCTATTAAATCTTGGAAATTTTGTTAGTTCTTCTTATGATTCTGAAAGTCCTGCTTTATCACAGGAAAATAGAGTTGCATTAGTTAGAGTAGTTGATGATTTATTTGACATGTTAACATTTTTAAGAAACGTGAATGAAACAAGTTGGGAGAGCCAAGGTTTAGAGGAAGAGTATCAAATACTTAGAAAAGAATCTAGGCCTTATTTATTATCTGAGTCAAGTTCACTTCCTGAATTAGTTGGTGGATCAAATTTTATTAGATCTTTACTTTTGGATGGTCAAATGAATGAAAAAAATACACCTGGAGTTCCAAGTACTGTGCATTCTTATCAACCTGATTTTACTGGAGAAGGTTTAGGTACATTTTCAGTAATGACGCCAAGAGATAAAGAGCTAGCATTTGCTACTATGACTGCATTTCAAGCAAATATGAAACAGCCAACCAAGTAGAGATACACTGGTCTTGAAATTAATCCTGATAGATTAGCAACAGAAGTTAGGATTACGGAAAAACAATTAGATAAACGAGAAATAAACTATGTAGTTCCAAACACTGTTTTAGAAAGAATTAATTTTTTCACAAATCTTGCTCATTCAGTAAGAGAAGGACAAATTAGATTGACACCTAATAATAAACAACGGTTAGCTGAATTAGCTAAGAAAGAGTTTGAAGTTTTAAATGGGACAATTCATGAACTAAATTTATATTTACATGCTGCAGGTGAAATAGGTGCAGAAATAAGAAAACAGTTTCCTGGACAAAATATTCAATTTGATGCTAGGAGAATTGATGCAATGGTTTTACATGAATATTTGGGGTTAGTTGATACATCTATTCCAGCAATTAGAAGATTAAAAAAAGAATCTGATTTGGTTACAAGATACCAGGCAGTACTTGAAAGATTACCTGATATTAAATCACTTCTTGAAGGTGAAGTTTTAATGCCTCAATATAAAACAAGACCTAGAATTGTTGATGAAGGTGTAGATTTGACTTTGTCCGAACGAAAATTACGAACAATGAATCATTATCAATTAGCTAAGGAAGCACTTGATCGATCTCCAGATAGTGTAGGCATTGAAGGAATGAAGATAGATGATTTAGTCAAAGCAGTAGAAGGACAAAAAGTGGTGGTTCAAGAAGAAGCAAAATTTGAAAAAGATGTAATTTTATATTCTACAACTGCTACAACATTGCAGAGATTTATTAATGAGCCATTGGAATTAAAAGATCCTGCAGTTGAAAAATATTTAAAAATTGAGCTTTCAAATGCTTCTAGATTAACAAGATTGGCTGAAAAATTGGTTGAGTATGCTCCAGAAATGGATTCTGCAATAATACATTCATCTCATATTAGTACTCAGATTCAAGACTTTGCTCAACAATTTTATGAGCATCATTTTGAAAGAATTGATATTCTTGCCCGTGCATATTTGTCAGATGAGGATGCAGAATTACATGATTCTTTTGAAAGAGAAGCAGAGTTACTTATTGCCGCAGCAATATATTTGCGTCAAGATAATACTACTGCACTTGAATTTAGAGCTAAAGTTAAAAGTACAAAGTCTCCAAGTGTATCTGCATATGCAAATATTGATTTTGGTATATATATGGGTGGTGATGTTGTACAAGGAGGAGGAGGAGGAGGATTAAGATCATTTATGGGTGGTGATGTTTTTAAAGGAGAAGGTTCTTCTGCTTATGGTGGTGGTGGGGACAGAAGATTCGGTAGTCCTACTACGGATTTTGGAAATGTTACAGTAATTCAACATTTGGATCCAACACCTGGAGTAATAGCAGAAGTTGAAGATGGAAAGGCTGATTTAAATTGGCCGGGATTAGTTTATGGAAGCTTGGCAACAATTAGTGCAATTGCTGAGGCAAGTGGTATGTTTTTGTATATGGATCCAGACACACAAGAAGTGATGATTTCTGAGCAAGTACCTTTAGGTCGAACTGAAGATTTTGGTGGAACTGTTGATTTAATTGGTATGGTTTCAAAGACTGAATTGGCAAATACAAGAGGGAATCCTCGTCATGATGAAGAAACATATTGGCGTCAAGGTATGCGTTACAGTATGGGAGTTCAAAAACAAATGTTAGTTACTACACTAGGTGTTCCAGGAAGTGGTTTGGAAGAATCAATTTTGGGTACGGGTACTAGTACTTACACATTAAAAGAAAAAGAACAAAAAAATCAATCCAAATAATAATTCAATCTCATCAAGAACTTAGACAATTCATTCTCATTTACATATGGAACTGCTCCTTTTAATAAAACTTCTAACTAGTCTCTGAATCCTTACCTTTACATAACAAATAAAACAAAACATTTAAATAATACTTTATATGGATAATCATTATGATTAGTACTGAAGGTAAATATACTGTTGAAACTTTTGCACAAAAAAATAATTTAACTAGACAGTCTGCCATAAATAAATTATCAAAATTAAAAAAAGCTGGATTAGTTAGTGTAAGTGGTGGAGGTAAACAAAAAAGGATTTATACTCTTCATACAAAACCACAAAAAGAACAAAATGGGTTTTATAAAATTGTGAATAAATATTCACCTGATAAATTAAATCCAAGTTTTGAGCATTATGTTTATGGTAAATATACTGTTGAGAATGCTATAATTGATGGCCTATTAATTAAAGATATTAGAACAAAGCAAGCAATTTCACATTTATTTAGACATATTAAAGATTGGACAAAGTTGTTTAGATTAGCAAAGCAAAAAGGTTTAATTATGCAATTACATGAACAATATAATTACGCAAGAAAGATAACTAAATGTAAAACAATGCCAAAGAGGTATAAATTATGATTAATACAAAAGATCAAGAAGAATTGTTCAAGCTTATAGCTGAGTATTTAGAAAAAGACATTGAATGTTTTGCAATAGGTGGAACTGCTATGATGTTTGCTAGTTACAAAAATACAACAAAAGACATTGATTTAGTGTTTAAAACTATTGAGGACAGAAATGTATTTATTAAAGCAATTGAGAAACTAGGTTATTCAAACAAGGCAATAGGCAATATTTATGATAATAAACGTAAAGAGCTTTTTTCAAAACCTTTAATTTATTCAAGAGGTGAGGAGAGATTTGATTTATTTGTAGATTCAGTATTTGGATTCAAACTAGATTTTTTGACATTTGTTCAAAAACACGAATTTATTGGTAAACAAGAATTGATTTTATTTGTGCCAATTTTTGAATTGTTAATACTTTTAAAATCAATCACAAGAAGAGAAAAAGATTTTGAAGATATTGTCACAATCATTAAGACTGAGAAAATCATTGATTGGAGTTTTATAGTAAAAAATGCAATAAAACAAAAGAACAATTTACCTTGGATATTAATTGATTTAGAAGACACAATGCAAAAGCTTAGATCGATTACATTGATTAAACAAAAGTATTTTGATGAACTTTATAGTGCACAAAACTAAATTGCTTGATTAAATATGTTTTAAATCTATATATCTAATTTTGTTAATATTTAATTTCAATTAATTTATACTTCTTAAATAATAAAGTTCCATCACTTTTAAATATAAGTACGTACTAAATACATATTATGAAACAAATATTATTCCAAAAGAAAATATCAAAAGGCAGTAGATTTAATCAAATCTATGTTCCAAAACAATATGATGATTTCTTACAGCCAGGAGATATTGTAGAAATCCGATTAATAAAAAAACAAACTAAGTTGTACTATTTAGATAAAAGGATCAAGATTTCTGATTTTAAAATTAAGTTGGTAGAAGATATTTTTTTATTTTTACAAAGAAAAGGGATTAAACAAATATTTATTTCAGGGTCTTTCCTCTATAAAATTGTAGGTTATAATGATTTAGATATAATCATTGTCTCGCCAAAAGACAATAAAAAACTAAAAAATGAATTGACTATAAAATTTAATCAGAAATTTCATATTATTCATTATACTGCAGAAGAATTGGACAAAGGTTACAAAATTGATCCTTTATTAAGATCTATGCTTAATTATTCAGTTAGTAATAGTGAATTTTTTTTGAATTCAAAAAGAGCTGTCGATAAACAATTAATAAGGTATTATCTTATGATGCCTGAAGATTTACTTAAATTAAAACTGTCATTTATTCATTATATAAAAAATATAATGAGGTTGACAACAATGTACTTATTCTTAAAAGGAAAAAAAATAGATATTATAAAGATTCATAGTGAAATAAAAAATCTAATAAATTTTGATTATGAAGATAATGATAAACCTACAAAAGAGGAGTTAACTTTCATGAGAACAATTATTAGAAAAAAATTAAGACAAATCAAGAAATTATTATGAATAAAAGAAAAGGAATTAATGAGATTGTTAGTTTACTTTGTGTTTCACTTCGACATGAAATAGGTAGCAAATTAATTGTTAATAAAGAACAAGCGTTAAAATACGCTAAGGATGCAAATATATTATTTAATAATGCAACGAAAACTGTAAAAAAATATAATTTTAATTCAAAAGATAAAAAAGAGCTTAAAGAAAAACTTGAAAACAAACTCTTTAATGAACTTAAATCTAAAGATTTTATTAACGATCAAAAATATTACTTAATGGAAGATGAAATAGTTAAAGTATTAAAAAGACTCAAGTTAATTTAAATTAGTTAATTATTATACCTACTTTTTCAAATTTTTAACTCTTTTTTACAATAAGTAGGTATAAATCAATCCATATCATAATTCAATCTCATCAAAAACTTAGACAATTCATTCTCATATGCATATGGAACTGCGCCTTTTAGTAAAACTTCCAACCAGTCCCTAAACTTCTTTGATATATAACTTCTTTTCCCGTTAATAATTTGTTTACCCTCATAGAATAAATCTGAGTCAAATTTAACTTTATTGAATGCTTTTTCCCACTGTTTATGCAATTTTGTGATGTAATCATACTCTTCTAAATATTTGAAAATGTGCTTTTTTAATCCTAATGGATAAACAAGCTCTATTTCACCCTTATTTTCTTTAAGTATATTGATATATTTTTGATCAATTTCATCATTATCAATAACTTTATCCATTTGTTCAAGTGGTAGAATTTTAAGTTTTTGTTCTCTAACAGATATTTTTAATTTCTCAATTTTTGCAACAAAATCTCTTTCTTTATTCTCTTCCATCATTCGCCAAAGTTCATGATAGTCTAGTTTTGCTTCTGTCTTAGGATTTTCTATTTTTTTAATGACTTTTTGATGCATTCTTTGTAAAAATGCCATTCTGTCTTCAATCTTAAATATGTCTGAATATCCTTGCATTACTAAGTGGAATGAGAATGGACTTGGAAATTCATTATGTGTTTCAATAATTTTTATTTTCTTTTTTTCAATTTGTTCTAATACATAACCAGCATTGTCAATATCCATTAAGTCTTCCATAACTTCACGTCTTGCTTCTCTTAACATTGGAAAATCCATTGAAATACGTTCAACTGCTTTTAATAAAATCATAGAACTTACTTGTTGTTTACCTACTGATTTTTTTCTACCCATATAATTTCTAAGGATCATCATACCACGAGACGCACAATGTCTAAATCGTCTTTTAAGAACTTCAGTTTTATTCAAGGCAAGATCCATAATTTTTCTTAACTCACTGCTTTTAATTATTCTAAAAATATTTTGAGCGTTAAGTGTTCCTATGTACGTTAACAAAAATCCATTGTCTGAAATTGTAATTTCCACATCTTTTTTTTGTTTTCTAGCGATTGCATAAGCTAAGGCTCGACTTAATACATCGTTCACTCGTCTTCCAAATAATGTGTGAAATACAACATACTTGGTTCTACTTTCAGAGAAATGTTCAATAACAATTTTTTTATCACTAGGTATTTGGCTAAACAGATATTGTTCATTAAAATATTCATAAATTGAGTTTGCTCCGTTTTTATCAACATACAAATATTTGTTAATAAATTCCATTATTTTATCCTTTGATTTATTTGCACTAAACTGTTCATCCATATATTGTCTGAATCTTTGTATGTCTAGTGCTAAATCAAAACTTAATGGGAGCATCTCGCTTACCCAGCTTGGAACTGTTGGTGGTCTACCTGCACTAGTCTTTACAACCGCAGTCATTCCTCTTGCAAATTGGAATTCATAGGTCTCACCACCTAGAACAAAAACATCTCCTCTTTTTAATTTTTCAAGAAATCCTTCATCAATTTTTCCAACATTCTCATCTCCCAATTTTACTGTAATAAAACTCTCATCAGGAATGGTTCCAATATTGGTCATATATATTACACGGGCCATTCTACCACGTTTACCAACATCTCCTGTTTCTTCATCAACCCATATTTTTGCATAAACATATCTTTCCTCTAAACTTACATGGTCTCCTTTTAAGTAGGAAATAACTGCGTCAAAGTCAGACCTTGACAAGGTTTCATAATTATAACTTTGTTTAACTAATTCATAGATTCTTTCTAATGGCATAACTTGTGATATAGCCATTCCGTAAATCTGTTGAGCAAGAACATCAAGGCAATTTTTTGGAATATTTATTTTATCAATTTTTTTATCAATTGCAGACTTTAACAAAACAGAACACTCAACCAAATCATCTCGATCGAGAACAATAACTCTACCTTTTGCAGTTTTGTGTAATTGATGTCCACTTCTACCTATTCGTTGAAGGGCTCTAGCGACTGATTTTGGACTACCTAGTAAGATTACAAGGTCAATGTTACCAATGTCAATTCCTAGTTCTAATGAAGTTGAAGACACTATTGCTTTTAATTGTCCATCTTTAAGTTGTTTTTCAATATTTAATCTGTGGGACGTTGATAATGATCCGTGGTGTGCACCAATTAAAGACCTTGAATCTTCTTCACCAAGTTTTTCTGTATATATTTTTGGAAAACTAGTTTTCAAGTAATGAACAACTCGTTCAGTTGCACTTCTAGTGTTTGTAAAAATAAGAGTGGTTTTATGTTTTTGAATTAAGTTATTGATTAATTCGTACATCTTATTATGTAATGTTTCATGATCAGTAGATACAATACTTTTTACAGGACTTAGCACTTTTAAGTCCATTTTTTTAATAAATTGAGCATCAATTATTTTACAATCTCTCGTCATACCATGTTCTTGACCTACTAAGAATTTAGCTACTTTGTCTAATGGTGAGACTGTAGCGCTTAGACCAATTCTTGTGAAATTTGAATAGTTTTGTAGTCTTTCTAAAGATAAAGATAGATGTACACCACGTTTGTTTGACGCTAAACTATGAATTTCGTCAACAATTACATATTCAAGATTATTAAGTAACAGTCTAAATTTAGGAGATGTTAAAACAATTCCAAAAGATTCAGGTGTTGTAATTAAAATATGAGGTGGTTTTCTAAGCATTTTTGCTTTTTCACTAGCTTTTGTGTCCCCCGTTCTAGTTGAAACTCTTATGTCAATCTTTTTACCTTTCTTTTTTGCAATTTCTTTAATGCTTTCAAGCGGATCTGTTAAATTAACTTTAATATCTCTAGATAAAGCTTTAAGAGGAGAAATATACACACAATACACTCTATCTTCTAATTTTTCTTGTTCAGACAATATTGTAAGTTCGTTAATTATTGATGTGAATGCTGTTAAAGTTTTTCCAGTACCTGTTGGTGCAAAAATTAAAGTATTGTCTCTATTATGAATTGGCATGATACCGTACTTTTGAGGTGCAGAGAATTCTCCAAATTTACCTTTGAACCACTTTTTTAAATAAGGGTGCAAAATACTAAAAATTTCGGTATTTGTGTTTGGTTTTTTTATATATTTGAGCATTGAAATTCCTCATTCGTATGTGTTTATCTAGTGGAGTACTCTTAAAACCTGCAAATTTGAAAAAAATAAGCAATTTCAAAAGTTAAAAACCTAAAAAACCTAGGTTTTTAACACATGCCCCACTAGGAATTTTTCAGAGAATAAAAAATTATTGTTTTTTATTAACAATATAGGTGGATTTAAATATGAATTTTAAAATCTATGGGGATTAGGATGACTCAATTTTTAGATCGTGTGAATTTAATAGAACTGGTAGAGTTAGTTGAACCTACTGGAGTTGCAGATTATGAATCAATGATAAATGCATGGAGGTGGCATCTTCCTGTCTCTGGTGTTCTACCAAAGCACTCATATTGGCAGATTACTTATCCAATAAGTATTCCAATTATGAATACAGAAGTTTTTTTGCATGAACTTGCTGACTCAGATAGAATTTATGGGGTAATGGCAAGAAATATTCAAGGTTCAAGTGAGAATTACACTCGTGGAGTTGGTTATTTTGCACGAAACGCTCTGCAAGTATCAATTTCTGAAATTGTATCTGCTGCAAGTTTACATTTTCCTAGTAGAGATAGTATTAGTGTTAAATTGGGAGATTCAGATGACAGGAAAAAACATATAAGATTTGATTTTGCTCAAACAAACAATTCATTGTTGTTATACAGTATTTCTGGTCCAAATCATAAAATGACAAACTTACTTGGAATACCTGAATTAAGAGGTCGTGGTGAACTTATGAGCAGGGCAGTTTTAGATCCAAAGTTTGTTAGTCCTGGGTTTAAGCCAGTAGAATTCTACGGAAGAAAATAAAAATATATTTTTATTCAAACTTACCACTAATTTTTTCAGAAATTAATTAAAACTTATACTTTTTATCAATTAAAAGTGTAATTAGGTTTTTAGTGTATTTACTTAATACAGATTTAATTCTTAAACCTTAACACCACAAATTGCACAAAACTTTTGATGGTTCAATAATGGTGTTCCACATTGATGGCAGAATTTAGATTTAGCATGATGTTGCTGTGATGTTTGTTGTCTTTGTTGATGATGGACATTGTGACTTGTTGCTTGTTGATGTGCAGCATGTTGTCTATGTCTTGTTTGATGAGTTGCTTGATGGTTGGTTGGTTGATGTTGAGTTGTTTGATGATGGGCTCTGTTTACAGTATTTGGTTGAGAATTATTTTGGGAGTTATGATGACCATATCCTTGAGGTGTATGAGTATTTTGATAACCTTGTGGATTTTGTCTAAGTCTTGATTCATCCCTAGCACTAGTTTTATTTTTATTATTTAGTTTTGATCGTATAAATCCAAATAGTATCATGATTCCACCAATAACCGTCATCAGTTTAAAGAACATATTATATTCAACTGGTCGAATAAATCCTAAAAATAAAGAAAAACCTCCTATCACTGCACCAACACCCATCCAAACAGGACCTGGAATCTCACTCATAATGATAATTTTGTTATGTATTAGTATAAATAATTTACGCCAAGTTTAAAAGAACTTTAATTAAGCTAATCTTGATCCGCAAGATGGACAAAACTTTTGATTAGTTGTAAGTGTGGTTCCACAATTACTACAATTGTTACCTGTAACTTGTGCTTTTTTTGGAGATTTAGTTTTTTTTATTGAGTGATGTTTATCATACATGGAAGGACGTGAAGTACTTGGGTAACCTTCTTTTAATATTTTTTGTCTGTGTTCTGCGTCATTTTTAATGTCATCAATATGTACATCAGCGTCAGCACTTCTAATATGTAAATTCCTGTGTTTAAGTTCTTGAATTACTTGATGATTACTTTTGAAATTTACTCTAAATTTCATAGCAAAAAATACAACAATTGAAATAAAAATTATCATAACGATTACTGCTGCTATAAAGTGCCTAAGTAATAATAACATAATAAATGAAACTATGAATGCTGTTGACACTCCAATTCCAAGATATGTATTTTTAATTATTGGGTTCATAGTAATACATTAAATAAAATAATTCTAACTTATATTAATCTTTCTTAATATTAAAAAAGTACAATATAGTATTTATGATTCTTCACGAATATATTTCAAATTTAAATATCTTTTTTGATATATGAAAATTTTATCACATAAATGTAATCAAGTTGTATTAATTAATTGAACATAAGATTATGAAAATTTTCATTAAAATAATACAGTAACAATAAATGTTGCATATACCATTAAAAGACCAATTCCTTCTTGCCAAGTGATTTGTTTTTTCTTAATAAATAATAATGCAATATATACTGATGTTACCATGAACAAAGCAGAGTCTCTAAAAATAATTGTATTAAATTTTGGAATTCTTATTGGGTTTATTAAAGCAGCAATTCCAAGGACTAATGATGAGTTACATACAACACTTCCCAAAATATCTCCAAATGCAATCCCAGTAACACCTCTTAGAATTGATTGGATTTCGACTGTTAATTCAGGAATAGTTGTACCAACTGCAACAAGCACTAAACCGAGTAATATGTCTGAGATTCCAATTGTTCCACCAATAAATCTTGCTGCATTTATTAAAAAATTTGCACTAATCAATAAAACGATGATACTTATGCCAATCACAACCATATCTTTCCAAATATCTTTCCATTTTACATCTTTTTTAATTCTACCCATTTCTCCTTCTTTTCTAAGTAAGAAATAAATGTAGAAAATAAAACTAAGAATAAGTATTCCTCCATCAATTTGTGAAATAGTTCCATCAAATCCAAGAATTAAAGGTAGCAAGGATATACCAAGGACTAAAAACATTGTTTTATCTAGAACTTTTCCATGAATGAAAAGTTTTTTACCAATTATTGCGGTTATTCCTAATACTAATGTTACATCGATTATATTTGCACCAATGACATTACCTAAAATAATTTGACCAGCTCCTTTAAACGAGGCTATGAATGCAGTGGAAAGTTCTGGAACTGAAGTTCCAACTGACACTACTAAAAAACCAATAAGATAGTCAGATATACCTAATTTTTTTGCATAATCAGACACTGAAGAGATGATATAACTTGCACTAAAAAGAATAGTTATAAGACTACCTAGTGCTAGTAATGCATTTGCAAGTAGTGTATCAAAAATGTTTTATCCCTCTTTTTTTTTGTATTAAGAAAGCAACGATGTGCTTTCTTGATAGTTGAAAATCATAATTACTTTTTTGGATTTAATGTAAATAAATTCTTGAACCATCGATATATTTTTGCAAAAAAACTTCCTTCATTTGCATTATTATTTTGTCCAATGATTGTTGAATTAGATTCATCAGTTAAGTTTTGTTTGTTGCTTGACTGATTTTCCTGATTAAGTGTTTTGTTAAGGTCATTTTTATTTGTTGTGTTTTTTTTAATGACATTAACAGTTAAATCGTTAGCAAAAGCACGTGTGACAGTATTAAGATAACCATATTCAAAAAATATTTTTTTAATTGTTTGAGATCCAGAAGCTTGAAATTTATGACTTTGTTTTATTATCTTATTTTTTGTGATATATTCATCTTGACCATTTACAATGATTTTGGCTACTTGTCTACCAATATTTGTGAAGTTAATATAGTATTCATACTCTTGGGATAGATTAATTGATTCAGGACCATATACTTGAATATTTAAAGCTGCTTCATTGATGATATCATCTGCAACATTTAAACTTACACTTGATGGTGTTTGATTAAATTGTCTATTGTTTTCATCAACAAAAAATATTATTGATCCTTCAGGATGTATGGTTCCTATTTTTTTAGGTCGAATTTTTTCTCCATCTATTACTACTTTTTCTCCAGGATCTAACCTAGGTATTTGAGTTTCAAATAGATATAATGTATCAAAAGATTCATCTTGTGTTGATGTAAGCACAATATTTTCAACTGAAACAGTATCTTCATTAGAAATAGTATAAGTGACATCAACCAGTTCACCTAATTGAACACTTGAACTTCCTAAGCTTTTTTCAATTTTAATATCAGGAATTTTTGGTGATACTGTGAATTCTTTAATTTCAGTTACTTGATATTGACCATCATTATCTGAATATATTGCTGTAAAATTAAGGATAAACTTTGTTTCTTTGTCAACTAAATTCGGTACTAGAGTGAAAGTTAAAATATCTTTACTTTCTGTTGCGTTTAACTGAATAAAAGAACTAGTAACACCTAGAACTCTAAGTTCATTTGGAATAAATGTTTTATACACAATTGAGTTAAGATCATTATCACTTGGATTGTTTATTTTAACTTTGACTTCGATATTTTCTTTTTCATCAATTTTTGTCTTGCTTAAAGTTGGAATAATTTCAAGTGACTTTTTTGGTTCAACTAATACATTCCGCTCTATTGTTTTTGAATACTGTTCATTGTCATGTGTTTGGTATGTAACATTAAATATAATTTTATAGTTTTTTTTGGTCTCAATACTAGGGACTCGCAGTTCAGTATTAATTAAATAAATTGATTGATTAACGTCAACATTATTATAATTATAATCTTGGATTGATGCTAAATCTGTAGTTGTTTGAAGACGCACATTTTTTAGTACTGAATATTCATTTTTATTTTGAAGTTTTACATAAAATCTTAAAAGTTCATTGCTCTTTACATTTTCATTAGTGTCCAAAGATGTTGTAAGTTCTACTCCTTCATTTGATAATACAAATCCTTGTTTATAGCTTTTAATTTCATATTGTATATTTTTGTAACTAAAGTCACCGTCCCAAAGAATAAATGCAAGACCTTCCTTATTTCCAGAGAACGTAAATTCATATATGACTGTGTTGTTGATGTCTAAGTCAGTATTAAGAACTAATTTGTCTTCAATATAATCAAAAGAAGTTGAATGTTTAATTACGTTAATGCTTTGTGGAATATATAAATTTAAATTAATATCTTCAAGTTTTTTCTCACCATTGTTTAATAATGTTAGAGTAAATTCAATTTCTTCATTGATTTGGTATTCTTCAGAACTTGTATCATGTTCAATGTCAAGAATACTTTGGGAATATATTCTTATCTGGTCTGAAAATTGTTCAATATCTTCAACACCGTTAAAATAGCTTAATTTAGCTTTAAAATATTGATCAACTGATCCAACGCTCTCAATACTATATTCAAAATCCTTAGTTTCACCAATTTCAAGATCTCCAGTCCATTTTATTGAATTATCAATGATGTCACAACCTTTTGATCTAGTAATTTTGAGGCTTGATGGGAAGTCTTCATAATACTCAATATCTTGTGCGTCTTCGTCCCCAGTATTTGTGATTCTTACATCAAATGTTGCAACTTCATCAGTTTCAAGTATAAAATCATCAATAACTCTAGTAATTTCAAGTTCTGGTTTTAGGTAGTACAAATAGATATACGCTTTATATTCTTGAATACTGGTGTCATAAGTTGATGTGTTAAAACAATATTTTCTATATTTTTCAGTTTTGCAATCTCCTAAGTCAATTAGAAAATTTGAATCTGATAAAAGGTTAAGTTTTGTTCCATCACTTGATAATAATGTCTTATAAGAAACACTATCAAAGTCAAACATTTTATTACTATATACCCAGCCTTCATAGGACAATTCTTGTGAGCTGACAATATTTAGTATAAGAATGAATGTAATTAATGAAATTATTACTTTTTTCATTTTTAAGGTATTAAATCAATAATTCTAAATGCAAATGATTTTGGATATACATCAATTAAACTTTTTTTAAACATACTAACTAAGTATGTAGGTCGTTCATTAATGTTCTTTGTAATAATATGTTTAAAATAAGATGACTTTGTCTCTAACGTAGTGTTGGCAGTTGAATTGGATAATGAATTGATATATTCAATGTCTTTTGTGTCAATGCTTTCTAGTGCAGTAATGTCAATTTGAAAAAATAATTGATCTTCGTCATATAGTTCATCATAAACTTTATGTAATATTCTAAATTCAGTATCAATGATTTCATTACTATTCAAAGATCTTTTCATTGTTTGGTTTTGATATACAAAACCTGAGATTACAGACTCGTTTTGAGTTAAGACAAAGATTATTTCATCTGATGACATTTTTTGACCAAACTCATTCAAATCTTTAGCAACATAAAACCCTAAAAATGCAAGTGCAACTAAGAAAATAACTAAAGAATAAAATACTGTTTTTGCAGCACTTTTTATTAATTTTAATACAAGACTAACTAGAATAACAAGAACAACAATTACAATTAAATAGGTATAATTCATGATTTTTCCTCTTTTTTAATATTTTTAAGAGATGACAGGTTAATAAATTTTACTTATATTTTTATATAGAACGTAGAATTTCAACTAATAATGGCACATGGACCCACAGTAGCAATAAACATTTATGTAGGTTTACCTCAATTAGGGGTGTTTGAATCTACTGAGTATGGATTGCAATCTTCAATGTTAACTTTTCAAGGACTTGGATGGGGATTAACAGAGTATTTTGATTTTGATACTATGTTAGATCATAAGGTTGGAGGAGATCCAAAAATTGGACTAGTTGTGCCAATTAAATCTCAAACAAATTTATTGAGTGTTATTTATCAATTACAAGGATTATCAAAAAATAAGTTTCCAGTTTTGGTAGGTGAAGGACCTATTTTTGGAAATTATCCATCTAATGCTGTGAGTTTATCTGAACCACTATATTTTGGATATCATCATTTAAGTGGAATAAAATTAAATGAACAAGGTAGCTTGTATATTTTTGAGTCAAAAAATCTAGAAAAATTTGTTAATAAAAAATTAATTTAGTTTTGGAATAATAATATTTTTTATTTATTTAAATCCATATCTTAATAAAATAGTGAATTCTTTTTAGCATAATGAAACTTTCACTAATCAAGGATAAACTTCATCCTAAACTTTACGACAAGATAGATTTTACTCACTTGAGACCTGCACAAGCAAAGTCAGTTGATGCAGGACTTCTTGATAGAAAGAACCTTTTGGTATGTACACCAACAGCATCAGGTAAAACTTTGATTGCAGAGATTGCTATGGTTCAGGCAATCTATAATAACATTGGTAAAGGGATTTATATTGTACCACTTAAAGCATTAGCAAATGAGAAATATGAATATTTTAAAGAAAAGTATAAAGATTTGAGAGTGGCATTATCAATTGGTGAGTCAGACTCATCAGATGCATATTTGGATAGATTTGATATTATTATTACTGTGTCTGAAAAACTTGATTCATTGATTAGGCATAAATCATCATTCTTAAGATATGTTGCAACTGTTATAGTTGACGAAGTTCATCTGTTAAATGATCCTAGACGAGGACCTACAATTGAAATAGTTCTTACCATTCTAAGAAGTGTTCTAAAAAAGACTCAGTTTATTGCATTAAGTGCAACAATTGGGAACCCTAAAGAACTTGCAGATTGGCTAGGTGCTAATTTAGTAATGGATGATTGGCGACCAGTTGAACTTCAAAAAGGGATATATTTAGATGGGGATGTTGAGTTTTATTAATTATCTTTTTATTTCTATTGTAGGTAGCATTGGTTAATGCTCTTACTAATCATTTCTTCTTAGGTGCTTTCCTAATTTTCTTAATGCTAACCAACCAACGATATATATTCCGATACTACCAAGACAGCCTTGGAGAAAAAGTGATTCAAGCGTTCCAGGTTCACTTGCTAACGGACTAACTTCAGAAAGCCTGCTAGGAAATTCAACAGTAGCATTATATAACTGAGGTAATACGTTTGCGGTATTAGTTAGAACGTCTCCAGTTACAGTAATTGCATTTTGAGCAGTTTCCATATTTTGATGTAAGTATGCTTCACCAAGATGTCTTAAACTATCTAGTTGTTGCAATGGTTGATCCATTTTTCCTAAAATTTTTATTCCTTTAGTTTGAATTATATCTTGATAGAACGTTGCTTTTTGGTATATAGCTTCCTTAATCATAATTTTAACCTCTTAATGACAAGAATTAAACAGGATTATATAAATGTTTCTATTATTTGTCACTTTAAAGTAATAAAAAAGAAAAAATAATTAATTAAAATTACTAAAAATCAAATTTCTCAGCGTACTTACCAATTAACCAAAGATCTTGTTTCTTTTCTTGTAAGATAAAGATCATGGCTTGTATAAACCAGACAAGTGTTAATACACCAATTACTGGGAACAGTAATGCACCGATTAGTATAAATGTTAAAAGTCCAGCTACTATGTTTCCAACAAATGCAACAATTATAACTAATAACCATTGTTTAAAGTGGAACTTAACAAAGTCATCTTTTTTCATTTTTTCACTAACTAAATACCATATCAAACCTACAGGCCATATAAGCCATAAAGCCACTAATAATAGTTTACCATTTTTTTCCATTAAATATCACCTACGAAAAAGTTAGAATCTGGAGTATAAATATTTTTCGAAATGGCAATATTTAAATACCATGCGTGGCTAAAACCTAAATAAAATGGTAGAAAAAGCAAAAGAGATGAATACAAATACATCAAAACCACAGATTAAATATGGTGGGTTTTGGGTTAGAGTTTTAGCATACATGATTGATTCGTTTGTTATGGGATTGCCTTTGAGTATTGTTTATGGTGTAATGAGTGTGATTGTTACAACAGTTGGAACTCAAAATGAAGAATTATTAGTGCCATTATTTTTAGTATCATATATTACATATATGTTTTTGGCAGTGATTGTAAGTTTGTTATATTTTGGATTGATGGAGAGTTCAAAGAATCAAGCTACTTTGGGTAAGATGGCTCTTGGTTTAAAAGTAGTTGACTACAAAGGACAGAGAATAAGTTTTAAGCGAGCAGTTGCTAGAGATTTGTCAAAATATGTATCAATCATGACTATGTATGTTGGTTATTTCATGATAGGGTTTACAGATAAAAAGCAAGGTCTTCACGATATGATTGCTAAAACATATGTTGTTAAAAAATAATTTTTTTCTATTAATTTATTTAATACAAAAGTTTTGAGAATTCTCCATGCTTTAGCGTGGGGATGAATAAAACGACTCCTTTATGGAGTCAAGAAAAATCGTTAGATTTTTCAAGATGGTTTCTATAATTCTTATTGTTGTTGC
>Ga0233437_1001958_pt1 | contig 33988 bp, 24 predicted proteins | sample SI_122_August201_FD_182714 | JGI IMG/M metagenome (GOLD analysis project Ga0233437, IMG submission 182714) | Seawater microbial communities from Saanich Inlet, British Columbia, Canada - SI_122_August2016_200_MG | ecosystem: Environmental > Aquatic > Marine > Inlet | place: Canada: British... | reverse complement strand
GAAGTTACCGATGGTGGAGCTAACTATCTTATTTTTTATCATAAAGTTTTTCAGGAACTTTTTTTCAAAAACATATGCAGAAAATAAATTTTTTTAATTTAAGGAGGAAAGCATGAAAGAAGAAAAATGTGAAACAACTTGTGAACAAAAAGAAGTTACAAAAGACCAGGTGGACAAAATTATCAGGCATCACATGTATACTGCATTCGGTGTAGGCCTTATTCCTATGCCGCTTATTGATCTTGTGGCTGTTACGGGGGTTCAATTGAACCTTGTAAGAAAATTTGCCAAAATTTATGGCATTCCTTTTTCAAAAGACAAAGTAAAAAGTATCTTAACTTCTCTTGTTGGCGGAGCAGTGCCAGCCACAGCAGGAGCGCCTGTTGCAAGTCTGGCGAAAACTGTTCCTGTTGTAGGCTACAGCCTGGGAGCCATATCTATGTCTGTTATTGCAAGTGCATCTACATATGCCGTAGGTAAGGTGTTTAATCGGCATTTTGCCTCAGGCGGAACTTTTTTAACTTTTGATACTGAAAAGGTTAAAAATTACTATGAGAAGATGTTTAAAAAAGGGAAAGAATGCGCTTCTGATATCAACAAAGAGAGTTATGCTGATGATACAAAATATGAAGCAAGTGTAAATACGGCGTAGGCCATTCCTTCAAATTGGAATCCTTGCGGAATACATGAAAATCAAAGTGTCACAGAATTTTTTAATTTAAAGTGAATATCATGTTGCTGAAAATTTTAAAATATTGGAGCCGGTTTTCATTCTTTTCCAGCCGGATTGTCAGTTTGAAGACACGCCCTGGAGTTTACAGTTTTCAGAAGCCTTTATACTGTTTACGGCTGTTAACTGTGCTTTTGAACTAAATAAGGTAATGCCTTAAGGCTGTTAAATCTGCCTATACTTTAATTTTAATTATAGTTACTTACCAAAACTCAAATAACTACCGTTGAAAGTATATATCATATGGTAAAACCGGTTTACACTTTTTTTGAATGGTTTAATAAATTAGGAACAATAATCTGATTTTTTTCAAAAAAGTGTAAACTGGAAATAGTCACACAATCTGCCGATACTGTGAACATTCAACTGTTTTTCCTGTAAACTGGAAATTGTAATGAGCGTGATTTTAAAAAAACTTACCGGGTTATCGGCAAAGATGAGGGCAGGTGTCAAAGAAAAAGCCAAGAAAAATGTGGCAACACTAGTAATTTTTGTCCTGATCTCTTTGCTTATAATGACTTACCTGTTCAATTATATTGTATATATTATTAAACCTGGAGAGGCGGGAATTTTTTGGAGCCTTTTTACAGGCACCAAGGTCGATTATGTTTATCCTGAGGGGATAAGGACAGTTTTACCGTACAACAGGATGTATGTATACAACATGAGAATCCAGGAAGAGTCCAGGACCCTTAATGTTTTAACACGTCGCGGTCTGGGAGTGGATGTCTATTATTCGGTTCGTTATGCTCCGAAATATAAACTTTTAGGACTGCTCCACCAGAGAGTGGGACCTGATTATCTGAATATCGTTATTCTTCCTGAGATAGAATCTGTCCTGCGTGAAGTTATAGGCACAATGGAAGCTGAACAGATATGGACAACCGGAAGAGTCGTTATAGTAAAAGCGATTAACGATGCTATTGAGCAGGTGGAGAAACGTTACATTCGTGTGGATGATGTGTTGATCAAACGGATTGAACTGCCCGAAAGCGTGGCAGGAGCGATCAGGTTTAAAGTGGAGCAGAAACACCTCGTAGAAGCCCATGAATTTATTGTAGAAAAAGAAAAAAAAGAAGCGGAAAGAAAGAGAATTGAAGGAGAAGGTATCCGCGATCAACTGAGCACTGTTGCCGAAGCCATTCCGGAAGGTGAGATATTAAAATGGCAAGGAATTCAGGCTACACAGGAAATTGCGAAATCGAATAATGCAAAAGTCGTAATAATCGGCAATGGTAAGGACGGACTGCCGATTATATTAAATACGGATAAATCTTTGAACTGATATTAATATGAGAAATACCTTTGTCATTCTGCTGGTTCTGCTGATTACAACATCATGCGATCCTTATAAAAGGCTGTCTGAAAAAAGAGCGCAAAAGGCATCTGCATTAAAAGGCGACATAGTCATTGGAATAGTGGATACATCCTCTGCCGCGTCTTTTTTGAAAGAAGGTATAAACTTGGCAATAGAGCATATTAATAATCAGGGAGGAGTTCTTGGAAAAAAAATTAGCCCTGTTTATTATGATGATAAAGGAGATGTCCTACGAGGGCAGGAAATTGCCCGAAAAATATCTAAAAATACAGATATTATTGCTGTAGTGGGCCATATATCTTCCAAAATAGCTATCCCCGCGTCAGTTACTTATGAAAAAACCGGTGTTCTTCTTATCTCACCGAAAGCGACCAACCCTGAACTGACACAATATAACCATCAGTATATTTTTGCAAATATACCTTCCGATATAATATCGGCATATGAAATTGCCGGATTTGTCAAACGGAGAGGATATAAGAAAGTAGCGATTATTTATGACAGAGATTCTTATGCGGATCGCCTGGCAAGCGCTTTTCATAAATATGCTGTTGATGCAGGAATTAATATTGTGGCTGATAAGTCTTATTCTGGATGGGAAGATGACTTCAGACTCCTTATTTCCGATATTATGGAAAAATACGAATTAGACTGTATATTTTTAGGAGGCGTGCTTCCGTCCGGGGCTAATATGGTAAAACAGATGCGTGAGATGGGAATAACGGTTCCGATTATCGGAAGCGATACGTTTGATTCTCAAAGACTTCTGGAGACTGCGGGAAATGCTGCCGAAGGAGTAATCTCTTATTCGGTTTTCGATCCTTCCCTGCCTAAAACCCAAACAGGAAATTTTGTACACGCATTTAAAACAAAATATGGCGTTATGCCGGATACGGAAGCTGCTCAGGGATACGATGCCATGCGTGTTCTTGCTTATTCAATTCAAAAAAGCGGGACAGCGGTTCCGGTGGTAGTCGGAAGTACGCTCAGACTTTTAAAGAACTGGAAGAGTGTTACAGGTTCCTATTCTTTTGAGCATTCCGGCAGTATATCAGGTAAAACGTTTTTTTTCAAAATGGTCAAAGATGGAAAGTTTGAATTTTTAGAGTCTGAGTTAACGGATAAGATAAATATATTCAAGCCTATAGTAGATAGAACCATAAGAATTCCTATTGAAAAAAAGGTTAAGACCCTTGATCCCGGATTTGCCGAAGAAAAGAATTCAATTGATATAATTGAGCAGCTTTTTCTGGGATTGACTGATTTGGATCCTACAAATTATGAACCTGTTCCTGAACTTGCACAATCATGGACTATTTCTGATGACGGACTGATATACAGGTTCATGATGCGCAAAGATGCAAAATGGACAAATAACGAGCCTGTTACTGCACACGATATTGTTTGGGCCGTCCGCAGAAATATCAAACCTGAAACAGATTGTCGGAATGCGAATTTATTATATATCCTTAAAAATGGAGCTGATATTCATAATGGTGAAATTAAAGAAATTTCTCAAATAGGTGTGCATGCAATAGATGATTTTACAATAGAATTTGAGCTTGAGCGGCCTAATCCTTACTTCCCTGCTACAGCGGGTCTCCCTCCTTATCGTCCGTTACCGCGAAAAATAATTCAAAAATATAAAGATAAATGGACTGATCCTCAAAATATTCAGACAAACGGCTCATATAGTATGGGTAAATGGAAAAAAGGTATGGTCGTAATTTTAACGAAGAATGATGATTATTTTGATTCCTCGAAGGTTTCCATACCTGAGATACGCTATTATGTGATCCCTGAAAGTTCCGTGGGACTGACTATGTATTATGACAACAAGCTCGACATCCTCGGCGGCAATTATCTGCAAATTCCTGTGGCTGAACTGTTGTCCATCAGAGCTAATAAACAACTGGCAAAACATTATTCAAAAAACATCCTGTTTGGCACATATGCTTATGGTTTTAATGTGAAACAACCGCCTGTTGATAATCTGCTTGTAAGAAAAGCTATTACAGCATGTATAAACCGTGAACTTATAATCAGTTTAGTTACAAAAAATGAAGAAGAACCTGCTTTGACTTTTGTATCTTCCGCTATTTCAAATCTGGACAATTCAAAAGAGAATATCGGCATAAAGTTTGACCCTGTTCAGGCAAAAAAATGGCTCATACAGGCAGGATATCCGAATGGTAAAGGGTTTCCTGAAATTACCCTGTCTCATGGCGATTCTCAGGAAGACCTCAAAATCGCAAAAGCAGTGAGGTCCTTTTTAAACCATTACTTAAAGATAGATGTCAGGCTGGTTGATCAAAATCCGTCCGGCAATACAACACCAGGAGTTAAAAAGCATTCAGCGCATATATTTTCGTTTAAGACAGGCGGATCGGTTTATCCTGTTAATTCGCTTGATCATACAGGCTGGAATAATCGGCATTTTAAGAGCTTAATAAATAGAGCAAATAAAGAATCAAATTTGGGAATAAGAAAGAAACTTTACAAAGAAGCAGAGAAGATTTTGTTGGAAAAAGCATGTGCAGTTGCGCCTGTATATTATGATACGGCTCATTACCTGGTAATGCCAAGAGTAGAAGGGTGGTATCATATGAATATAGGGGGACAGCATGTCCGTAACTGGAGTTTAAAAAAATAAAAAAGGTTAACTACTCAGGTCAGACCTCGTAAAATCAAATTTTTGATATTCTGGCAAGAGTTGATTTTTCGGGAATTATTTCTTGCTCAGCCAAAAAAATGACAGCACTTTCGTGCTTAATAAGTTGGACATTCTATTTGCCAGGGCTTTGGGAATCAGCAGGCAAACGATTGATAACACAGTTTTGTCGCAAACTGAGTTCATTGGGTGCTATGATGCGGAACGGCAAAGTCTTAAGATCGAAGTGGAGGAATCTCCTCTGGGTTGATGAATTAATGTCCAAAAAATTGGCCGCTTTTTGGAGCTAATTTACGAGGTCTGCAAGTATACTGACAGCTTATATATTATATCAAAACATCATAGATAATTTTCTATGGCTGAATAGTTACAAAAAAGAGTTGAAACTTAACAGTTGCCAGTTAACTGAAAAATGGTAACTAAAACTGAAAAATGAGCTTTAGAAATGTCAAGTACTAAAAACTTGAAGATTAAGTTATACATGGCCGTATTAATTCTAATAGGCATAACAGTATATTTTTTATTGCCACGATTTTCAGGTGAAACGGTGTATATTGCGCTGGCAGGAGATATGACTCCAGGCTGTGCAAATGGCCTGGACTCGCGAAATGCAGTGGAACTTTGTCTTGATGAAATAAATAAACAGGGTGGCATTAATGGTAAAAAAATAAAATTACGCGTTTTTAATGATAGAAATGATAAACAGGAGGCAATCAGAATTGCGTCTCAAATAGCAGAAAGCAAAGATATACTGATAACTCTGGGTCATGAATTGAGCAGTGTTTCAATCCCTTCAGGAAGGGTTTATAAAAAAAACGGAATTCCCGCTATAGCAGGATCAGCCATGTCTGATGCTGTTACAAAGGGAAATGATTGGTATTTCAGGGTGGTGTCAAACACGAGTTTTCAGGGAGATTATATAGCAACTTACGTCTATAATATTTTAAAGCATAAATCTACATCTATTGTAGCGAGTGACACTTCTTACGGAACAATTATTGCGGACTCGTTTGAAAATAAAGCCAAACGCCTTGGACTTGAAATTAAAAACAGATGGAATTTTAATGGCAATAGCAACACGTTTGATGAAGATATCACAAAAATTATACATGAAATAGTATCCATGGAAGATCCGGGAATTCTTTATATCGCTAGTGAAGAAAAGTACAGCGTAACGATACTCACTCAATTGAGAGAGGCAGGAAGCAAGTGTTCTTTAATAACTACGGATCCGTTTTCCGAAAATTCTATGATGATATTTAAAAGTCTGCCTCAGGAAAAGGCTTCTCCCGGATATTTTACCAATGGAATTTATACAATAAGTCCCATTCTTTTTGACATAGCAAATCAAAAAGCACATATTTTCAGAAAAAAATATCTGAAAAAGTACAACAAAGAGCCGGGATGGTATGCCGCTTTTTATTATGACGCTGCAAATGTCGCATGCGAGGCAATGAAAAGAGCTGAAATTCAGGGCAGAGGCCACATACGCAGAGACAGAAGAGAAATTAAAAAAGCGCTCGAAAGTATGTATAGTCTTGATACCGGTATTCAAGGTGTACAAGGCTACATTTATTTTGATGAAAACGGTGATTCCAACGGTCCTCTTGGCATAGGATTTTACTGGAATCAAAAACTGTTACCTGCATTTTCACAATATCACCTTAAAACTATACCGGAAGATGATTTAGAAAATGGCCCTGTGGGAAAAGTGCTGTCAGGCGAATTTGTTATGATTGGCGACAGGGTTATGAGTAATAAGAAAATAGTATATGTGGGTGTTGATATAAATGCTCTTAACGGCCTGGATATGAAAAATTTAACTTATTATCAAACCGACTTTTACCTATGGTTTCGTTATAAAGGAAAAATTAACGGCGCCGACAATATCAAGTTTGCCGATATTATTGAGCCTGTTAATCTGGGAAATCCTGTTTCAGAAAGAAAATATGGTGATATAACAATTAAAACATATCATGTAAAAACAGAATTTAGGGGAAACTTTGATTTTCATGATTATCCTTTTGATAAACATAAATTAAAAATAAAGTTTAACCATAAAAATATAACTAGAGATAATATCATATATGTTTCGGATATATTAGGAATGTCAGGCTCTGAAAAAAAAGATAGCGCTATCGAAACAACTGATGTTACTGGTGTTCAAGGTTATGAAAACATTATAACCAATGTTTCTTCACTTGGTATACCTGAATATTTCCATGATCGAAAGATATTGAATTATTCACAGTTTTGCGCTGAAATTTCAATTGATAAAGACAGCACTGACTCTATCCTCAGGTATTTTCTGCCGATTATCATCATCCTTTTAGTTCTTTACTCTATATATTTTATTTCTGTGGAGAACTTTTTTATCAGACTACTTATTCCAATATCCGTGCTTGCAGCCAATGCTTTTTATCATGTAAAATTATTATCCGATTTGCAGGTTGAATATATCACCGCTCTTGAATACAGTTATTTTGTGATATATTTGCTGATCGTACTTGGTATGGCGCTCGTACTCATAATCAATAACCGACTCAAAAAAGAAAAACACAAAACTATAAAAAAATTATTATATGTTGGGAGAATAATTCATCCCTTAATTATTTTGATTTCAGGTTTTTTGTTATATTTTTAAATATTGATGGAACAGATTTCAACTATTTGAAATAATTGAAAATAGTTCTCTATTTTTCGGCTTCTTACTGATTTATAGTTTTATACTAAACTGATTTTGGTTTTTTCTGGCACAATTATTGATAGTTGTTAACGTAATAATATCAGATGGTTGTAATAATAAACATAAAACAGTAAAATTGATATAGATGCTTTCTGAGGAAAACTTAAATATGATGACTATATGTACAAATCAATATACTGCCAACGGGTACAAACTACGAGCCATAGAGGGCTTGCCACAAATTGAAAGACGCAATCAATGACCGTGCTAAGTATAACAGAATTATGAATACTTATAGTTGTAATTATTTTTCTTGCATATTATATTCATTATGATTTAAAATAAAAAATTACAGTTTATTATTTCAATAAATAATAAATGTGATTCTATTATTTATTGTATGGGGATTATAAGAATACTGAAACTGTAAAATTTAGACTGTAAACTGTTTTTTTTAAGGAGACTGTGATGCGAAACACAATTATTTTTGTTTGCCTGATAATATTTTCCCTCTTATATATACCTGTATATGCAGGGGATATTGAACCATCTGCAGGCCCCGATGATGACAGCAGTGCCATGTACACTATAGAAGATATTTATAAGTTGGTACTGTATCGTCAAAAGGCAACTAAGCGTACGGGCGCCTTTACCGAACCTAATGAAGACAACTTCAAGGACGGAGCTCCCACAGGAAGTTCTCTTTCTGACGATTACACGGATGACGATTTTGATGAAAAACTTACCATTTCGCCTTCGCTTGACGATCTTTACGAACTGATTCGACATTATGCCCCGCCCCAAAAAGCCACGGGCAATCAAACAAAAGTAAATCTGGAGGCTTTGAGAGACGTTGGTGGAGGTCCGTTATATCCGGACGAATCACAAGTTCTTTATGAACTTGGAGGCATTCCACCTCCGGAACCGCGTTTTACAATTAATGTCTACGGTCGTGATGATTGGGCTGACTCTGATTGTAGAACGATAGCGAGTGAATGGGAGAATTTTGACGAAAATGATGATACTTTTCTTATTGATCGTAAGCTTACTGATACTGATTGTTTTGACGACACTGTAACTGACAACATGACTTCTCTTGAATGGGCCAGATATGGAAATGTAGGTCTGGTATGTGGACTTCATCTACTAACGGATGACGAGTCAGAAGACAGGTACAATTCTGAGGGAGCAACCAACTTAAAAACTGCCTGGTACACAGGACTTGTATCCGATTGTTTTATAGGAGGCGGCAATGAATTTCATGAGGACGGAACTCCTAAAGAAAACAAGGAGAGATGGCGAATACCATCAAGTATGGAATTTGTAAGCATCTTTGATTACGCTTATTTCTACCCGGCTTTGTCAAATACAAAAGGTTCTCCGTATGATTATGATAATCTTGATCTTGAACCGCTACCTGAGGGAGTTGAATATCCTCCCGATGAAGATGATTATCCTATTGATACCTGGACAAACGGACAATGGATAGACGGTGATCCATGGATCGGTCTTATTCTTGACAATCATTATACCAATAAAAAAGGAGATTCACACTGGTGGACCATTGAGCGTATTGAAGATTCTGACAATAACAGATTTGAGTCTCACATAGTCAGGGTAGCGGACGGCACAACAGATGCGGATGATAATTACTGGACCAGTATTTATATTTATGATCAGAGGCATTTATGGCTTGTTCGTGGCGGACAGGAGGGAGATTGGAATGATGAATGGTTGATGAGTACTTATAATTTAACCCCAACCGATTGATAAACCAGTCCATCAACTAAAAAAATTTGGCATCTTTTTCTTGGTAGAAACAAAAAAAGCCGCTCCTTAGTTTTTTTAAGGAGTGGCTTTTCTATTCCCAACTTTGATTAGCAAAAAAATTAACGGTATTTAACTTTTTAGACACTAAATATAGCATTTTGAACGTATTTCTGAATTTCCTGTAAAAACAGCTTCTGGCCATTAATATCTTCATTATCAAGTGTACGCCTAAGTATGCTGAAATAACGCATCATCTGGTTATTTGAAAGCCCAAGCCTCTTTGCTGTTTTTGGAATAGATGTGGCTATCAGTTCCTGCTCACGCTCCTGAAATTCAGCCAGCCAGTTTTCCAGAGATGATCGTACCTTTCCGGGCGCATCTTTGCGGATTACCCACCGTGCAAACACAAAAGGCAGTTTGAAGGCCGAGTACCATTCTACAGCCAGATCCGTAACATGATTGTACTTTGTTTTATTCTGTACGTCATAGCAGGCTTTATCTTTCCATGACCGTGCTTTTAGTAATGCAGCGTCTCCGATTATAAGTTCACCGTTTGCTTTTTCTTTGTTGTTTGTCTGACAAGGGATAGAGTCAAAGCCTTGATAATAGCCGAACAACAAATATAAAAGCCGAACGCTTGATTCTGATTCGTTTGTAAGATAAACTGTTGAATCTCTATTTATTTCAGAGAATTTTTGCTCTGAAAAAAACAAAACGCTCATTGATTCCTTTTTTGCTGCAATTCCAAACCGCCCCACAGGTTCAACCAGGCCTCTTAAAGCTAAAAGCCCTCCAACAGGTACAGCCGCTGCGATTACACTGCCCTTTTGAAGACTGGTTACACTTTTACTCGGAACGCAAGGCATAAATCTGCAACCAACGGGCTGGTCCAATTCCCAGTATGGGGCCATATTAGTATAAGGTATCATTGCTATATTGTAGATCATAATCTTCTTTTAGCATCCTTATTTTTCCTTTTTTTGGTCAAATTTTCTATTCTTGACTATTACCAGCTTTACTTCAAAGTTTTACGCTTTTGAGCAAAATAGGCTGCTATTCCGAACAGGCCCAGTATGTATCCGATCCCTCCGATTATTTCCGTTGGTTTTATTCTGTTGTCTTTTTGTTCGAGATTGCTCAGTTTTCTTATGATTGGCTGAATTTTTTTATCAATCGCTTTTTCAAATGCAAGTTGAATCTCAATCCACGGAGCCTGATCCTGATATAATGCATTTTTTGAGTCTGATGAAACGCTCTTTGCAAAAGGTATACTTTGCGAATCAGGTTCATGATCCTGTTTCGCGCTGCTCTGGCCTGATATTGAATCTGTTATTTCTTCAGCTTCAATTATCCAGTGATTTTTATGGCCCATGCCCGCTATAAGGACAATTTTCAATATTGCCTTTTTCGGAATTTTAAAAGAAAAATTGCCTTGCCTGTCAGTTTTTCCCTCTACAAGTCTCCTACCCTGTTCATCATAGACCTCAACGGTCGCTCCTTTTGCTTTTTTTCCTCCGCTGAATTTACTTTCTGTATAAATCGAATCTCCCTTTACCCATGCAAAAATTGTTACTCTATGAGCAAATACATATGAAGTTGGAAAGATTAAAAACAGACATATGAATGCAAAAAAAACTTTTGGGTAAATCCTATTGGATTTAAGACCTGTCCCTTTCTCTGCTTTCAACAGAAGTTCGTCACTCTTTTCGTCCATAATGAATAACTCCTTCTCTGTTACATGATCATAGCCGAATAGATGCAAAATACCATGCACCAGAAGTTGGTAGAAACGCTCTTCTGTAGTAATGCCAGCCGTCTCTGCCTCTATTTTGGCAGTATCAATGGAGATGACCACGTCCCCTAGAACCTGGGGCGATATTTCAGCAAATTCACCTTCCTGCATAGGAAAGGCAATAACATTTGTAGGCCGATCTCTATTGAAATATTTTTTGTTGAGGTGAGTAATAAAAGGGTCATCAACGATTAGAATTGAAAGCTCTGTCTCAGGCCTGCCCAAGTCGTTTAAGATGGCCTGAGCTGTCTTTTCGATCATTTTCAGAGGTATTTCGAATCTGCTTTGCCTGTTGTCTGTCAGAATTCCCATTGGTCCCCTTTCCGTCGCTTCTCACCGGCTTTTCAGGATAATCCACACGGCTGTGATATATAGCGTTTAATATTTTAATATAACTTTTCGCAATACTGTTCAGATCCTTCAATGTCAGCTCACAGTTATCAAGCTGACCATCGGAAAAAATTTTGTTAATTAAATTTTGTACAAGCCCTTGAACTCTGGCAGGAGTTGGATTTTCAACGGTTCTGGATGCGGCTTCCACTACATCTGCCAGCATGACCAGACCAGCTTCCCTAGTTTGAGGCTTTGGTCCCGGATACCTGAAATCTTCGATTTTTACAGAATCTTCACCTTTCTGCTGTTTTGCTTTTTCATAAAAAAAAGTAATAAGGCTGGTGCCGTGGGATTGTTTGATCGTGTCAATAATGCTCTGACCAAGTCTGTGTTCCTTGGCGATTTTAACGCCATCTTTGACATGTGCTATAAGTATACGTTTTGACATGCTAGGTGCAAGCTTTGTATGCCGGTTCCTTCCATCAGACTGATTTTCGATAAAATACAAAGGTTTATTAATCTTTCCAATGTCGTGGTAGTACCCACAAACTTTTGCCAGCAGGGAATTTGCCCCAATTTCAGATGCAGCGGCTTCTACCATAGAACCGACAATTACAGAATGATGGTATGTTCCGGGAGCCTCCATCATTAGCCTTCTGAGAATAGGCCGGTCAAGATTTGCAAGTTCAAGCAGCTTTATATCTGTAGTATAGCCAAAAATCATTTCAACAATAGGGACAATGCCCGCGGCAACAATACCTGCACCGATTCCACCAAGAAAAGCCAGCGCCCAGTCCCACAAAAGGCCTTTTCCTGAAAAGTCTCCCATGTATACATTAAGAATTGTAACAAGCAGCACATTCAGCATAACCAGCTTTGTGCCAGCCTTTATAAATACGATACGTTCCCGGCAATTACGGGTCCAGTATGCAGCCATTGAACTGTTAAGTAAAAAGTAAATAAACAGATCAAACCTGTTTTCAAAAATAATTGCTGTTCCTGCAGCAAGTACCAATGATAAAGAAAGTGCAATATCTATTCCCATAAACAGGCAGAGTATCATGGAACCAGAGGCTATTGGTATGCCAAAATACATAGATTCAGCAGACAAAAAAATGATGCGTTCTGAGTCAGAGATTTAGCAAAAGATATTGAAATCATCGACCAAAACAGGAAAAGCACAAGCACAATTGAAACAAACAACAAATTTTTATCGTGATTTCTTAAAAAATCACTCTTGTCATGCATATGCAGAATGTACGTTGAGAGCATGAGGCACATTAAGATAAATGCCCCTCCGATACTACTTGCCGAAACTCGTCCCCTTTTGGTTTGTTCTTCTAATGTGCGAAGTTTTAAATATTGAACTTCTGTTATACGTTCACCCTCACGCACAAGCATTTCACCTGCTTTTATCTTATAAAGAATAGGCATTATTTCAGCGGCGGCTTTTTTTTTACGTGCTTCGGTTTCTCTTTGGTTTATAGTCAGGTTTGGGTGTATAAGTTTTTGCACAAAATCTACAATCAGGCTCCGCAAATTATATTTAGCATTTTCGAGTACCGGCTGCCCGACAATTCTTACCATTGTTTTAGCCTGCTCAATGCCGTAAAAATGTTTTAAGCTTGTTACTATTTTTTCCGTATTATTATGAATAGCTCTTAATGCAATGCCTTTACCTGCTTCTTTCAATAGGAGTTCTTTATTTGCCACTACTCCGTTATCCAGAATTTCCGTTAATATTCTTATTATATAATTTGCAATATCTTGTGAAAAACGTTCTCTTTCAAGAAGGTTATAATCTTTTATGCTAACAGCAAAATCAAGGTTTTTCTCAAATTCTCCCTTTATCTGCCGGACACGGTCCCTGGCTAAATTTCCAGCCCCGTCGGACTCCAATACAGATTCACCCGCCTCCATAATTTCTGCAACCATGGCAAATGCACGGGTTACGCTCTCAGCCAGTTTGCTGGCGAGTGTTACATCATGATCGTAAACAATCAGTACCTTGTCCACAGCCTCTCTTTGTTGTACTTTTCCTGCTTCAGTGTCCTGGATGAAAAAGCTTACGGGAGCTTTAATATCTCTATCAGCTATATCACCTAATTCATAAGAGTGTCTGGGGGTTACCATAGTGGGATATAGGATAATAATAAATATGCTAGAAACAACGATCAGGAGTACCCATGGAACCCAAAAATTGAAAAAAAATTGCTTTATAAAAGATTCTTTTTTTAACATTGTATTCATTTGTTGAATGGAAAATTAGTTTATTGCGCCTGTGGCCTATGTTTCCGCCTCCAGTTTTTCGTATGCTTTAATAATTTTCTGTACAAGTTTATGTCTGACTACATCGGTTTTTGAGAAAAACACAAATTCAATGCCATTAATTTCATGAAGAATATCTTTTGTCTGGATAAGTCCTGACAACTTTCCGGCAGGCAAATCTGTCTGGGTGATGTCTCCTGTAATAACTGCCTTAGAATTAAATCCAATCCGTGTCAGAAACATCTTCATCTGCACGGCTGTGGTGTTTTGAGCCTCATCTAAAATAATAAACGCATCGTTTAAAGTTCTGCCGCGCATAAATGCAAGTGGAGCAACTTCGATTATTCCCTGTTTTGTCAGGCCGGAAACTTTTTCAAAATGCATCAAATTATGCAAAGCATCGTATAATGGTCTTAAATAAGGATCGACTTTTTCTGTAAGATCTCCAGGTAAAAATCCAAGAAATTCTCCTGCTTCCACCGCGGGTCTGGTAAGAATAATGCGGGTAACCAGTCCTTTTGAAAGCGCTGAAACCGCCATTGCCATCGCAAGATATGTTTTCCCTGTACCGGCAGGTCCAATTCCAAAGACCATATCAAAATTGCGTATAGCATCAATATATTCTTTCTGCTTAAGGGTTTTAGGCGTAACAATACGCTTTTTTGAAGTAATGTAAATTAGTATCCAGAAAAATATCCTTCAGCTTCACCCGACGGTCAGCACACAGAGTGGAGATTGCATAATCAATATCATTAGGATAAACTGGATAGCCCTTTTTCAACAACTCATAGAGTTGTTCAAGAATATTTTTAGCAAGAAGCTTGTCAACCGGAGCACCAGAAAGAAAAACAATATTACCTCTTAAATTAATATCAACATTGACTGCATTGCCAACATTTTTAAGGTTGTGGCTGTGTTCGCCAAACAATTGTCTTGCCAGTTCAATATCAGGAAATATCAGGCGAGTTTGTTTATTGTTAAAAATATCTGTTTTATTGTTTTGATCAGCTTTCATATTGATATTACAAACCTCTAAGAATTAACTCAGAAATTAGTTCGCAACTTTTTTGGGAAACATAAAGAGTTTTATAAAATACGGAATAGTAGTTTATCTAGTGGTGGTTAGAATATTATAACAATAATATTAAGAAGGGACACTGAGGTGGGAGACGAGGCTGAGTTAACTTGTATCGTTAACCCAAACCTCACCTTTAAGTATAAGTTTTAAGACTTGTTTAGAATGTTTTAGAATACCCTAAATTTACAACAAGGGCATCTCTTTTACTGATTCCCCCTATTTCGCTGCCGCCGTTCCATTCATTATATCTGGTTCCGATTTCTAAGTTTAGCCCCTTATATATATTCCAGTAACAGGAGAGCATAGCAGTTGAGCCAAATCCTTCACCAGATTTGTCGGATGCTCCGGCTAAGTTAGATATTTCCTCTGCCATAGTATAGGCCGCGCTCAGTTCACATCGGACGCCTATATATTTATTAAACGGTATGCTGGTGCCAAGCCCAAGCAGAATTGTCTGATATTTCGCATCCTCTTCCATAATCTGCAAGTTATTGGAAGTATCACCATCATAGTCAGGCCATGATAGTAGGCCTTCCTCCAGCGTTTTAGTCTCTTTTAACTCAGTGTTGTTGTAAGCAACTAGCAGATAAGGAGTAATCATACTTGAATCGCTACGTTTCGGAAGATAACGCAATGTTATTTCCCACTCTTCCACATCCTGTTCTAAGTCATAATCATATTCCTCGCCTTCGTCATAGGCTTTCATAGGATTGGTCCAGTTTCCGGTTCTATAAAATAAATTGACCATCCAATTGTCATATCCAAAGAACAAATTGCCTCCTGTAGCATAATGGTCAATATCTCCGGATCCGTCTCCATCCAGACTATCATAAGCGTTGTCGAATGATAACGAACTATATTCACCACTGAATCCAAAAATCTTCATTTTCTCAATAGGTAATAAAGGATCGCCAATGCTTTCTGTTTTTGGGGATGTCGGTGAAACAAAAATTTCTTCTGCCAGTTCTTCTTTGCTACTCACAGTAAGTACTTCAGATGCCTCGCCTTCGGTAATATCTATAAGGTCTTTTTCATCAATAATTTGTTCGGGAATGATGTCTATTTCCTCTTCTTCTAAAAGAATATCATCTGTAGAGGCAAGATCATCTATAGGCTCTTCTAAATCAGGCTCTAATTCAAACAATGCATCGGTCTCTACTATTGGTGATGCAACGGAACTAAGAAGAGGAGCAAATACATATCCTATGGCTGCTGCCTCGTCTTTCACAGTTTCTTCAGGGTCGAATACGGCGTACCAGTCATTTTGCAGAAAATCGACTTTTACCTGATCTCCTGCATTTAATTTTCCTACAATACGACTACTCTTATCCCTATCACTTCTGATATTTACTGTCTCTTCAGCATATTGGAGTTCGCCCCAATCATCCTGAAGAGCGCTTTTTAGCTGTTTTTCTGCAAAAGTTAATTGTCGTAAAGACTCTTCAGCAACAGATTTCAACAAATAAGTATATACATAGCCAAGGGCTGTTGCTTCATCTCTGACAGTTTCATCCGGATTAAAAATTGCATACCAGTCATTTTTCAGGAAATCTGCCTTGACCTTCTCACCTGGGCTAAGTTTTCCTACAATGCTTGATTTTGTGTTTCGTTCTTTTCTGATATTTACCCGTTTGTCCACATACATGATATTGCCCCAGTCGTCGGATATAGCTCCTCTTACTTGAATTGGCTTCAATAGATAAGCGGCTACATATCCTAAGGCTGCTGCCTCTTCTCTGATAGTTTCATCCACATCAAAGATAGCGTACCAGCCATATTTAAAGAAATCAACTTTGACTTTATCTCCTGGATTGAGTTTTCCCACAATACGTGAACGTGTGCTACGATCGCTTCTGATATTCACAACTTTACCTGTGGACCTGATTTCCCCCCATTTGGAATCTTGGGATATTCCAATAAGTTCAGATGATTGGAGTTCCGGCGAAACGATCAACAAACAAACAAGTAATCCGATAATAAAAAATTGGGTCTTTATTTTCATAATTCCTCTCATCATGCTTATAGCTGCACACTATTTTTATTGTATTAAACGTTAATATACTTGAGTTTTCGGAAAAAATTTTTTCGACAAGATTTTATGATAAAAATCATATAGTTAATTTTCCCATTTTCGGGTGGAATTATTTTTAATAAGCCCTTAACTTGTTGATTTAATATATATTAAAAATGTCAATATTTATTTTCCGAAACTCATTAATATATGTACATTACACTCTAATTCTACACCTATTGGTAGAACAGTCTGCTTTATCAAGTATATACGTCTATAGTTAGGTATTTATAAAAAGTCAAGACTAACCTAACTTATAGCCCTGTCAAGGTCATTGGATTTTAAAATTACCCAGAATTTCAGCAATTCATATGTTAAGTGGTTTTATCAAATTTGGAGGAATTCTTTTTAAAAATCTTAAATCTGCAATTATGATGAGGCCGCAAAGCGTGTCTGAAAACTCTTAGTTTTCAAATCTTTGGGTTACGCTTTATCCGGCTTAGGAAGGAAAATTATTACCATGTCCAGATAGTGGCTGGCGGAGAGAGAGGGATTCGAACCCTCGGTGATGCTATAAACACCACACACGATTTCCAGTCGTGCTCCTTAAGCCAACTCGAACATCTCTCCTCAAAAAATAATAGCTACATATGCGATGTCTGGCTTGAAAAATCAACCTTTATTTTCTCATAGTCGATTGGACCCGGCAGGGAAGGTGAGCTTAATATAATCAGCCAGATCATTAAGTAATTTCAATTTATGTGAATTCTGTTCAGCCTCATTTTCAAGTTTTTCTATTTCTTTTAGCGCTCCAGCCGGGGTTGTACGAAAGTCACCTCTATAATCTACAGGTGCTTTTTCACCATTCAGGGGATTTATGCGTTTCATGTACCTTTTATAATATTCTAAAAGTATTTCAGGCATTTTTTTCAAATAATTTCTGCAAAGAGTTCGAACTGCAAGCTCCAGCAGTTCGGGTCTTTTAAACTGGTTAACAATCTCTATTTTTTCATCAATCAGGGCATTATGAAATTTATCACAGAATGCCTGTTCCCCGTGTGATAAAAAACCAATATCATAAAGTGCGGCATCAACATCCAGATCAGGAATCACCGGATATCGAAAGTTGACATAATATTCAATTATCTTTTGAAAAATAGAAGTGTTTGCCTGTAGCCATTCAATATTTTCCTCAACAATACTGCATCGCCTAAGACTTAACTTTTTCCAGTATCGCTCATGAGGAGGGAGGACTATTTCTGGCTCACCGGTTTTTTTGCGGATAATCTGGGTTTTATGAACGATGTTTTCGTCAATTGTATCGGACAATTCCGGAATATCCAGACGGAGCCACAAGGTCTGGTTTGAATATGGTATGGATTCTCCTATTCCAAGCACAGGTACTTGAAATCCAAATTCTGAACCGAATCTGGTACCTGTCATTAATGCCTTGCGATGGTTCCCTGCTGCGCTGCTGAAAGCAACAGGTATCTTTTTAATTCGTTCGGAATCTGTTGCTTTGTGAAAGCAGGCAGACAGATAATTCCACATCTTCTTTTTTTTAGATAGTAGCTTTGCCAGTTCAACAACAGCCTTGACATCCACCTGAGCGTCATGTGCCTGGCCTTGAGCAAGATTGTTAGCATGGTTCAGGTGTTCCAGTTTAAGAGAAATTTTCCCTGCACAAGTCGGCCAGTTCAATACATCCGGTTTGTAGATGTAATAAAGGACCGTGATCGGGAGTAAATCCATCCTCCGGCATCCATGCCTGTATTGGTGAGTATAAGAGGGCAGCAAATTTCGATAAAAAGAGAATCGCAGAAATTCATCATCAAACCCCATAGTGTTATAACCGAGACTGATAGTGCCTGGAGTATTCATCAATTCATAAATATTTGAAACAGCTTGAAATTCACACAATCCAGACATTGAATCCGTAATAGAAATCTGGTTTGTGAGCATAGCGCCGGGCGAAGGAATTACATCAGGACGCAACTTTACAACAATATTATGCCTGTTGATCTCTCTGAAGGTCATATCGGTTCTGACTGCTGCAAACTGCAAAACCTGATCAAAAGCCACATTTAATCCAGTAGTTTCAATATCGTAGAAAAGATAGGTATTCATTTCAAAAGGACCTCATCAATTAATGGCATTCTCCATATTCTAAATTTGTTTATTTAATGCCGATTAAGGGTTAAAAAATTTAGAAGTAATAAAAACAGATAGTTAAAATTTTTAATGATTCAAGGTCAGTTTATAATATGCTGATTTTACAGAATAGAATTCAACCCTTAATTCGCATATTTAATACTTTTTATGCAAAAGTATCCCAATATACTGTGTTTTTAGACTTTTAAAAATCGACTAAATAAACAAAGTCATTTATTTGGTGTAAACTGCTTTGCCATTTATATTAAGGATGCTCAAACAGTAATTAAGAGGCTCTTGCAGAAAGGGTTTTTTGAAAAGTCATACACCGTATATTCCATATCTTAACCTTATACGTCCACGGATTTCTCATTCACGGGTCTTGCATTTATAGCGTGGAACCAGAAAAACATGGTTTATGAAATTGACAATCAAGTTTTTTGTATTAAGTTTAAAAAGATTTTTTGAAAAAACAGCGGCAGCCTAATTAGTACCTTGTGACATTTGTTTTTATGGGCTAAACTGCCTGTTGATTTAGCGATACAAAATAAAGAATCATAAGTTAATAGTCTTCACTGAAAAATTAGTTCGCAATTTATAGAATTGAGTGGTCTAGCTGGCAACGCGTGAAAATGCAGGCATATTTAAATATATTTATAGTTTTAACAACGCATCCAAGCAGGCTGAATTAGCTTCCAAAACGTAAAGATAGTTTTGAGTGAGCGCTTAGAGCATACTGTGCAACAACATGCAAATAAAGTGGGATATTCATAAAAAATGACAAACAGCCAAAAACCGGATTATTACGAAGTTCTCAGGGTTAGCCGTAGTGCTGACGATAGTCGATTGAAAGCAGCCTATCGCAAGCTCGCTCTAAAATATCATCCTGACAAAAACCCTGGGAATAAGAAAGCAGAAGAAAAATTCAAACAAGCAGCAGAAGCCTATCAGGTTCTTAGTGATCCGCAAAAACGTCAAATCTATGATCAATATGGTCATGAGGGCCTTCAAGGAACAGGGTTCTCAGGTTTTGGTGGGTTTGAAGATATTTTTTCCAGTATGGGCGGAATTTTTGAAGATCTTTTTGGATTTAACAGTGGAACACAATTCAGAACCAGAGCAAACAGGGGAGAGGATCTGAGATACGATCTGACCCTCAGTTTTATGGACGCTGTCTTTGGCACGGAAACTACAATCAATGTAAAGAAATCAGAAGTATGTCATAAGTGTGAAGGAACCGGGTGCAAATCCGGTACTTATCCGGAAACATGCTCAGGGTGCAATGGTTCAGGTCAGGTTTCCAGGGCCCAAGGCTTTTTTACTGTACGTACCACATGCCGTCAATGTCGCGGTGCCGGCCAGATTATAAAAGACCCATGTTCTAATTGCAGTGGAACTGGCCAGGTCAGGGTCAGTAAAAAAGTCTCTGTTAAGATTCCGGCAGGAGTAGATAACGGTTCCAGACTCCGCTTAAGTGGTGAAGGAGAAGCAGGGAAACATCGCGGCCCCAGCGGAGACCTCTATGTTTTTATTCAGGTAAAGCCAGATAATTTTTTCAAAAGGGACGGACTGAATGTTGTGTGTCAGACTCCGATTTCGTTTATTCAGGCTGCTCTTGGAGACGAAATTACTGTTCCCACACTCAAAGGTGAAAAAAAACTAAAGATCCCAAAAGGAACTGAGTATGGCGAAGTCTTTGTTTTTCACAACGAGGGTATTCCATCTCTCAGAACCGGCAATCGTGGAGATCAAGTCATACAAGTTATAATTAAAACTCCTGTCAGCCTGAACAAAAAACAGGAAGGTCTGCTCAAAGAATTTGCAAAAATTGAAAAAAATAAGCTGTCTGGCAAGCTGAAAAAAATTATCAAAGGCCGATCTTCGTGATAGTCTCTGTGCCCGCCCTTGGTGAAAGCTATTTCCGCACACTAAGGTTATTTAAAATTTCAGCGCCATTTTCCCGAACCACTACCTGATTTTCAATACGTATCCCCCCCCATCCCGGAAGATATATGCCTGGTTCAACAGTTACAAGCATACCTGGCTCCAGGATAGTATCAGTCAAAGGACCCAGTGACGGCGCTTCATGTATTGCAAGGCCCGTACCATGTCCCAGCCCGTGTCCGAAATTTTCCTTATATCCTCTATCATTAATGTAAGAGCGTGCAATATTATCTACCGCTTTTGAACTGACTCCCGGTCTTATGGCTTCAATTGCTATAGACTGGGCACTTTGAACAGTCTGGTAAATATTTTGAAATTTCTTATCCGGTTTGCCGATCACCAAAGTCCTCGTTGTATCTGAACAGTAGCCGTTTAACCTTGCGCCCCAATCAAAAAGAATCGGCTCATTTTTCTGAAATTTTCGGTCTCCTGATATATAATGCGGCATTGCGCTGTTAGGCCCGGACGCACAAATCACAGGAAAAGATAAGGCGTCTGCTCCGGATTCACGTATCTTTTTTTCCAGTTTCCATGCAGCAGCCCTTTCCGTCATCCCTAGTCTGATATTTTCGGAAACCTGTTTGAAAGCATGTTCAGCAACAGCTAACGCACTTTTAGTTGCCCTGATTTCAGCCTCAGATTTTTTCTTGCGCAGATTTTCAACAATCCCTCTGACTGGTTTAAGTTCCACCTTAGAGTCTTTAATCTGTTCACTCATTTTCTGATAATCAGAATATGAGGTACGCTCGCTCTCAAACCCGAGCCTCTTTGTTTTTAATCTTTCAAGGATCTCAGGAAATTCTTTAACAATTCCTTTTTTATAACAAAAAATTTCATAGATTGGAGCTTGGATTTCTGCCTGCAGCTTAAACCGGGAGTCTGTTGCAAGAATCAGGTCCGAATCAGTTATAAAAAGTACTCCCGCAGATTCGTTGCCGGTATCTCTGGCATTAAAACCGCTCAAATAATGCCGGTTTTCCTGGACAACAATCATAAATGTATCAATCTCTTCGTTAAAAAAAGATTTCTGAACCTTATCTATCCTGCTTTCAATTATATTCTGCATATTGTTTTTTAAAATCAGGTATCATGCGAATCGGTGGTTTTTATTGACTTCAAAATCTCGTCTATGCGCGAACCATAGTCAAAAGAATCGTCGTAAAAAAATTTCAGTTCCGGCATGTAACGCAAGCCAAGCCGCTCAGCAAGTGCACGTTTTATATATCCGCTGGCTTTGTTGAATCCCTCGCCGGCGCCTTCTTTGGCTTTCTGCCGGCCAGGGGCCACATAATATACTCTTCCGGATTTTAAATCTCCGGACATTTTAACTGCTGTGATAGTTATCATTTTAAGACGGGGATCCTTAATATCCTTAGCTAACAACCGTGCCAGAACTTTTTGTATCTGAACACCAACTCTGTCTGATCGTGTAAATGGTTTCATGTAAGCATCCTTTAAAATTAGAAAAGTCCGGCTTTAACGTCAAGAGAAGGTAAGGAGATTGATAGAGTTTTCAGGTTGTTGCAGGGTTATGATAGTAAAAGCAGGTTATGGCTTTGACAAGTCCGTGATATGAATTATTTCCATATGTGTATCCAAAATTTCAGCCAGTCCTGTTTGATCAGCAAAATTGAAAACCTTATCAATTATCGCATTTACTAACCTGGTATCGTTGCCGATAGCTGCAAAACCTACCTCAGCCTTTTGGTAATAATCGTTAAAATTTATTTCAGCAATGGACGGATTGAAATGACTGCGAATTCTGCCAATAAGTGATTTTAAAATTTTCCTCTTTGCTATCAGATTGCTACAGCCATGTAATCTGATAGTAATAGCGCCAATACCAACAATCATATTTATCCAATTTTCGGCTTGATCTCTTCGAGATAGTAACACTCTAAGGTATCGTTGAGCTTAATATCGTTATAATTTTCAATTCCGATTCCACATTCATACCCGCTTTGTACTTCTTTAGCATCGTCTTTAAACCGTCGTAGAGAGCTTATTGTACCTTCATAAATCACAACCCCTTCTCTGAGAAGGCGGATAAGAGAATTTCTTAAAACTTTCCCGTCTGTTACATATGTTCCTGCTATGGCTCCTATTTTGGGGATATGAAATATCTCCCGAACTTCTGCCCTGCCCAGGATATGTTCTTTAAAGGTTGATGACATCATTCCCACTATAGCATCCTGCACCTCTTTAATTACATCATAAATAACATTGTAAAAATGCATATCAACATCTGCTTTATTCGCAAGAGCATGAACTTTTGTATTGGGTCTCACATTAAAACCGATAATAATAGCGTCTGATACTTGGGCAAGCGAAACATCAGATTCAGAGATGGTTCCGGTAGCAGAATGAACTACATTTATTTTTACCTCATTGTTGGAAAGCTTTGTAAGAGAACTTTCCAAAGCTTCAATTGAGCCATTAACATCTGCCTTAATTATAAGATTAAGCTCTTTAACCTCGCCCTCCTGCATCTGTTCAAAAAGATTTTCAAGACTCATCCGTGAGGTTTTTGTTAATTCTTTGGATCTCTGCTTTTGTATCCTGTGCTCGCTGATTTGTCTTGCGTCTTTTTCATCGGCGAGTGCAATCAGTTCGTCGCCGGCATTCGGAACACCGGAAAGCCCTATTATTTCAACCGGCATGGATGGACCGGCCATGACTATCTGTCTGTTACGATCATCAAGAAGAGCACGGATTTTACCGTAGTGAAGCCCGCAAACTACTGAATGATGGGGCTGTAGTGTGCCTTCCTGTACCAAAACGGTAGCCACAGGGCCTCTTCCGGAATCAAGTTTTGCCTCTATTACATGGCCAACCGCAAGTTTATCCGGATCAGCCTTAAGTTCCATCATCTCGGATTGAATCAGCAGCATTTCCAGCAAAGTGTCTATTCCCTTTTTCTGCTTGGCGGAAACCTGAACAAATATGGTATCGCCTCCCCACTCTTCAGGAGTAAGGCCGGCTTCGGTCAGCTCGCGCAGTATTCTGTCTGGCTGAGCCTCCGGCTTATCAATCTTATTAACAGCGACAATAATCGGGACATTTGCAACTTTAGAATGATTTATAGCTTCAATGGTCTGAGGCATAACACCGTCATCCGCCGCGACTACAAGTACTACAATGTCCGTAACACTGGCGCCCCGGGAACGCATTGCTGTAAAAGCTTCATGTCCGGGAGTATCTAAGAAAACAACTCCACCTTTGGGAGTTTTAACATAATATGCGCCAATATGCTGCGTAATACTTCCAGCCTCATCATCTGTAACATTGGTCTTGCGAATAGCATCAAGAAGAGAAGTTTTACCGTGGTCAACATGTCCCATAATCGTAACCACAGGAGGCCGTTGTTTCATTTTGGCAGGATCCTCCTTCTGGATGTTAAGCACTATTTCTTCTTCAAAGCTGGCACGCTCTAATTCATAATTAAATTCTGCTGCTATAAGGGAAGCTGTATCAAAATCAATGGTCTCGTTTACTGTTACCATGACTCCCGTATCCATAAGTTTTTTGATCATCTCACCAGCTTTAATCCCCAAACGTTTTGCAAGATCCGAAAGTACGATTGTATCATCAATCTTAACCCTTCGTTTTATAGCTTTGGAGACAGTTATCTGAGTCTTTTTGATTTCTTTTCTCTGTTTGGTCTTTGCTGCTGTCTTGCGTACTTTTGCTCCCCTGGTCTTCCTGTCATAGAGATCTTTTCTCTCGACAACAGATCTTTTGTGTACAGAACCTTTCTTTTTAGCGTATTTTTTATCCTTGAATTTATCTTCCCGGATTTTGTTTTTCCCTTTTGTTTTTTCCTTTTCTCTTACCTGATCCTCAGCCGGCTTTCGCTTGCCTGAGTTCTGTTTGGAAATCGGCTTTTCTTTGGAACCCAGACTTACTATGGTGGCAGGTTTCTCTTTGGAAAAACGTCTTTTTTTAGTGACCTGTTCTTTTTTTGAAACAGGCTTTCCTTTTGAGGCTGGTATTGCTTCAACTCCCGGTTTTTCTTTTGAAACAGGCTTTTCTTTTGAGTCGGGTATCGCCTGAACTTCCGGTTTTTCTTCGGAAACAGGCTTTTCTTTTGAGTCAGATATTACCTTAACTTCCGATTTTTCTTTGGAAACTGGCTTTTCTTCAGGGAGAGGTGCCTGTATAGCGGATTTAATAATCTTTGCAGGGGTCTCTTTCTTTTTTCGTTTTTTAGTGTTTTTTGATTTTGGACGTACTTTTTCAACTTTTTTTACTTCAGTCTCAGGTTGTGGCTGACGATCAGTTTTTTCTTCATAAATTGACTGATCCTGAATTGTTTTGCTCGCTCGTTCAGTCTGCTTTTTTTCATCAAAAGCAGCTACTGGCCCGAATTCTTCGGGTTCAATAAGTTTTTCAGTACGATCTGCCTCGGGAACCGGCTTTGGTTTTGCAGTTTTCTTACGCCTGCGAATAACCGTTGATCTGACACGGACTTCCTCAACTACATCCGTATCTTTGCCAAGAAAAGCATCCTTCATCCTTTTGACAGTTTCAGCATTCAAAGAAGTCATATGAGTCATATCCTTTGCCTCAATGCCGCCAATATTGCTTAACTTGTCAAGAAGTTCCTTATTCCCTATATTAAGTTCTCTGGCAAGTTCGTATATCCTGATCTTTGCCATTAATTTCCCCCTGAATCCGGTAAGTTCACCCATCACCACTTGCACAAATGAATTCATACTTTGTAAAAATTAGAAAAAAATTATTGGCATCCTTCACTTCCCGCTTTACACTGAATATCCTGCAGAAAAGTGTAAACTACTTTGAGGGCTGTATTAAGGATGCCAAATTATTCAATTTGTAATAATGCCAATTTTAAAGTATCAACTCATATGACTGGAACTATAATCATCATTATCTTCAGACGTTTGCTCGGTATCGTCATTGCCGGTTACACGCTTCTGCCGCAACCTGGAATCCGCCATATACTTTTTCGCGGATTCAATCAGTATATTTGCCGAATCTTCGTCAACCTCTTCTATCTGAAGCAAATCCTGCACATCTGCTTTAGCCAGTTCTTTGGCAGAAAAAAAGCCAAGTTCAGACAATCTGTCCGCTATGTTTTTTTCCATTCCCGGCAGCTCAGTCAGAGTGTCAAGTCCTTTTTTCATAGCAGCATTATATTGCTCTTCGCTGATCACATCTAAATGCCATTTAACCAGTTTTGAAGCTAATCGTACATTTTGACCTCGTTTGCCGATAGCAAGCGAAAGAAATTCATCTGCAACCAGCACTTCCATAGAACGGTTATCTTCATCAATAACAACTTTTGATATTTCAGCAGGTGCAAGAGCATTACAAACAAATTTTGCAGAATCAACATGCCAAAGTACAATATCAATCTTTTCACCCCTCAATTCCTGCACCACATTTTGCACCCGGCTTCCTCTCATTCCTACGCATGCTCCCACAGGATCAATATCAGAATCATTCGAAGATACAGCAATTTTAGCTCTGATACCCGATTCGCGCGATGCTCCCATAACAGTAACAATACCTTCACTTATTTCAGGCACTTCTGTTTTAAAAAGATTAATCAGAAAATTCGGATGTGTCCGTGACAGTATTACCTGAGGACCGCGGGTATCATGCAATATATCCGTAATATATGCTCTTATTCTGTCTCCCCGGCGATAAGACTCTCCGGGAATATGTTCCCTGGCGGAAAGCAAACCTTCAGTCTGTCCAAGATTGACAACTGTATTGCCTCGCTCAGTCCTCTGGACAATTCCGTTGATGATTTCACCCTTTCTCTCTGCAAAATTAGAGAATACAGCATCTCTTTCAGCGTCCTTCATTTTTTGAATAATCACTTGTTTCGCAGATTGAGCAGCGATTCTGCCAAAAGTTGTTGCATCCATTTTAGAGCCGATGCTGTCGCCTATTTCACAATCAGGATCAAGTTGACGTCCGGCTTCAATGCTTATTTCAATCTCCGGCTCTTCAATTTCTTCAACAACCTCTTTGAACTGGAATATCTCTATCTCTCCCAGTTCTTCGTTGTAATTCACTTCAATGTCAACGTTGGTTCCGAATTTTTTTCTTGCAGCAGATTTGAGCGCTTCTTCAAGCGCGCTTATAAGTACTTTACGGTCAATACCTTTATCTCTACTAACCTGCTCAATAACACGTTCTATATCTGTTACAACCGTCATCGGTTTTCTCCGCTATAATTAACGAGGTGTGCTCTGGAAATTTCCTGGAAAGGGATGGAGACGGTTCTATTATCAAACAACACTTTTACATGATTATCGGATATACCTGCCAAAGCACCTGTAATTTTTTTCTGCCCTTCAACTATATCAAGGCTGCGCCGCATTTTAATCTTTACGCGGCAGCCATTAAATCTTTCAAAATCCTGTTCCTTCCATAACGGACGATTTTGTCCCGGGGATGAAACTTCAAGATTATAAGAAAAATCATCTTCAAGTTCAACATCCAGAAGATCGCTCAACTGGCGACTAACACCTGCACAGTCATCAAGTGTCACCCCACCCGGTTTATCTATATAAATGCGAAGGATTCTGCCACGGGTCTCTCGCTGGTATTCAATATATACCAATTCAATACCTTCACCTTCACAAATCGCATCTGCGAAACGCTTTGCCTGATCAAGAAATTTTTTATTTCTTTCATTCTTGCCCGGCTTTATAGCTGAATCACATGCCTGAAATTTTCTTGTTTTTCCACGTTTTTTCATCTGAGGAATTATGCGCAAAAAAAAACGGGCACCAGCAAGCCCGTTTCTTTTTTATAATAGTATATATTTTTGTGCGGCCCTAAGCCTTATAAGTTCATGAAAATCCCTTACCAAAAGAAGTTAACCTCCCACAACCACACACACAAATTTAACCATTTAGATCACATACACATACAAAATAGAAACGTCCCATAATAACTGGAGCGGGCAACGAGATTTGAACTCGCGACCCCAAGCTTGGGAAGCTTGTACTCTACCAACTGAGCTACACCCGCTCTACAGTAAGTCAGCTAAATAGAATAATAATTTTTCTTTGTCAACAAAATGAATACAAATTTCGGGGAATCGTATCAAACTTTTGAAATATTCAGGTAACTTCTCAATAACTCAGGGTAACTCAGAATACTGAATTGTTACAGATAGTTATGGTTGTGTTCAAACCTTGAAAAAACAGGTTCAACAAAAACTGATAGAACTGTAACATATTTATATAATTGATATTCGCTTTTTACGGTTTTTGTTTTTGTCCAAAAGAATAGTTTTCAGTAAAAATTTTCTGACTGTAACAGACCGATTTTACAGTTTATTTTTTTACCATTACTTATTGAGAAGTTACATATTCAGGATATTGCGATTATCGCAGCCTGCTTTTAAGCGTTTGCTCCTGAAAAACAGAAGCGCAGCTTGGGTCAGCTAAGGGAATTCGCAAGAAATAATACCTGTATTACAATGCCTTCTTATATTTTAACTTTAGCCTGTTAATGAAAACGCAAATTCAAGCCATGAAAGTATATTATGCTCTCTTGACATCTGTAAGGTTGATTTTATTTTATTGATTTGCGTTAAATCTGAATATATTAAAAGATAAGTCAGAATTCCTTAAATCCTCCCTTTGAGCAGATTCCTGGCATCGGGCCTGGCTTTAGATTAAGGCACCATGTGAAAGCCTTCTATCCATCCTCAAAATATTCCGATTGCAACTGAATATGAATAATAAAAATTACAGCGCAGTTTTTCCAAAAGCTCTGCCAAAGTAGTTTATTGAAATTGTTTACTCAGAAAAAAGACCGGGTGTCTGACCCGTTTTCAGGTTCAGCCTGCGAAGTTGCTCAGGAACTGAGGCGAGATTCTGTTGACATTGAAGTGGTACCTGATTTGTAACCCGATCCCACAAAAACTCCTTATTGGACCGAAAACTCAAACCTCAAAAACCAGGGACAAAAAAATTAAGTAAAGGAATTTGCAAGAAATAACATACCTGTATTACGCAGCATTTTTGTTCGGATTCAAGGCGCGACAATGTGGGTACAGATTCAGTGGATCGAAAAGTTCTGTCAATCCCTTGAAAATCGGGGAGCTGAAAATCAGGAATTAAGGAAAAATTTATGGAAGAAATATTTGTATCAGAAATAAATGTAAAAGACACGAGGTGTGTTAAGAATCTGTCAATACCTTTTTCTGACAGCCAGAGGAAACATCTGATAATCACGGGGAAAAATGGCTGCGGAAAAACAAGCTTGCTTTTAGAGCTTAATACCTATTTGAATAACTTATTAAACGGCCAGCGACAGCAACGCCGGGATAACATTAAGATGCTTGAATTTTTTAAGACACAACTTACGAAAGAACTATCAAAGCTTGAATCTGCTCCATCTGACAGCAATATAAATCAAAAAATTGCAAAACTAAGGCTAAATATAAAACAGCGGGAAAATTGGTTTAAAAATTTTGGGGGGTCACAAATAAATTTTAAAAATGAACACCTTTTATGGGAAAAGGTAAATAAAGGAACCTTTATAATTATCTTTTTTGAATCAGAGAGACATACAAATATGAAGGTACCGTCCGGAATCAATAAGATAAATCTGCAGCAGCGATACAACCCGCGGGCCAAGGTTAATCAAGATTTTATACAGTATATAGTTAATTTAAAAGCAGACCGGTCTTTTGCCAGAGATGACGGAGAAAATAACATAGTCGCAAGCATTGATAAATGGTTTGATAGTTTTCAGGAAAGTCTGAAAAAAATTTTTGAATCCCCTGATTTGGAGTTAAAATTCGATCGGAAGAATTACAATTTTCAAATCATGGAAAAAGACAAAGAGCCTTATGGATTCAATACACTATCAGATGGTTATTCTGCAATAATCAGTATTGTCACGGAATTGCTCCTGAGAATGGAAGCGCATAAGGTAAAAAATTATGACATGGAAGGATTGGTATTAATTGATGAAATTGAGACTCACCTGCATGTTGAGTTACAGAAAAAAATATTACCGTTCTTAACTGACTTTTTCCCCAAAATACAATTTATCGTGTCAACACATTCTCCTTTTGTTTTATCTTCAGTGTCAAATTCTGTAATCTGTGACCTGGAAAGCAGACTTGTTACATCTGATCTTTCCGGGTATTCCTACGATGCTCTTATAGAAAGCTATTTCTACTCAGATAAATATTCAAATTTAATAAAAGATAAAATTTGTAAATATGAAGCATTATCATCAAAAAACAGATTAAATCCGGAAGACAAACAGAAATTAAGAGAGTTGGAAGAATATTTTTCAGATATTCCTAAATATTTGAGCAAAGAACTCCTTGTTAAATTACAGGAAATAAATTTGAAATCCCTTTCAGCAAAGAGGTCGTAAAAAAGATGTTGTTTTTTGAAAAAAGTCAGCCAGGTCCTGTTTGCTTAGAAATTGAGAAAACTAAAGCAAATGGTGACTACAAATGTGGTGATGTTTTAACGAGATTAAAGAATGATTTTAAAAACAAATGTTACCTCTGTGAATCAAAAGAACCTGAAAGTATAAATGTTGAGCATTTTGTCCCACACAAAGGTGATAATGAGCTTAAATATAGCTGGAATAATTTATTCTGGTCATGCTCACACTGCAATAACATTAAATCAGGAAATTACGACAACATTCTAAACTGCGCAGATGCAGAAGACAGAGTCGAAGAAAAATTGAAATATATTTTCAAGCCATTCCCATTTGAAATGGTAGAAATAGAATCATTAGACAAGAGTGATAAAACAAAAAATACAAAAGAACTGTTACTAAAAGTTTACAACGGAACAACCCGCCTGAAAATGATAGAATCATCTAATTTACGAAATCGCTTATTAGAAGAGATAAGGTCATTTCAGGGTAGTCTCATTGATTATTTTAAAGTCACAGCAAATGATGATAAAAAATATCTCTTGCTTAAGATAAGGGGCCATTTGAATACAGGTTCCGGTTTCACCGCTTTTAAGCGTTGGATTATCAGGGATAACAAGAGGCTTTTTAGCGAATTTAAACAATATTTATAGTCCGTTTCATATGACTTCATACTAAATTTTCGAGCTTAAATCCTGATATTAGGCATGATTGCCCCCAAAAACAGTACGAAGTCAAATGGATTTTGTTCGTGGAACCGTTTTTAATAGCTCAATAATATCAAATGGTTACATTCGAGAGGGAATTGTTGCTATGATTCCAGTAAGGAGCAATAGCTGGTAAAAGTTTATAATTTGGCGGCCTGATCTGAGTGCTCAGGTTTAATAACAGTTAATAAAAAACATGGAAGGGAAAACATGGAAGAAAAAATTATGAAGTTCAGTGTGGAAGATGTTAATTCTGTAAAGAAAGTATTGCATGTTCAGGTTGCTGCTGATGAGGTGATGAAAGAACTGAACAGTTCATATGATACTCTAAGACAAAACGTTAAGGTTAAGGGGTTTCGGCCCGGCAAGGCGCCTCAGAGTGTTTTGGAAGGAATGTATAAAAAGAAAGTTGATAATGAGGTGATATCGAAACTGATTGATAACTCCTCTAAAGAAGCGATTAAAGAAAGTTGTATTAAGAACATGCTCAATATTACGATTGATCCGACTGAAATAAAAAAGAACGATCCGTATAACTACTCAATAACAATTGAAATCAGGCCTGAAATTGAAAATATTGATTTCAAGGGAATAGATTTAAAAAAGAGATTGTATAAAGTAAGTGACGAAGAAGTAGATATGCAGCTCAAAGCTATTCATAAAAAAGTGGAAAAGACAGAACCGATTAAAGAGGATCGTTCCGTGCGTGAAGGTGATTTTGTTGTCATTGATTATGAAGGATTTTTAGACGGAGAACCTTTTTCTGAAACAGGAAAGCAAGAAAAGTCTTTGATTAGGATCGGTGACGGCACGATTTCAAAGAATTTTGACGATGATATAACAGGGATGAACCCGGGTGAAAATAAGGATATTACAGTTAAGTTTCCTGAAAATTATCCGAATAATAAACTTTCAAATCTTACAATCCGGTTTGATGTGAAACTTCGTGAAATCAGACAAGAGGCTCAGTTTGAAATGAATGACGAGTTTGTTAAACAGCTTGGTGAGTATGAGACTGTGGAAGAACTGAAAAATACAATCAGAAAAAATTTGAGCATCGGATATGAAAAACGTTCTGAGCAGGAACTTAACGAACAGGTGTTTCTTGCCTTGATTGACAGAACCAAATTTGACCTGCCTGATTACATGGTTAATTATGAACTGGAACATATAGTTAAGGATATTGAAACGCGTTTTGCCGATAATAATATTTCAATGGAAGAATCAGGGCTTACCAAAGAAGGGCTTATGGAACAGTATCGGAGCACTGCTGAAAATCAGGTGAAACGACAATTGCTGCTCGAAAAAATCTTTAAACAGGAGAAACTGGAACTTTCAGATGAGGAGCTTGAAAAAGAATTCAAAAAGATATCTGAAATCTACGACCAACCTTTGGATCAGATAAAAGAAGGTTTTAATAAAAATAAGGTACAGCTTGAATCATTTAAAAAGGCTTTACTTGAAAAAAAGGCCATGAAACTCATTATTGAACATAACAATGTCGAAGAAGTGGAAATGGTCCCGGAACCAGAAGCTTCATAAAATTTACATGTAACAGTTTACAGTTTACAATAAAATTATGACGTATAGCGTCTGACCTGGATTTTCGCGTAAAAGCGGGAACCGAAAAAATTAAAGGAGACATTTATGCCGTTAATACCGATGGTCATAGAGCAAACCAGTAAAGGAGAACGTGCCTATGACATATTTTCAAGACTTCTTAAAGACAGAATCATTTTTCTGGGTTCAGCCCTTGACGATGAAATTGCCAACCTTTTGATTGCTCAGCTTCTTTTTCTTGAATCAGAAGATCCTGACAAAGATATCAACATTTATATAAACTCCCCGGGAGGGGTAGTTACTGCTGGTCTGGCTCTATATGACACCATGCAGTTTATTAAGCCGGATATTGTCACGGTTTGTATTGGCCAGGCCGCAAGTATGGGTGCAATGTTGCTGGCAGCCGGCACAAAAGGAAAACGTCATGCTTTGCCTAATGCAAGAATTATGATCCATCAGCCATTAGGCGGGGCACAGGGACAGGCTTCCGATATTGCTATCCAGGCTGAGGAGATCATCCGAATCAAAAAACTTTTGAATAATATACTGGTTAAGCATACGGGAAAAACGCTGAAGCAGATACAAAGAGATACTGACAGAGATTTTTTTATGAATGGTCCTGAGGCTGTTAAATATGGAATTGTTGATTACGTAATGAAAACACGGGAAGATATTAAACTGATAGATGCGACGGAGGCGTAAAATGGCCAGAAAAAAGAATGTGCATGAAAATCTTTTTTGCTCATTTTGCGGGAAAAATGAGGATGAGGTGAAAAAACTCATCTCCGGCACCGGGGTTTATATTTGTGACGAATGCATCCGGTTGTGTCAGGATATTTTAGAAGTGGAACAGGAAGGGGATATTCAGAAGATTGATCGGTCTTTTATTCCAAAGATAATTAAAGCTAATCTTGATTCTTATGTAATTGAACAGGATCAGGCAAAAAAAGTACTGGCTGTTGCGGTCTACAACCATCATAAACGCCTGAACTCTTTCGAGGAAAAGGACGATGTCGAGATAGATAAGAGCAATATCCTCCTTATCGGACCGACCGGTTGCGGTAAAACTCTGCTGGCACAAACTCTTGCCAGATTTCTGGACGTTCCTTTTACCATTGCCGATGCAACAAGTCTGACCGAAGCAGGGTATGTGGGTGAAGATGTTGAAACCATCATTCTTTCTTTGCTTCAGAACGCTGATTATAATGTGGAAAAGACAGAGCGCGGAATTATATATATTGATGAGATTGACAAAATAGCAACAAAGTCTGAAAATCCTTCAATTACACGCGATGTTTCGGGAGAGGGTGTTCAACAGGCGCTTTTAAAGGTCATCGAAGGGACAATAGCCAGAGTTCCTCCCAAAGGTGGGCGTAAGCATCCTCAGCAGAATTTTGTAAAGGTTGATACATCGAATATTCTGTTTATCTGCGGCGGAACTTTTAACGGGCTTGATAAGGTGATTCAGCAACGTATTTCATCAAACACAATCGGTTTTGGAGCAAATATTGCAGGTAAAGAGGATAAAAATACCGGTGAAATTCTCAAGATGGTTCAGCCCAAAGATATG
>Ga0233437_1001955_pt1 | contig 34072 bp, 47 predicted proteins | sample SI_122_August201_FD_182714 | JGI IMG/M metagenome (GOLD analysis project Ga0233437, IMG submission 182714) | Seawater microbial communities from Saanich Inlet, British Columbia, Canada - SI_122_August2016_200_MG | ecosystem: Environmental > Aquatic > Marine > Inlet | place: Canada: British... | reverse complement strand
CAGCAGCATAAGCAGCAGCAGCAGCAGCAGCATAAGCAGCATCAGCAGCAGCAGCAGCATAAGCAGCAGCAGCAGCATCAGCAGCAGCACGCACCTCGGGCACCGTCGCCTCCCCTCGACACCACCGCTCTGCCGTGAGCACAGCGACACCTGCCTCAGGGCCAGCCGCCAGGTGCAGTACCAGTCTTGCACATCGGCACGCGGCCATTACGATCTTGCGCCGATCAACATCGAGTCGACCAGCCACCCATAATAGGTGATCGCCACGCTCGCATGTGTCCCAGGCGCGCTCCAAGTCGCGGCACGATGCAATATGCTCATGGCTACCATCGCACGGCTTACTGCCGCAGAGTCGAGTGATGTCGGCAAGGAGTGTCACGGTCGTTCCTTTCGTTCGTGTGTGCTGCTGTGTGTCATGCCCCGCGGGGGGTGGTCACGACAACACGATGCGGTGGAACTCGAACTGAGCCGAATCTTCCGCCGCGGCCCATTCGGGGTCATCGGCATCGATGCCCAACGCCAGCAACTCGTCGCCGTCCTGTGCGTCGAGCCCAGTCCACTCGGTGGGCATCCCGTCGGCCATCGCGTCATTGGCCATCGCCCGCCCGATCCGCTTGCCGATGTCGTTCGCCGTCGCCAGCGTCTTGGTTTCGTTCATCGTTTCGTTCCTTCGTTTGTGTGTGTTGCGTGTTCCCATTTCAGTAGGAAGTATAACAGATTAATCGGTATCGGCTACCCGCTATCCGATAGATTTCCACGGAATCCGAGAAGTATTTTGGCGGGTTGCCGTAAGTCGGTTGTGGGGCTTGGGTTAGTAGGCGGAAAGTATTTTGCGGGGTGCTACCGCTACTACCTACCCGAATTACACCCCGTTTGTGTAAAAAATGCGCACTCGCAAACCCGCGGGCCCCCTCGGGCCGCCCAAAAGGACCCAAACCGGGGGGGGCTTGGATGTGGCGAGAATCAGGGGCTTATGTCGACGCCGTGCGACGTGATTCGCGAGGCTCTCGGTCCTCGCATCCACGGCAATCAATCAGCCCGTGCTCAGTGCCCCTAACTGCCCGCCTCAGGCACCGCCCGTGCTGTTCGCACTCATAGACCCTCGCCCGTGCTGGCTGGCCGCAGGGCGACGTATAGGCGATCTCGTCGACCAGCGGGCCGAGGGCATCACACTCAGGCGGCCGGGGCGGCCCGTGTGCCGCACCGCACCGGCGGTGAATCCTTCGCGGCTCGGCGTACTTACTCCGCCGCACGACGCCGCACGCGACGCACACGTGCCGATAGCGGCCCGCGTCGTCGGGCGGTTGGCCGTCGTTTTCGAATCGGCAAGCGGTCATTAGGGCGTCTCCACTATGATCGTTGCCGGCCAGGCCCCGCCGCACCGCGTCGTGCTACTGGCCGAAAGCGTAAGCGTCACCGGCAGGTCGTCCTGGTCGTCGGTGGTCACCTCGGCCGAGTGGTAGGTCGCACTCGGTCCGCCGCACGGGTCTATGCCGTTGGGCGAACAGTTCCACGTCGCAGCAACCGTCACCCGCCACTTGCATCCGTCGCCGCTTACGTACCGCGTCACCTCAATATCGATGTCGACCGTACCCGGGTAGCCCGGCTCGTCGCAGTCCTCGTCGGAGTTGTCGCAGTCGCATTGTGTCAGGTTTCCGGAATACTCCCAAATACAATCATTGCCGCCGGACGGCGCACGCTCGACCAAAAACTCGCCGGCGATGTCGTCGCAAAAGCTACACGCCGTGTAGATCGTATCGGTTAGGCCGCCGGCCCCCAGGTCGACGACATAGAAATCCTCGCTCTCCGTACAGCACGCATCTTCGGTCACGTGCTTACACTCCGGACAGCGTTTCAGGTGCTCGTTTTGGTGCCGCCAAAACGTGAAATTATCAAACGTATTGGATTGCGCCCCGGCCGGCTCGCTCCACACGCCCACCTGGTCGCCCGTGCCGTCGACCTGCGCACTTAGCCGGTAGCCGTTGACCTCGGCCGTCAGGATATTATTCGCGTGACAGACGGTCAACGTGGGCGTGGCTGGGTCGTCAATGTCGAGCGGACCCGCTTCGAGCGTCGCCGCCGCACCGCCGACCACGTTGTAAATTTCCAGCGTATCGCCGACGCCCGGCGCTTTGCGGGTGATCACCGCATAACTATAATTGTTCGCGTCGACGTAGTTCGTCACAAGGCCGCCTTCCGCGGCCAGTGATCCACCGGTCCACGTCACACGCGCCACGACCTCGCATTCACCCATCGGGTGCGGCGAATCGCATAGAGCAATCCCGCCGCTTGACGCTGCGTTCTTGAGTCCATTAGAAAGAATCGACCAGTCGCCCGAAGCCTCGGTCCAATTGTTGCCAAGGTCGGTCGAGTTGTCGCGGTCGAAATCATCGTTGAGTACCCGGCAACAACAACAAACGCCGCCGAATCGCATGTGAGACATGACTCATGCCTCCGGCTGGCATTGTGCAGCGACTACCAGCCACTTGCCATCAAAGCCCAACAGGGCCACCACGATAGCGTCTGCCGGGATCTCGTCGCCCGTGTTGAGCAAGTCGTCGTATACTTCGATTGTCTCGGTCGTGTCGTCGTAGCTGGTCCCGTCGTGGCGTCGGATCGTGGCTGTGGCACTAGATCCCTTTTCGAGCTTCTCGGTCAGCGTCGCCGAATAGGCGCCACGTCTCACTTGCGTTGCCGCTTCGGCCAGCCGATCGGCCGCATCGAGCCGATATTCTAATGCCTGGAGCTGGTCTTGCAATGTTCGTATTTCGTCGTCTCGACCTTGCATCAAGCGAACCCTCCGGCGTCCAATTCTGCGAATGCCGTTTTTACCGTATGGCTGCCGGCCTTCAGGTCGAAGTCGATCGACGTGATGACCGTATTGACCGTCTCGACGTTCGGCCCCGTGCCGATGGTCTCGATCAGTTGCCCGACGGTCTTGGCACACTCGATCGTCGCAATAGTCACCGTCAACGCCCGCCGCTCGGTGTTGTACCACTCATACGCCATGCGAGCGATGTCCCGCAGCCGCTCGCGATCGTCGCGGACATAGCCACCCGTCGAGGTAATCAACGCCCCCGCATCATCCAGCCCAACCACCGTGCCGGGCATCACGTAATCCAGCCTGGCCCCGGGCACGCGAACGATCATCGTCTTGACGATCTCGCGCGAGTTATCTGACTTGCCTGCCGGCCATTTGACTTCAGCAAACGCATCGCACTCTAAGGCCACAGTCGCCTTCGTATTCTTCCAGTCGAGTTCCCCGTCCCAGTCTTCCCCGTCGGCCGTGTCGGCCGCCGTAAAATCGGCGGATGCGATCGCGTGCTGTTGTTGTGAGCCCTGCACACTGAGCGTGAATCCAATCCCCTCCCGATAGACGTCGAAACGCATGTTCCATTCGCGAGGAAGGGCGTCAGACCACGTCCCAAAATCAGGCGACGCCTGTAACCGGTCGACGAATTCGTAATGCAACTCGTCAGCCCCCGGAGTCTGGATCACGGCGAAGGGCCGCAACGGCCGCAACTCCGACCCGTCAGGCAAACTCGATTCGACCGTGCCCGAGTCGATGGCGTTGCCCTTGTAGTCGTGCCCCTCCAAGAGCGGCACGTGATCGAGCATCCGAACCCCACCACGCCACACGGCCATTGCCTTCCCTCCGGCGTCCGGGCAGAGCGGCTGCTCGGTCGGGTAATAACCCCACCACGATGCAGGTACGCGGAAATTCCGGTAGACACGACGCAAGGCCGGCCCCTGTCTCACTCGGCGGTTCTCGGCTTGCTGGTCGGGCAATTCCAAGCCGTCGTAGCCGACCGTTTCGGTCGCACCGGCCAGGTAGGCCGTCTCCGCGTCGTCCGTCCAGTCGGCGACATAATCCCCGTCGTAGAACGCGGCCGATAACGTGGCGGTCGTCGTCCGCCGTTCGCCTCGGGCGACGACCACTTGATGCACGTGGGCAGCACTTTGTTTGATGATCGCCGTGCCCTTCACGCGAGGTTCGGCGGAGAAATCCCAGTCGATCGCGTCGACGTTCGAGTTGATCGTCTTGCCGCTTGGCGTGTCGATGTCCGTCGCATTAAACGTGAACACGGACAACCATACCTCATCATCGTCAGTCACCGACACGCGATAGCCAAACAGCCGCGTACGGTTGACGAGCGTGTCGAGTATCTGCTTGACCGTACGGCCGTGGACCTGCACACTCGGCACGTACCACTCCAGGTCCAACCACTGGCTGAAAGCGTCGACACGCCAGCGAATCGGCGGGTCGTCGTCCCGGTCGACCGGCGCATGGTGCGTAAGTAGGTAATCGAGTATATCGTTCACCCGCCACGGCTCGGCCCCTTCCAGTTCACTCGCAAAAATGTAGGCGTTGCCGGCGGCACCCGGATCGGCCGATCGATTAGCGGCAAACGTCGCGTCCCGCGGGTTGCCTCCGCCCAAGTTGAACCCGATCGCACGGTGCAGCACGTCGTCGCCGCCGAACCCCTCAACGACCGACGTATCAATCACTTTGCGATCGAGTAAATACTCTAGGCCGACCGCAACGAACGATTGCACGCCGCTGGGGGTCTCGTCGATCACACCTAGCGGCATGTCCGTCGGCTCGACGATCACGCCGTGCCAAACCAGCGCGTCTACCGGGTCGCCCGCGTCGTCGTCCGGCTGGTCAATTTCGATTTTTACGTAGTGTTCGAGGACATCAAGTTTTGCGAACACCTGAAACGTCTTTTCGTCGGGCCGAACCTTCTCGCCGTACTCATAGACGAGCGACGCAGAACCCATATCAGGTGAGCAGGCGAACCGCACGGTGTCGGCATAGAGATATTCCCGCTCGGTCCAGTCGTCGGACCAGCGTTCGCGGGTGTAGACTGTGTGCGTTTGGTGGTCGTGCATGGTGCGATTACCCCATCACGACGGACAACTCAAACTCTTCCGTACCGGTCCCGGTGACGTCGATATGCTTCAGGCTGCCGGAGATGTCCGGGGCCGACTCGTGCAGATAGAACGCGGCCTCCTGGTCCGCCAACAGAATAAACGTAAATGCGTTGCCGAGTAGCTCGTATCCTGTCGCCGCCCCCTCGGTAAACGTCATTGCCGCGTTGCCCGTCTTGTTTTTGAATTTGATCGCCTGGACCTTGAGCCCCGTGCCGTCGACCGCCGCATCGTTGGTGCCGACCAAGGCCGTGAGGTCGATTGTTTTCGCGCCCGCGACCAGGGCCACGGCATCGTAGGCGCACTTGGTGGCCGGTACGCTACTTGATGCATTGAGCGTGTGTTTCGCCGTAAACGCAGTGTGGTCCACGATCGGTGAACTTGCCGCGTCGACCCCGGTGGCCAGGGTTTCCGTAGTGTCCACTTTCAGTTGAGTGGTATTGACAACAGACATGATTATTTGTCCTTTCTATTCCGCAATCGAGAAGAGCGTCCAGCGACAAACGAGAATGGCCCCGCCCGCTTCGCTCTGTGTGTTTCCGATGACGTTTGCCGTTTTCGCCGCCCGCATCTGTTGCACGTCAATAACCTGGCAAAGAAAATCACGTGCCGTGCTACTCTCGTTTCCGAGCGTCACGGGCACCGGGTCGGCCTCGGTCAATTCGAGATAATCGTCGTACGTGTCCTGGGCATCCTTGTAGTCCTCGCAATCGACGACCGAGACGAGCGTAAACGGTTCGCCCCGCTTACCCTCTTTCGTCACCTCGACGCCGTCGACCCCTGGCCGGGCATCCACTCGCAACTTCTCCGCCGGCGGCTTCCAATTACCGCGAAGGGCCGCGAATTCGTGAGGTCCGATTTTTTGTGTTGCGTAGGCCATCGGTTATTCTATATGGCGGTTAGGGTCCAACGGCGCGGCCGGCTTCCGGTCGCGGATTTCTTCGAGTATTTCGACTTGCCGTTCGAGCAGCCGTGCCCGTTTCACGTCGAGCGCCGTTACACTCCGGCCACCTGCGCCTGTGTCTCGGGCCAGAATGTCGGCGTCGCTACTGCCCTCCAACAGTGCCTCGGGGTCGCTCGCGCCGAGCAGGCCGCCCTGCCGCGACCGTAGCGCCTGGATGCCACGCCTGGCCGCGTCTTGTGCCGTCTGTTCGCCCGGTATCATTACGTCGCCGGCCCGCTGCAGCTTCCAATACGTCTGCTCGAACGTCGACGCGCCCGATTCCTTCATCGCCTGGTACGTCGCCTCGCGGATGGTCGCCACCTCGGCGCCGGCTTTGTTGGCCAATCGCAAATTCTCGGCCACCGCCTGCGACGATCGGGCCGTGTTGGTCGTTTCCAATTCCTTCGTCACGGTCGCCAGTTGGCTCACCTTGCGATCGTAGGCGGCTTCACTACCCTGGATCTTCGCAAAAGCACCCTGCACACCGCGGGCCGTCTGCGAGTCGGCCCCACTGACCAGTTCCTTGATAATCGGCTTGATCGATCCCTTGAAGCCGCTACGCAGCACTTCCTCTTGCAGCTTGGCGTCTTTCTGGACGACGGCCAACCGCTCGAACGCCGTATCTTTCTCGGGCACCAATCGGGCCAGATTGCTGGCCAGGTTTGCAACGGCCGTTTTCGTCACCGCGCCCTCTTTATCGCCCGCCCTCTGCCCGATCCCAGCGAACAGGGCCGCCGCTTCCCGAGTGGCCCTGAGCTTATTGCCGCTCGTGTCGTTCACGCCGGCCGACGCGATCGCCGGCGCCACATTCTGGAACGCGCTCAGATCCTCGAACCGGGCCTGCCCTTGGATCGCGAGCATCAGCGCGGCCGTCTGCTTGGCGTCCGTGCTGCCGGTCGACTTCATCATGTCGCCCATCGCACCGCCGAACGTGGCCAGGTCGTCCTGCTTGTCCTTGAACAGCGGGGCCGCGGCGGACAGGATATCGTACGTCTTCTTGCGATCGCCGCCGCTGGCCGACAGGATACTCGAGGCGGCCTGCAAGAGCGGGGTTTCGCTCTGGAAGCCCGCTTTGCTTTTCAGTTGCCGCATTGACACCAGAAACTGTTTGGCGGTCGCGTCGTCGACGTCACCCAGGTTCTTGATAACGGCCGCTTGCCCGCCCGAAACGTCCATCGCCGTCCCGGCGGCCCGCTTGTCGAGTTCGATCTTGTTTCGTAGCTCCGCGTTGACCACACGGACCGCAGACGCAACCGAAAGCATCCCCGTGGCCGCCTTGGCCGCCCCGACGATCATCCCATCGAACCCACCCTTGCCCTTCTTGCTGGCCTTCTCTGATTCCCGCGCAAGCTTCTTATTATCCTGTTCAAGCAGCACCATCTTACGATGCATCTTGTCCAGGGTCTTCATGATGTCCTTATCATCGGACGTAAATTTTTGCGGGATCGTTCCCATGATACTATCGCGCCGGTGGCGCGACCAAAACAACGGGCGGCTGTTCGACCGCCGATCGGAAAACGTGTGTCAGTAAATGCAACTCGCCCCAACTCGGCCGGTACGACGGCAGGTAGCCGGCCACCCACGCATAAAACTCACTCACCGCTAGGACTCTGTTTTTTTTTGCTCTGCCTCTTCGATCGTCAAGCACTTCGGCGTGTCGACCATCATGCCGACAACGGCGAGGAACGATTCACTGTCGAGTAGCTGTAGTAGATTCTGTTCGTGCGTGCCGAATCGATAATTTAGCCCCAGCGCCCGCATGGCCAGCGACATAGCCGTCGGACGGTCGAGTTGTCGATCCGGGTTGGTGTCCGTGTAGAAATAGCCGACGATCTTGCCGGCGTCTTCCCATAGCTGCCTGTACGCCGCTTTCACCGGTTCGTCGATCGAGCCGTCCGGCTGAATGACCATCCCCGTCGGCAGTTCAGTCGAGTCGTCGGGCCGACGCAAGACGGGCACGGTCCACGTTTGCCCATCACCGAGCGGGAATGAATAGCCGCCAATCTGTTTCTTCCGTCGCATGTCCTCGGGCGTCGGCGGCGAATCGTTCGTCAACCCGAGCCACAATCCGCCGTCGACCCCTTCCGCCTCGGTCCACGTCTGCTTATCGGGATCGAACCCGGTCGACTCGGGCAACGATCCGTCGAGTGTCTGGTAGCACAAAATGCAACCGCTGCCACCGTCCGGCCCGGTTCCGGTGACGTCGGTAATCCCGCAGTCGGCGGCTATCCCGATGACGTCGCGAAACGTATCGCCGATGCCACGCGATCCGAGGATCGAGCGGACGAGGTTGCCGTCGGGTGCCAGTGCCTTGCGCGAGACGCCCGGTAGGTAATAGAGCGGTTGGGCCACGGTCGACCTTTCATGCGTTGTCGTTGGTCCGCAGCCCCAGCGGCGTTGGCAGCGGAAGTTCGGGTAGGCCCCTGTACTCGGCCGCAAGCGGGGCCACTTCGGCCGGGTCACCACGCCGCAAACTGTCGACCGCCGACGCCACGGTGATGCCGTCTTTGCGTGCCAACATCCGGGCCGCATCGGCAAGCCCTTGTTGTGCGACCGGGACGGGCGGCAAGTCCGCCGCCGTGGTTGTCGTTGTGTCTTTCGACATGGGTCGTTTTCCTTACGTGGTGATGGCGATGGCCGCATTGACCGTCAATGCCGAGTCGCTCCCATCCGGGTCGACCAACTGGCACCGCACGGTTATCGGGGCTTTGTCGTTTGCCCCGCCGCCCGAATTGTCGATCGTCGCGAGTCCGCTGGTCGCGGCAAACTTGATATGCTGGGCCGTACCGTTGGCAACGGCGCCCGTCGTGCTGTACTTCCGCAGATAGACAGATAGAGCGGTAATCGCCAGGCCGTTGAGGCCTACCGTGGTCCAGGGTAGAGATAGCGTCGTGAAGCTGATCACCGGGGCCGATACCTGCACACCGATAAACGTCGGGTACATCTCCCCGCCCGCAAACTCGACGAACAAATTCAACCCCATGTCGATCGTCACGTCTTGTATGCCGGGCATCGCCACCGTGTTTAGCCAAATCGGGCCGGCCCGGAAATGTTCGGCGGCCGTCTTGGTTCCCGACAGGGCCAGCGACCCGGCCGGGACGATCGGTTCGTTCGATCCGTCGTACGGGAAAACGATACGGCAGGATGCCGTGGCGAACTGTTTTGTACCGGCCGTGATCTGATTGCAGACGATACCGGCGGATGCCGCTCGCAGTCGCGTATGTTCCGCAGTGGCCGCCGCTACCCGCGTCGAGAGGTTCGTTGCCTTGTGGTAGAACAGGTCCGTATTGCCGGCCGACAGGTCGCCCATTCCTACGCCCGTCAGGCCCAAGAGCGTGGCAATCTGCTCGGTGTCGAACGTGATCTCCGCCGCCTGTCCAGCATTGCCCGCAAACAGCGGTTGCAATCCGCCGGCGCCGTGGGCGACCTGCATCTCGACGTTCGGGGATACTTGGGCATTCGAGATTTGCGAGAGGAAGGCCGCCGGGCTCGACGACTGAATCCCGTGCAGGACGTGTAATGTTGAAACGGCCATCGGCTCGATTCCTCGTGTTTAGGTACTGACTGTTTTCGTTTTCGTCCACGTCGTGAAACGCATGTTAACCATCCGATCCATTTCTTTTTCGAGCTTCGTCTGCTCGTCGGCAGTCACCTCGGTTATCTCTGCCGCCTTATCCGGGTGCTTGCTGTTGAACGGTCGCATCGACAGATAACGCGGGCCGCGTACGTACGCCGTAGCCCGGGATGGAAAGGCCCGAATCGTTACCCACTCTCGGATGTTCCGCTCCATCTGCCCGGACCATGCGTTGTCGACCTCGCCACCATGCACGACGCGGCTACCGTCCCGGAACGTGCGCGACGACTTGCCGAACCGCTTTTTCTTCCTAACGTACTTGGGATGCCGCGGCTTGTGCCCATATCGCGTTTTCGCATTCCGCCTGAAGTGCAGCGGAAGCATCATCGCGTGCCACATCCTGGCAATCGCCCAATGTCCGGCACGCATCGCCTCTTTCCATTTTCGTTTCGATAGGTCGGGCGGCTGGGTGTAGGTCGTCTTGATTCGGATCGGAACGGCTACCATCACATCACCCTCCGATCGTGTCCCAGGTGATTGCCCAATCACAAAACCAAAACGGTAATGCCGCCAGCCGGCCGGCCACGTCAATAGCCGATGTCAATACCGGGTCTTGCGTCTGTTCGATCGAGGAAATACAAAGCCGATCGTCTGTATCGGCAAGTTCTACCACGTCTTCCAGTATCCCGTCGGCCAAAGCGAGGTACTCCGCCATACTGGCTGCCTCATCGTCCCCGCCCGTTGCGTCGGCCGTGAACCGCAAACGCAGTACGCCGCTCGGGTGAAGCGAACCATCGGCCAGCCGCATGTAATTCAGGCCGCCCACGCCGACCACGACAAACGGCCGGGCCACTTGGTTCGGGTCGTCGACGTGTCGGGCATGTATATGCTTGCGGGCGTCCGACTCACCGACGCCGGCGGCCGTTTGGAATCGAGCCGAGCCGGCGACCAGGTCGACCAGTTTCACCAACGCCTCACCGCGCGTACCGGTCGGCAACAGTTCGCGGGCGTCGGTTTTCGAATCGAAGGCCATAAGTGCCGGGTTACCCTTGCGGCGCGTGGCGCTCGGTCACGCGTCGCCGGAAGTGCAATGTCCAATGCGTGGGCGAGACGGCCGACCGCTCGCCCGTGTAGGCGTACGCCACGCCGCCGTACGTCACCGCGTCGGCGACCGCCGGCGAGTCGATGCCGGTCGAGGCGTCGCGGGCCACGTGTAGCGTTAGCGTCGATTCGTGTACCTTTCCTGTCACGTCGTCGGTGTAGGCGTCCGTCTCGACCACGTGCCCGGAAACGCTCCGCGCCGCACCGCTCCGGGGCGTATACGTCACGGCCTCCGCCAGGTGCCCATCCAAAACGGGGGCACCCAGCGCGGCGAATTGTTCCGAAAACGTGCTCATCGTCGAACCGTCCGCCGCTCAGGCGGCCCCGCTTACGTGGTGACGTTCGAGAACAGGTGACCGGAGGCGGCGTGCATGATCAGTTCGTCGACGTCGTGCCGGTCGCGGATAATGTCGCTCCGAACCGTCTCGTCGCGGTAACTTTCCATCATGCCGCCGGCATCGCTGCCGTCTTCACCCCAATGGATCGTGCGGGCGATACACGGCTCTTGAATGTCGTCGGTTTCGGCGACCCGGCAGAGCATCGCGTACTCGTCCGACCAGACCGAGGCGACGCTCGCCGTCTGGCCTTCCAGGGCCGAGTTTTTCGCACCGCCGGCCACGATAATGTGGTCCAAGTCGAAACACTGCGCGATCGCGGCCTCGGTGATCAGGCCGGCCCGTGTGTCCATGAACCCGCTATACTTCACGCGGTCGATGATCTGAGCACAGTTCCGCAGATTCCGGAACACCTTCCGATTGACGATCAGGGCGTTCGGCCAGAGGCCCGAGGCGGCCCAGATCGCGTTGGCCGCCGTCTCGACGTCGGTCAACGGCACGGCGTTGGTGGCGTCGTCCCATTCGTGGGTGATCGCCGTCGTGTACGACGCGAACGTCGTGGCGTTGAAAATCGCCGCCGCCCATCGCTTCTCGGCGTTACGTTGCACGGCCGCCCGTGCCCTCGTCGCCGCGATCACTTCAGCGTTGAAGTAACTCGCATACATTTTGGCCTGCCGATCGTCGACCGGTTCCTCGTGGCCGTGTTCCTCGCAGGCGAAACTGGCCGGCTCGAACTCGAATTCGCCGCGGCTGTAGCCACTGCCGGGGGCCCGCTTGGTGTCGGACTCTTTGAGCAGTTCCTCAATGGGAATCTTGCCGAACGTGCCGGCTTGTTGGGCCGATTCGATCACCGGGGCGACCCGGTGGCCAATGAACCCGCGGGCGTTCATGTCGTGGTCATACTCCAACATGCTCCCGGCCAATTCCGGGCGCAACGTCGAGAGGGAAGAGGACGGAGAAGGCATGGTTTTCTAAGCTCCAAAAATTGCGGGCCATCACCCGGCGGACGCTCGAAGCGACCCGCCGGGCAATGCGGCCCAAGGTTTTCAATGGTTCTTGTGTGTTTCTGCCCGCGTTTCGCATGTGGCCGGCCGCTTACGCTTCGGCCGTCCAGGTGCCAGTAAAGCCGAACGCGGTCCACGTGCCGGCCGTGCAGCACTTGAGGTGGAGCGATTCGCCGGCCGCGTTGGCGGTCAGGTACTTTCCGGCCGCACCTTGCACGCCCGTACTCGGCAGGGCGCACGTTTCGGTTCCGTCCGGATCAAGCCGCAATTCCTGCGCGGCGCCGACCTCGAAAAAGTATTCCAACCCCACCACGGCGGCCGGCAGTGTCAACACTACCGTACCAGTGGCCCCGACCGACGTGTGGATCGAACCGCTTTCGGCCACGGTCAGCGTGTCGTCGGCCGTGTGGGCCTCGGCTGTGGCCACCGTCGGGCCGGCCGTGTCGCGCAACACTTCGATCACGTCGCCGTCGGCCGTCGCCGCGTCCAGGGCGATGCCGACGCGATACATGCTCGCGACGTCGTTCACCTTGCCGGCAGCCGCCGAGTAGACGGCCGCACCGGCCGCAATCGCACCGGCGGCCACCATCTTGGCCGTGCCTTGTGCCGAGCGAAGCCGCACGGTCGCCGGACCGGCCGCCAGGGCCGCGTCGACCATCGTGCCGACCTCGATGTCGCCGACACCGGCCGCGGCAATCGTGGTCCCAGAAAACGCCACACGCAGGTGCTGGGCAATCGCCCCACCCGTCGTGAACGCCTTGGTCGGTGTTTCTACGTATTGACTCATCTTTCAAAATCTCCAAAAAAATGGGTTGTCTGTTTGCGATCACCAAATCTACCCGCTTGTGATCAGCGGCCCGCGTTGACCTCGTCGAGCATCGCCCGGTGCAGGTCCGGGTCGGCCTTCACCACCGCGGCGATGGCCCTCGCTTTTTTCATCCCGCCGCCGACCTTGGCGGCGACCGCGGCGTCGAACCGTTCGACCGCGTCGCCGGCCGATTCGTTCGCGGTCGAGCCGGTGCCCGTGCCGACCGGATCGACGCCCGGCTTTCCGCTCTCCGCGCGGGCCTGGTCGGTTTCGGCCTTGGCTGCCTCGATCCGTTTGTTCTGTTCGGCCATCCAGGCGGCGGTCGCTTGGCTCTCGGTCGCCTTGGCTTCTAGTTGGGCACACAAGAACGCGGCGTCGGCGCCCGGGCAGGCGGCTTTGATCGCGTCGAATGCGGCGGCTTTCGGGGCGGCGTCCGCCTCTTGGTTCGCGGCCGGGGGCGTGGTGTCGGTCGTCATGGCTCGGTTTCCTTTTCGTTTGGAATCTGTGCGAAGTGCAAAAAGCACCTCATCGAAAGTTCGGACGCCGTCGGACAATCGCAGGTCGACCGCGGCTTGGCCAATATGGCACCGCCCGTCCGCCAGAGCGGATAGGGCCGTTTTGGAAATCCCGCGGCCTTTCTGGACCGCGGATAGAAAATGCTCGTTGTGGGCATCGACCAGGCGTTGCCACTCGGCCAGTTGCTCGGGCGTGATCTCGGTGCCGGGCGTGCCGGCACCCTTATGTTCGCCGGCACGCAGAACGTGGACCTTGATCCCCTCCTGCGCCGCGGCACCGGAAAAATCGTGAACTACCGCGAACGTGCCGATCGAGCCGACCAGCGCCGTCGCGTTCGAAAAAATCTCCCGGCACTGGCTGGCCAACCAATAGGCGGCCGACGCGCCGAGGTCCTCGATGTACGCGACCGTCGGTTTTCGCTTGGCGGCGGCCCGAACGTCGGCGGCCAGGTCGGCCGTGCCGGCGACCGTCCCGCCTGGACTGTCGATCCGTAGAATAATGGCCGCCACTTCCTCGTCGTTGGCCGCGTTGCGAATCTGCCGACGTAGCACGGCGGTGGACGTGCCGCCCGAGAAACTGCTCGCGTATTTCATCAAGGGGCCGGTGGCGTGGATCACGGCGACGCCGCCCGGCATCACTTGGTAGGCGAACCGGTCGCGGGCGTCCGTTTCGAGCGCCGACGATTTCGCCAGCGGCACGTGGATCTTGAAGTCGATAATCCCCGCATGGTCGGCGGCGGCCCGGAAATCGGCCTCCCTCATCGCCCAGACGCCGAAATACTGCTCGGCGTGCGGCACGTCCAGGTCGGCCAACCATTCCGGAACCTCGGCCGCCGCGGGCGGTGTTTGGTCCGCCGCAGGCGGAGTTTGCGGGCGGTCGTCGTCGTTTGGTTTATTCGTCGGCATCGCTTCCACCTTGTGGGCTGTTTTTGTTGTCGCTTTTACCCGGCGTGGCCGTTTGTAGGGCAACCTGCACGCCGTCGGGCGTCGGCAGGCTAATAAGATCCCGCCACGCCACCGGTTGGCCGTCGTCGAATTCGGCGTTGATTTTGCCGGCCGCCAATTTGGCCGCCGACACGGCCAGGGCGTGGTCTTCGATCGTCTCGTTGATTACTTCCGCGTAATCGCGCGACCGTTCGGCGTGCAGTCGGCGGGGGCTGATCAGGCCGTTTCGGACTCGCAGTAGGTCGGCCGAAGCGTCGGTCAGGGGCTCGATATAGGGCCAGGCCGGCGGTCGCCATGCGTGCCGAAACACGTCGACGCCGCTCCGCTCGGCCATCGCGCGAAGTTCCGCGTCCTCGGCCAGCCATTGGCGCACTTTCCAGAGGTAGGTCGGCCGGTGGAACCGGGCGATCAGCCAGCGTTGATTACGCCGGAAGCCGAGCCGGGCCTGGTCGATCGCACCACGCCAGCCGGAAAAATTCGTTTTGCTTGGGTCCAACAACGTGACGGCCAGCGGCAAGCCCAGGTTGACCGAAACAAGCGTCAAGATCAGTTGCACGTGTTGGAAGAATTCGGCGTTCGGCACGCGCGGGGAAAACCCCTCGAGCGTCTCGCCTTTCTTCGCGTCGATCAGCCGGCCCGGGCCCATGTCGTCCAGGACCCGGCTCGAACCGTCGGGGCGGCTTTCGAGCGTTTCGGTTTCCTCGTCGGGATCCGGTTCGAGGGTGTCCTCCCGCGTGCGGAAAATCGCGAAGCACGAAACGACCTGTTGCTGGACCAATTTCGCGAAATTGATGTCCTCGAACATGCCGGCCACGTCGAAAATCGGCGCCAGGGCCGTTACGCCTCGCGTTTGCGACACCCGGCGGGGGTTGTAGACGTGTAGCACCTGTTTGTCGCCGGCCTTATCGCGGGCCGCGTAGGGCTTGGTATCGCCTACACGGGCGACCGGCTGGCGGGGGTCGATGTCGTCGCGAGTGATCCAGTATTCTAGCCGGCGGCGCACGTCGTCGAGCAAAACGCCGCCGACTACGTGCCGCTTGGTGTTGGAGGGCGTGCGCAGGCGGTGGGCCTCGATCGTCTGTAGTTGGCCGCTCTTGAGCGTCAGGGCCAGAATGTCGCCGTCGAGCATCACCGATCGCAGGACCAGGCTTTCGAGCGTATGAAAATCGAATTCTCCGGCCGCGTCGCATTGTTCGGGGTCGGCGGCCCAGTCGTTCCACCGGGCCAGCAGCCGGGCGTCCAGGTCGCCGTCGCCCGTTTCGGGCGATACCATAATCCCGCCTTGAATCGCGTTGACCACGGCCCGGTCGATCGTCTGGCCAACCACACAATCGTTGCGGTCCATGTCGCGGGCGTATTCCATCAGCCGCAGGTAGTCGGCTTCGGACCGATAGTGGAAATCGGCGCCGGACCCCATAGCGGAAAGCCCGGTCCGCGTGCGGCGGAAACGGCTTGCCTTGGCGGCCGAGTAGTCCGCTCGCATACCATCGAACACTTGCGGCACGTCGGTCACTCTATAGCCACGGCGGCTCGGCATCGGTTCAGTCCCGGAAGTTGGAAAAATCGGACAAGCGGGGGCCTTTCACGGCCCGGCGATACCGGGCCAGCCAGGCTTGAGCACCGCGCAATTCGTCGCGAAGCGTCGCCGGGTCGACCTCGAGCTCTTCACCGGACCCGTGTCGCGCCCGCTTGGGCATTAGCAACATCAGTTTGCGGCACGCACTAATAAACGCCGCCGCCTTCGTGGCGTCGGCCTCGGTGTCGTAATCGGCGTTCGAGATATACGCGGCGTACGCGTCCGAATAATCAGACATAACACATACAGAATACGTACGGACGCCGTGAAGAGAAAGAGAATACGACGCCGGAAAGTCTATCCGACGTCGTATATTTTGGGTGTGTCAAATACCTAGTTGATCGGCGACCTGATCGAACACCCACCGCACGGCGTCGACCTTATGGTGGACGCGCCGGCCGTCGTCGAGTCGCTCGCCGGCGGCATCGAGTCCCGCTAGGACGTGGTGCAATGCCGTCGTTTGCCGCGTGCTTAATTGCACGTCAACATGATTCGAGCGATACCCGCCGACGACCGGGGCACCGATCGGCACGTAAATCTCCACACCGTTATTGGCCCGCTGTTCCCGTTCGGCGGCTAATCGCTCGACGTGGCCAATATGTGACGTCGGCGGCTTTTCGGGTTTGGGTGTTTCGGATTTCGTCATTCCGGCCGGCGAGGCCGTTTCCAGCGGCGGCAATTCGGGCATCGTCGCCCCCCCGCCGCTTTCCGCTTCCGGCTTGGTCGGCCGCTGTTTCGTCGTCTTCCTCGTTCGTGTCGCCATGTCGTTTCCTTGGGCTAGGGTTTGCGTTGGGTGACCAGAAACGGCCGCCCGTCGGGTGTCGTGAATCGTTTGCCGGCGTTGGCACTTCGCGGGCGCGGCGCCTGTTTTGGTCTGGCCGGCTCGTCGCCCACCCGCACCCCGGCAAAGTGGCCGGCGGCGGAGGCGTAGACCAGAGCGTCGAGCCAATGGTTGTTCGCGCTGACCTGCTCCCACCGGACGACATTCCCCTTGCCGGCGACAAATTCCTCTATCTGCCGTTCGGCGGTCAAGTGCTTCGCAAACTTGATGTGCTCGCGCGGGTCGGCGTCGAACAGGGCCAACGCACCCGCCTCGGGAACCGGCAGGGCCAGCCGTTGGTGGACGGTCGCCTTCCACCGGTCGGCGTCGACGTTCGCCAGGTAGACCCGTTCCGCCTTGTATACCGAGAGGTCGTAGCCGTCGCCGACGTATTTCACAATGTTTCCGGTGGCCTTGGGGCGGTTGTATCGCTTATTGTCCATCTGACCGGCGCCGTAGCCGAACACGGGCCGAAACCGCTGGCCGGCGTCGCGGGCCATCGCGCAGACGGCCGACGTCTTATAGCGGGCGTCGATCCACACCTGGTCGGGCTGCACTCGCTCGCCGTCGGGCGTGGGCCAGCCGGCGTTGGCCACGTCGCGAAATTCGCGTAGGGCCAGGCCGATCGCCTGAGCGACCTCAAGCCGATCGCTGTGGACCTCGATCACCCCATAATCGGCGACCGTGCCGCGTCCGTCTGGTATCCAGGCCACGGCAGCCCAGTAGGCGAGATATTTTCCGACGTCCACGCCGACGGTCAGGTGCTCGACCGCGGCCGGCAGTTGGCCGCGGCGGGTCGGACGGGTCCGAACGGCCAGGGCCCGGGCATCGAGCGGCGTCTCTTGCCACGCGTCGGGCGAATAAGGCAGGGCCCAAACGAATTGGAGCATTTCCTTTTCGGCGTTGTCCGAATCGCCGGCCCGGCTGGCCCGCCACTCGTCGGCGCCGATGTCGCCGGCCGTTACGAACAGGTTGTTCACGGCCGACCAACGGAACCCGCACGTGTCGGTTTTGGGCATGTCGCCCTCGAGTTCGCCGACGTCGGCGACCGTCTGGCCGCGATGGACCACCGTCACGTCGGCGTTTGCCGCTTCGCGATCGGCCTCGGTCCACACTTCCCCGCACGCCGGGCAACAGAACGCGGCCCGCTCGCGGGCGTCGACGATCGTGGCGGCATCATCCCATTCCGCCAGGTGCTCGCGCTCGGGGGTGACCCGGCCGTGGCAATAGGGGCATCGGATTGCGAGGCGGCTTTGCGTGCCGGCCGTGTATTCGGCCCACGTGCGGCCCGTCTCGGTCGATACGGTGCATTCCATATAGACCCTACGGCGGCCGCCGTAGGCCCGCGTACGGCCTTCCAGTTGGGTGATCTTGTCGGCCTCGCGGCTCGTTTTGCCGGCCAGGTCCATCCCGTCCGTTTCGGTGATCACCAACACACGGGCCGTGAAGCCGGCCCGGCTCTTGTCGCCGCCGCCGCCGCTCATGAATTTGAGCGTCGCGCCGTTGCGAAATTTGATGCTCTCGACCTTGCCGCCGCGGGACCCCCCGCCCCGCTTGGGCAATAGGTGCCGGTAACGGCTGCGTTGGATCACAGGCAGAAGATCCTCGCGCCACTTGTCGCCGGCCATATCCATGTCGGGTAGCCCGAAAATCACGTTTTCGCCGACCTCGAACAGGTGGTATAGCACGGGGATCACGGACGCCGAAAGCGTCTTACCTGATTGCGTCGGCCCGGTGATCGCGAAACGCGACCAGCGGCCCGAGTCGATCGCGTCGAACAGCACGGCCGTATAGGGTTGCCGGTCACACCGGAACCGCCGCCCGGCGAACGGCCCGTCGGGAATAATAATTTCCGCTTCGGCGAATTCGCGCATTGTGCGCAGCCGGGGCGCCCGCGCTCGGGCGATAAACCAGCGCAATTCACGCCCGAGCGGCCAGGGCCGATCAGGGATCTCCGTTTTCGGAATTAGAGCTATCATCGGTTGGGCCACCGCATAAAGCGTCTATTTCGTTTTCCGCGTCGTCGAGGGCCTCGTCCAGGGCCGCCTGTGCCTCGGGGCCGTACGATCGCTGCAACGTCTCGCCGGCGCCGCGTAGTATGTTAGCGACCCGGGCCAGGGCGTCGTGAACCGCGTCGCGAGGCAATAGGGCTTGTTCTCGCTCCAGCCGCTCGAGCTTCGCCATCGCGGCCCGTTCGACCCGGTAGGCTTCCAGGGCAGGGCTCGATCCCTCGGGCAGGCCCGGCGGGCCGGAAAGCATCTCATCACCGGCCGCCGCCGACTGGGCTGCCGTCTTGCGTTGTTTTTTGTCGTGCTGATCGATCCGATGCTGAGTGTATGCCGTAATCAACGTCGGGATGTGGTATTGCGGCACGCCCTTCACTTTTCGTCGTGCGGACTCGGGCGCGTGCGGCGTGATCGTCTTGGTCACGTTGCCGCCCGTGCAACCAAACAGCACGGCGATCTGTTTCGTTGTAAGCCACGGTTCCATCAATCTCCGATCGCATCGAATTCGTCTGTCTTGATCGTCGTGCTGTCGGCCATCACAAGCGTGTATTGCACCTTGTGTGAGCCGACAACGGCAATCTTCGCCCCCGGCACGTCGTCCTTAAAATTGAACGTCTCGTCCCACAGCCCCGCCACGCTTTGCGCCGTGTCGTAGACCGTATCGGCGACGGTCAGTCCGTCCGCAGTCACAGTACCGGTGGGGTCCGTTATCGAGCGAGTGATCGTAGATACGGCCGCTTGCGTTATCACATCCCCGTCCTGGTCGACGATGTAGGCGAGTGCCACCCACATTGCACCGGCTCGGACGACGTGCTGTTTGTTGGTGGTATTGACCATCGATTCACACCTTCACTTTCGTCCGCGTCGGCCCGGGCAAAAACACGGTACTCCGTGCGTCGCCGGGCAAAAACACATGAGCCCGTACGTCACCGGGCACGAATACCGTAAACCGATCGATAAAAAACGGACCGTTCAACACGATCGCTTCAATACCTGAATACAGCCCCAGTAGATGCTGCCGGTCGGCCTGGTCGATCGAGCCGTCGGGGATCGGCAGCACGTAGTCAAATGGGTTGCAAAAGTTGTCTGCCGACATTCGTTTTGCTTTTGTGTCGACTGCCATTACGTCGTCCATCCTGTCCTCTGGAATGTAGTCCCGTCATCTGATACGGTCGCACTCCCGATGTCCGCCCCATCAGCGTCGTTTCGTAGCGTCTTGGTAGTCGCTGTTTGCGTGCCTTTGTTCCTCGATAGCGAATACACCCAATGTACCATCGCCACGATAGACGCCGTCGCGGCCGGCACACTCGACGGTTCGGCGAACGTGTCGACGTTCAGCACGTCGAGCACTTGGGCGTTCACGTCGGCGGGTGTCGCGACCGCATCGAGCAACAGGTCGAGTCGGCCGCCATTGACCCAGTCCTGTTGCAGTTCGTTTGTGTCGGCCTTCACAAGATTCAGGTCTGACTGTGTCGCGGTTGGGTTACCCTGATAGTCTAACACGTGGGCTCCGACGCCTGTGATCGAGCCAGCACCGCCGCCGAGCACCGAGCCGTCCACGTTGCCTGTGACGGTCGCGACCGATTGGGCCGAGCCGATTACCACGCCGTCGGTTCCGGTGTCCAGTAGGATCGCATCGACAATGCCGTCGACTGTGTCGAGTTTGCCGTCATGTGTTGACAATGCCGCAGCCGTTGCCGGTGCATAATTCCCTTGCGTCGTGGCTAGCGTCGCGCCGTCGGAACCGGTCAGTGTGTCGAGGTCAGCTTGTGCGGTGGCCAATGTCGCGGGGATCGTGGTTCCCGTGTCGACGAGTATCAGATTGACGTTTATGTCCGTGCCGTCGACTACCGACTGCACAGCCGCAATTTCTGTCCCCGTCGCTGCGTCGTAGTCGGTCAACGCCGTGTCGCACTGTGCGTTTATTTGATCCACGTCGTATCGTGCATCGTCTGACAGTGTCACCACGCCGCTTGCGTTGTCCGTCACGGTGAAGTGGCCGCGTATTGCGATCGTGCCGCCCGCACAGTTGGTATTGAGCACTAACTGCCCGTGCCCTTCGAGGCTCATATTGTCGGTGCTCGATGCCTGCCCGATATTCTTTACTTCAATGCCGCCCGAGTAGTGCCGCAGGTTGAGGTTTTTGTTTTCGGCGGCATCCTCAAAGTCGACGTATGGTGTGCCTGTGCCTGCAACACCAGAGAAGCATTCGTCCCAAAGGTACGTGCCGGCCGACGTGAGCGTTACGCCCGCATCGCCGATGGCACAGCTTTTCATTCCGCCGGCCGCTAGGCTAATGGAAGACGACAACGCGATTTTACACATCATAAATTTGTAGCTTGTGCCGGTGCCAACGCCCGAGATATTTGAGTGGATGACGAACATCCCTGCGATCGATTGGCCGTTCAGGTCGAGAGACCACTCTTGCCCTAGCATCGTGTAGTTGTCGCTGTTTGCTGTGAGTTGAATCGATGAGCCGTTAGCGATCTCAAACCGCTTGATGCCGAGGCTCGCCGATAACGTCAACGCTGCGGCCCATGTTGAGACGGGGTTATCCGCCACGCCGTCGACGTAGTCAACTGTGTTCGTGTTCGATGCATTAGTATCAACCCATATCGAACCGTTCGCATATCCGACGCTCTGATTCGTTACGGCAGGGCGGTTGCCAACGCCAGCCGTGAATGTGACGCTACCGTCGCCAGTGACGATTCCGTTGTTGGCATCGGCCGCGGCATTCGGCAAAGCCGTCAGCCCGAGACGTACGCCGTCTTCTGGATCGTAGTCGACAAGCTGCACCTCTTCGACCGCCGGGTGCAGCCCCGATCCGGTCACGCACAGAATCACCTTATCGGCACCGGTGGCGAATGCGGCGTCTGGCCAGTCAACGCGATAGAGACCTGGCGAACTGGTCGAGTCTATCTCGATTGCTTTGTTGTCGCCGTGTGCCGAGTTGGTCGCGGCCAATGCCGTTGCGTCCACCTTCGCGGCCGGCTCTGAGCGTTCGCGGGTGTATTGCAAATCGAGATTGGCGATTGTGTACCCCGTCTCCGGCGTACCTGCCGTCGAATCCACCAGCATGATATAGCGGGTCACGTCCGTCGAGTCTTTTTTGACCTCGCTCATTGCTTCCCACCTCGTTTATTAGGGCCGCCGATGACGCCGCCAGGGTGCTGCACGGCCCCTTTGTCGCACCTGCTACCGTCAGGATATGCACCGGTCCGTACATTTCCCGTGTCGGCCGGCTCGAAATAGATAAAGCGATTCGCGAATGTGTCCGCCCCTGATTTAACAAACGGGGAGGCCGTTAAGGTCTCGTTGTCATCGTCCACCATCAAAGGTATCTGGTCGCCCTCATTAGCATAATTCGTTCCGTTGTTATACGCGGCATTGGACATTGCCAAATAAAGAGATGTCGGTGCTTGGAAATCGAATCCTTCGCCAGTAGTGAATCCTTCTACGACGTTATTCACGAACACCCCACCAACTCCGGACACATTAGCGAACACGCCCGCCCCGGAACCGCTAGAGCAAAATATGGAATTGTGCTCTACATTGGATCGGTCCCCGGAACTATGGATGCCAATACCAACAGAGGAGCCGTCAATGCTAATGATGTTCCTCGAAATATAACTCTTTCCTCCGTTGCAAGAAATAGCGTAGTTGAATCTGTTGGCTGTTGTATTTTGACAAAAATTATAGCTGATTGTCCCACCGTCGCCATTGCTATGGATACCGGCATTGCCACAATCATAGACATGGCAACCACGGATTTCCGCTTGGTAATCTAAGTAGATTCCATGTCCAGTCGTGTCGTTGATTTCGCAATGAATCACCTTGCAGTAATTATCAAGCAAGACAATGTTTGCGGCACCGGCATTATGAATATGCAAATCGACGAGCCACACCGAGTCAAGGCCCGTGTCGGCGAATAACGAATACGATCCACCACAATTCACCTCACCGACGCCGCCGTCGTTGGCTGCTGAGGAACACCCTCGAATCACCAACGGGGCGGCAATGCTCGGCGTTCCGTAGGTGGTCACAGTCAACGAAGCCGCGAGCGTATTGGCAGTGCCAGATACCAGGTTCATCTGGTCCCCGTTCGTTGCGTCCCTGCCATGCGTTGTTCCTACATCATCCAACGCATACTGCATCGTCAGATAAGGATCGCCTACCGCCCCTTTACCAACGGCGTCGGTTCCGGTAGCCGGGTCCACGTAATAATTTGTCGGCAGTGCCATCGCGTCACCTATTCTCGTGTAGGTTCATCGTCGGCAGGTACCGTCAAGCCGACGGCCGATGACACGGTATTGATCTGCTGATAGCCGCGGGCTCTGACATTCCCACTGATGGCATGAATACTCATCGTTCACTCTCCGTTAAGTTGTCCAACGTCGATCAGTAATTGCCGCACGTCGGCCCTCTGTTCTTTGACGTCTGTTTTGATCTCGACGAGCTCTTTCTGTACGTTGTCTGATGCGACCTTCGATTCGGCCACATGCGTTGCCAGCGCAGCCACGGCCTCCGTCGCACATTGCTTGGCGTCGTTTGCATCCTTCATCGCCTCGATCGATAGTTGCGTGGCCGCCTGACTCTGATTGTAGCACAGCGTCGCGATGCACAGAAACACAGTGCAAAGCGCAAGGCTGATCCAACTTGACATGTTTCGTTTTTGCTCAGCCGTCATTGTCGATGCCCTCTACTGGCCCCTTGGTGATTGCCGCACGTAGTCCGTCAGCGATGATGGCAAGCAGTGCCAGCCCGCACAGTGCCCCGTACACCACAAGTCGCTCGTAGATTTCGATCTCGTCGATGCGACGTTCTGCCAGCCACAACTGTGCCCACGCCAAGCCGAACGCGATGCCCGTGGCCATTACGATCGCGGCATGGATGCAGGTTTTCATCACATATACCCATTGGCCCGAAATGCCCCGTATGTTTCCACTGCCTGCTGGTGCCTGGATATTTCACGGACGCGGTCGCGTTGCCGTTCCAACCCCCGACATTCCAGACTCTCGTTCAGCGGCAGACCGCCGCCGTTGACTTCCTTGTCGAGAAGCTCGTCTAGTCGGCGTTGTTGTTCGGCTGTCCAGGTCATGTAATCGCTACTCGCTGTACTCGCATTCCCGAGGTGCCCCAGATAGCGTCGCTGTCGACCGTGCCGAACGGCCTGTCTGGTCAGTGCCTCGCCTGTTCAAGTCGCGTAGGGTAGGTGTTTGTTCACGCACAATCGCCCTTAGACATTTAAGGCAAAACAGTCCGTCACGTGTAACGGCGTCTCGACGCTCGCATCCCGAACACTTGCCGTCCTGTCTGGGTTCTGGCAGTTGTTGTTCGTCGGTCCAGGTCATAGCTCGCCTCTTGTTCGTGGCCGTCGTTTCGCCTAATGGCAGGCACGACGGCCAAAAGCCTTACTCAAAACCCCGACGGGAGCAGCTTTGGCAGCAGCCGCTCACCGTCGGGAAACGAAGGAAGGAACTACGACGCCGCTTGTGGTGGGGCGGCGTCCGCCTTCGTTATTTCAATTATTTTGAGCCCTTGCTCGACGCACGCCTCGTCGATGATCTCTCGATGTTCTTTGTCGGTCTTGTACAGTTTCAGTTGGGTAGTGATGCCACCACGGAGGATACCGCGTCGCGTGGCTGGATCGGCCATAGCCTTCAGGAACGTCTTGATGGCCTCCCACATCCCGTCGTAGTCGCCGATGGAATATGCGCCGAAGATGTCGGCCATGAGGAACCACCCCATCTTGTCGCACCACTTCTCCATCTGTTTGGCGTGTTCGCGACGGACCTCGACTTTGGTATCCCAGTGCAGCAGCTTGTGAACGACGAACGCCACGGCGACGGCAGACACCGCGATACCCGCGATGTTGTAGCTGCCGTCCGCCATCCAAATCAGAGCTTGTAAACTTTCCATTGTTTGTAGTTCCTTCGTTAATTTTTGAAGTGTCGGAATAGCACGACGCCGACAGCGGCACCGAGTATCAGCAACACGGGTAGAATCGAATTCGGCTCGGGTTCGGGTTCCGTCAAAACACTCTCGATCGACGCCACGTCCTCGGCTATCTCGTCGATGACGGGCGGTAGCAACACGGGCTCCGGGTCGCCTACGGGCGTGTCGATAATCTCGCCTGGGTCGGTCGTGCCTTCGTCGGGTCCGCACCGACCGCCGAAGCACCCGCCGCCACCACGTCGCCCGAACAGTTTACACTCGGTAGCGTAGCTCTGGCCGCCGACGGTCCCGCCGATGATGGCGGCTACTCCGTGATTGGTGAATAGCGGACTGCCTGAGTCGCCGCTGGCTACTCGGTAGCTCACGGTCAGGTCTCCGTGTTGGGTTGCAACGCGGCTTCCCTGCCGCGTCACAAGTCCGTTGGAGAATCCAGGGTAGCCTGCGGACCACACCCGCTCGCCCATCTTCGGTGGACCCGCAATCCGAACGACGTTGTGCCGCCGATTCGATCGGAACGTGAACGCGGCGATGTCGGCCGTGCTGTCGTATTTGCGGCCGGTGATGGTTGCTGTGTAGTCCACGCCGTCCACCTCGACGCCGATCGTCTTATATTGGCCGATGACGTGAGCGGCCGTGCGGCCTTCGTAGCGGTCGCCCTGGACGTCGACCAGCACACCCGAGCCGCCGTACTGGCCGGCACTGATCTCGACGACCGCCCGTTTGGCCTCGGGGGTCTGGGCTTTGGCGGCTCCGGCAATGACACACAGTGCAAAGCCGCCGATCATTCCGACGATCGTCGACCACACCACAATGCCGAATTCCCGATAATCTGTTCTCATTCTCACGTTCCCTTCGTTTTGGGGATTTTCACGGGCCTTGACACCCGCTCGGTTTTGGTCAGTGTACGGTATAGCCCCCCAGGTGTCCACCTGGATGGGCTGGAGATCGGTATGCGGCTGCCGGGCAGATAGCTCAATTGCCGAGCCACAAACTCGCTACAGAAGACGCTGGAGCGGTCGGACGCGTCGTGCGGCCAGACGTGCTTTAGGACGCAGGAACCCAGTAGCCCCGCCCCCGCTGGATCGTACGGGGTGCCAATTCGTGTCAAGAGATTTAACGGCAGCTTGGCGTCATCGTCGCCAGGGAATCGGTATTCGTCGCGGAACGGCAGCACGTACACCGGCCCGTCGTACCGGTCCACACGCACCTGTAGCTCGTGGGCTTGCACGCCCTGGCAGTATTCGCCCGTGATAGCACAGGGTAGACCGGCCTGGGTTGTGCTCTCGATAATCAGCCACTTGCCCAGCCCGAGCCAGTCGCAGATGTAGTCGGCTCGGTCGATCCAGGACGGCGACGACAGCAAGGCGACGTCGTGGATGTCGTCCGGCGTGACCCAGCAGACGAGCCCGCAGTGCGAGTAGGGGCTCCACGTCCGCCAGCGGATAGATCGGGAGACCCAGCCCGAGCCCGAGAATAGCACCGGGTCACCCGTGTTGTGGGCGGGGGCGTCCATGCAAGGAAGTTTAGCGGGTTTGTCTGTTAAGTCAACCCATCACTGCCGTCACTCCACACACCGGCCCATTCGAGCCATAGGGCTTTCGGCTACCGCCTGGCGAATTCCCGTCGTACTTCGGACCGCCCGGCGTTGGGGCGGGGGCAACAGCATCTACCGATGTTCGAGTATGGCCCCGCCTGTTGGTGGGCAACCAGAGCAGGCGATTTGTAGTTCTCGGATTTGTGCTGTTTGACCGATGGCGAGTCGGCTTCGATCGGCTCTTGCCCCGAGCCACTTACCCATCCCGGCGATTTGGCCGGGCTCCGTGTCGCTATGCACGCATCCCCGTCGACCAATACTGCGTAGGCAATTGCTCCGAACTTGTAAGGATTGCTTACAGGTTCGACGGCTTGCTGTCTGGCCTATTGACTGTCGACGGTTCATTGTGTATAGTTCTTTCTGACGGTTTTATCGCGTTGGTTCGGGTCGATATCCAATCGTCCGAACCCTTGGCCTCACTTCGGTGGGGCCTTTTTATATGGTAACGTCTGTTCGGCAAAATTCAATCCCATTTGCCATGCTGCATAGTGGGCCATGTCACCGCTACGGCAAGTCGCCGCTTTTCCCTGCGGTCTCCGGTAGTTGTCCAATAGCGATGCTTGGGACGGCGCCGGACTCTATCGGCTATTGCCATCGTCCCGTTCCGCGTGGTGTCTCGGCTGTGTTTACCATCGGTCACGTAATCGAATCGCGGCGTTTTGCGGTCCATATCCGTCACCCCAGCATACCGAAAGTTCGCTGCTCTGTAGATGTACCCAACATGGCCCACGGCCGTGTCGGCGTAGCTTACGACGATGAACGGCGGCAGCAATCGGAGAACGCGAGACAGAAACCACGTGCCAGTATTACGCGGCATCACGTCATCCAGCCACATTCGATTTAATTCAATCACTGAGTCCGGGCAGGACTTGCACGCCGACATTCGCAGGTGATGGCTGGCCGGGACACCAAACGTAATCACTCCGTACATCGTGCCGAATAGCTCTACGTCCGACAGTCCGTAGGCGTAGCTGATTGGCGGTCGGCGGCGCAAGTAGTGGTTGTGCAGCACTACGTCCGACGCTATTCGTTTATTGATTTGCATGACGTGCATTATTCTGCCGGTTTGCGTGCCCGCTTGCCGCACTTCCGCGGCAGCTTCAGCCACGCCATGAACGAGCGTTTGTCGATGCGGTACGGCCCGAACCTTACACGCTTGGCGGCAATGGTATATCTCGTGATCTTGTCTCGCTCGCACTTGAACCGCCCCTGTCGACAATATCGCCTAATGGTCTGCGGCTGGATGCCCGCCAGTTCGGCGGCCTCCGCTGTTGTGTAGTAGACGCTCATAGTTTCCCTTCCGCCGCGTTCGCGGCGTCGTCACAACATTGAATAACACGCCGAAACGCCTCCATCTGTCTACAGCACGCCACCTCGAATGCTATCCTATCCACGTCGGACACATCGGCCCCACGGTTGCAGCACAACGCGATCATGTCTTTTCGTGCTTTGCCGTACTCGACAACTCTGTCGACGATAGCCGTCAGGCGGTCGATCTCGTCGGCGGCCTTGATCACCCACGCACGATCGCTACCGAGCGGTGATTCCAGCGACCGTAGGATTGTCGGTATGTCTTGCTTTGCCATCACTCCACCTCCGCCGCGGACGCGGCTTCTTGTGTGCTGTAGAGTTGCTGTGGCTCGCGGCAGACAGCCTTTAGGAGACCGACCGAAGTGTACTCAGCAGTGACGTAAATACTCGTAACGGTAACTTTCCTTGGTGGGCTGCCGTCTGTCACCCAAGGCAATATCCACACTTCCATGCACGGCTCTACTGGCACGTCGCGTACCAGTTTGCCTTCCTCGTTGAGTCGCCAGCACTTCGGTGTCGTGTCGGCGCTGGCGATGGCCGTAAGGCGGCCGATCTCCGCCATCAACCCGTCGTATATCGGGCGGATATACTTATCAGCAACGGAGACGAGGAAACACGCTCCCGAGTCAGCAGCGTCAGCCTTAGCGTACATGAGGGCTCTGGTTAGCGTATCCATCACTCATCCTCCGCCGCTTCCGCGGCTGCAAACGTGCTGTAACATTCACCCACTCGACGTGGCCTGCAACCGCCGCGGAGTTGATCGGTTAGATCGTTCATCGCATCAACGGCTCTCGCCGACCTCCAATTCTTTCTGTGCCAAATCCAACAGCCACAACGCATCCGCCTGATTGTCGTCGACAATCTCGACGTCCGGCCATCGCTGCCGGGCCGCTTTCAGTATCGCATCTTTGTTCGCGTTGCCCTTACCGGTCGCGTGCTTTTTGATCTCCGACGGGGAGTATCCGCGATACTCGACGCCGTTGTCGTGGCACCACAGCTTGATGACGCCTTGCAATTCACTTTGCACCGACAACGCCCCCTGCATCTTCGGTGCCGCGTTGCGTGCCGCCTCGAACACTAGCACGTCGACACCAACGTCATCAAAGACGGCGTTTAGTTTTGCTCGCAACCGCAGTAGCCGCATCCCCCCCGACTCGTCGCGTCGTATCGATAAGTCCCAGACGCCAGACGCTCCGACGCTGTGTGCCCAGCCGCACTTGGTCGCCGGGTCGATGGCTAGTATTTTCATCGCCCATCCTCCGCCGCTTCCGCGGCTGCTTGGGCCGTAGACGCCAAATCGCGTCCGTAAACAAACCCCACTCCGTCTAGTTCCACGTCGGCACTGCGGACGGCGATGACGACGTCACCGCCGTTGTCGATACCGGCAGCAGGCACGGTCGCGTCCCATTCCCAAATCGCGACGCGCCATACTCGCATGTCTGGCGTGATCGGCACCCCATCCACCGTCGTCGCCAATTTCGCGATCACCGCCCGCGACAACTCCAGCGAATGCCGTAAGCCGTGTATCTCGGCGTGGAGTTCGGCAGTGTTCATCTCGCCGCATCGCTCGTCTGAATTGCACATCACGCACCATCCTTTTCCGCCAACGCCTCAGCCCGCCGCTGGGCTTCGTAGGTCGACAGTTCCTGAATTCCGTTGAATATCTCACCGATGCCGTGAATCAACTGATTGTCGGCGTCGTCTTCGGCGATCAGCGTTACGCATCGTTTCGTCGAGTCGGTCGCGTCGACGCCTTGGTAGGTCTTCATGGTTTTGCCTTCCAGAATAGTTGTCGGCTGTCTTGTTCTGCGATTCGTACCGCACGTTCGCAATTCGCTTTTGCAGCTTCGATATACTCGGGCTTGATCTCGCACCCATACGCCCGACGTCCTCGCAATAGCGATTGATACAACTCCGATCCGATACCCGCAAACGGAGTGAATACGATCTCGCCCGGGTCGGTATACATCCTGACGAGCCGATCTATGACGCCAAGCTGCAAAGGGCAAATGTGTTTCGTGTCGTCGTCGCCGCGGCCTTCCTTGACGTTCAGTGTGTTGGTTTCCTTGATGTCCGACCAATTGTTCTCCGCGTACTGAATCCATTGTTCGCGGCTCACTTCGCCCTTGCCGTCGATCTTCTTTGCGTTGTCGCCCGGCACCCGAAACTTGATCAGGTAATCAGGCAATGCACCGCGGGCCAACGCCCTATCGGTTTCAAGTCCCTGGAATTGCAACTCGCGGCTTCGTGTACGGATGGCTTGGGCCTGCGGGTTCTTTCGCACGCTCCAATCGTACTCGTACACCAGCCCAGCCCGTTCGCCAAGTCGGATGTTCATCCCTCGGAAATCACACAGCCCGACGCCGCCGGATCGTTTCATCCGTGGTATTTGAGCGACGTGTACCATGATGACGCGACCGGGCTTGATGATTCGGGCGATGGCCTTGTAGAAGAAAGAGAGATGCAGTTTCGCCTCCCCCGCACCGCTAATATCCTCGCTGTTGCCGATGTCTTGCGGCTCGGAGGTATAGGCATAGAGGCTGGGGAAGGGGGGGGAGAATACCGCCATGTCAAAGGCCGCTCCGTGCTCGTCCGCGATGGCGTGCATTTGTGGGATGCAATCGCCTTCGTGGATTCTCCACGGATAGCCATTCATTAAGCCGTAGTCGGTTTGTGTTTCTACCGTGCTCATTTAGTTCCCTTTCGTGTTTCGATTCCGTGTCGTTTCATTCGTGAGAAGATAACTTTGTCCCACGTCCAATCCTTGACCAACCCGGCCCACGGCTCGGGCGGAACGTACCATCGCCGATCAGTCACCGGCCGATAGAACATCGCAAACGGCGTAACGCCTTGCTCAAACGCCCATCGCAGCCGTGCTTCTGCCTTCTCTGGCGTATCGTCGCCATATCCCACTAGGCAATAGCAGCGAATGGCACCACGCGACACGCCAGCATCTAGCAACATTGCCGCGGCTTTTGTCAACGGCTTCGACTTCTCGCCGCGATCGAACGCAAGATAAAGCACTCGCGTTTTCAGCTTCGCTATTTGCTCACATAGCCACGGAGTAACCAGCCGATTCTCGAAGCCGCCTGTAAAACGCGGCTTCTCTGGTTGTCTTTCCAGCATCGCGAATACCGCCTCTTGATGCTTACGTGAACACGCTAACAAATTGGAATCCTCGACGATCCACCCATCGCGGATCGGCAGTTCCTGCAACGCCCCCTCACGCTTATGCACCATGCAGAACGGGCATTTGTGCGTGCATCCCCTCGACGTAATTGTGTAGCCGTGTTTCAAGTACATGCCGGGCACGAATTCACCGGGCTTCGTTTCCAACGCGGGGCCGCCGATCTTCACGTTGCGGTAATGCAACCGCCAATCTTTTACGAGCCGTTCGCATTCTGGAATATCCCAAGAGAACACGCACGATACGTGAACCTCTTTTGCGTCGGGTCGGAACAACAGCGGCGTACCGACAAATGCCATGTCGTCGTCTGGCACCCATGACGCTTTGCGTGGGAATACCCGAATCACATCGTCGGGCAATTCTACAGTGCCATTTGACATTGCTTGAATATCCTTTCTTGTTCCTCGGTATCGCGTTGCACCCGATCGGCCTTGCTCAGTACGGTTTCGAGCATCGGCCGCTCGATGTCGGTGATCGGTATGTGAACATTCAACGGTCGCTCAGATCCGTAGCGATTCGACCGCTTCACGGCCTGATAGTACGATTCATAGCTATCCTGAATGCCGCTGAATACTTGTCGCGTCGCAATCTGGAGATTCAGGCCGAACCCCAGAATCTTGGGCTTGCTGATTAGTGTTCTAACCCTGCCTGCCTTGAATTCGTCGATAATCATCTGCCTCTTCTCTTGTGGCGTTGTGCCCGTGATCGACGCCGCGTCAGGCAGTGCCCGCTCGATGCTTTCCTGTTCGTGGTTGTATAGGCACCAGATGATCGTCGATTCGTCGGGCCACTGATCGACAAGCTCCCGCACTGCCGCGGGCTTATTTGTCTCGACCGGCTTCCCGTGGTAGTTGCCCTTAGCAATCCCCGACAGCGACGCACGGTTGACGATGCCGCCGATCTTGTGAGCAAACAGGCTGCCCGTCATGTCGCTGGTCAGTTTCACTTGCTCCGGCGTCATGTCGACATAGTGCTGGTGTACGTGGATCGGCGGCAGTGGATCAGTGTTATCGTGCCATCCGTACGTCGCTGGATTGTTCAGGAAGATCGACCAGTGTGATAGCGACCGATAGAACGGCTCCAATGCGTGTGGCTTCAACTCCCATCGGTTCGACGTCTGCCCGCGGTTGACGAAGTACCGAGCCAGGAAGGCGTTCACGTTCGGGAACTGATCGAGAAACACCGCATGGTTCGCATACTCGATGCGATCGTTCGGGGCCGGCGTTCCCGTGTTGCACATCTTCCACGGCAGCCCCTTGCCTAGTTCGATTACCCGCTGGCCAAACTTGCCGTAGTGGCTCTTGAGCATTGACGACTCGTCGAGAATCAACCCAGCGAGGTTACCTTGCGTCAGCCCCTCTCGCATCGCTTCCCAGTTGGTAATGCCAATGCGTCCCGATAGCCCGTTGCACCAATCTTGTAACTCAGCAGCCGGTACGCGATCTATCGGCAGGTCGCCGTTGTAGAATCTGGCCGCCTCGTCGATCGTCTGTTGCATCACCATCAGCGGCGATACGATCAGGATGCGTTTGCCGTATTCGCTCTCGGCCGCGTGCCGTGCGAACTCCAGCAGCATCAGCGTCTTGCCGAGTCCGCAATCGGCGAACACCGCGAACTTGCGTTTCTTCACTGCCAGTGCGGATATGGCTTGTTGGTAATCGAACGCTCGGGGGTGCGGTGTGTACACTCCGTCGTCGGGGGCCACGCCGTTGACGTGTAGTAGCCTGGCGTACTCATCGGGGAACGTCGCCACTCGCCCGCGTATCTTATACGTCGGCAGGGCCTTCACTTTCAGGAACGTCGCGTAATCGTTGACGTTGTGTGGGTCGAGGTGAAGCGTGCTCATCGTATCTTCTCCGCCTCCTTTCTCGCCCATCGCAGTCCCCGAATCTGGCCGTCGATGTCAAGCTGCTCCCCGATCTTGGCCGTCCTGCGGTCGCGTTGCAGTTGGCCGATTCGGCGGCGGATGTTCGTCCGCAACACCGCGGGCGATTGTGTGATAGTTCCTTGAATCACGGTCGCACCTCCTCTATCAGATGGTCCACACCGAAGTAGATCGGCGTTCCTTTTTCGTTCGCGTGGTCGTACTCTTGGCAACTGCCCTTGCTGTCTTCCCAGCCGTCGAGCATCACGATCATGTCGGCCTTGTCGATCAATGCCAGGTCGATGTCGATCCACTCTTCATGCGTCAGTGCCCAGTCGTCGACTTCCATGTACCACGACAAGTGCGGCACGATCGGAGTGAATCCACCCGACGCCACCGCCTGTCCCGCTCTAATCGCATTAAAGACGTTGCGAGCGGTTTCCTTGTTCGTCTCTGCCGTCAACGGCCCCGCAATATACACAATCTTACGCATGGTCATCCCTCCCTGTAACGCCTTTGGATTCAAGTTCCACGGACACGTATGCCTCGTCGAGTAAAGGCTGGCCGCTGCCGTCAATCATTGTTCCCCACGACCTGCGGACCACGACATAATCCTTCCCGTAAAGGCGAACGTCTTCACCTACAAGAGGCACGCACGGCCACCTGGCGTCACAAGCAAAGTCGTTGCATTTATAAAACCCGATCTCTACTACGTCCATATCTAGTTACTCCCCGTAACGTCCTCGTAACTCTCCACCGGCACCCAGTCTTGCACGGTCCCACAGAACGCGACAAACTGTACGATCTGGTCCTCGGTCTTACACTTCGACGGGTCTACCGTCTCGTATAGGCAGTGTATCCGCCCATCGAATCTCGGCATCCCGCGAATGCCTTTCTCTTTGTCTTTTTTCCTATATCGACGCTCACCATCTTCACAGCGATGGCACGCGACCGACACGCTCTGGTTCATCCGTGCCCGTGGTAGGTTGCCGTGCTTGCGGCAGTAGTCGATGTCCTGCTGGGCCCAGATGTCGATCCACCCTGAGTCCTTGCAATCGTCGCATTTGTAGCCGTCGCTGTTCGGCTTCATCGTGGTGCCACGTTCGGCGAACCGTCGGGCGTTGGCTGCCGCCGCAGCAAGCTCTCGGATGCGTGACGGCACGTCGTCGAATCGGCCGTATTGTCCGAGCCCCTCTTCTAGCAGCTTTGTCGTGGCTGTCATCGCGTCCGTCAGCGTCGTGCTGCGGAACGATGCCTGCCACTTGGCGACCGTTCGGCCGGCGTCGTCGAGGTTGCCTAGCCACTTGGTCACCGACGGGAATGCGGCAACGAAGTCGGGATACCAGTATTCATTGAAGTCGGCGTCAGTCATGGTTTAATTCCCTCCATCGCCATCGCCAGAGCCATCACCATCGCCAGAGCCATAGCCATAGCCAGAGCCAGAGCCATCGCCATCGCCAGAGCCATCACCATCGCCAGAGCCATAGCCATAGCCATAGCCATCGCCAGAGCCAGAGCCAGAGCCAGAGCCATAGCCATAGCCATCGCCAGAGCCAGAGCCAGAGCCAGAGCCAGAGCCATCGCCATAGCCATCGCCATAGC
>Ga0233437_1001953_pt1 | contig 34083 bp, 16 predicted proteins | sample SI_122_August201_FD_182714 | JGI IMG/M metagenome (GOLD analysis project Ga0233437, IMG submission 182714) | Seawater microbial communities from Saanich Inlet, British Columbia, Canada - SI_122_August2016_200_MG | ecosystem: Environmental > Aquatic > Marine > Inlet | place: Canada: British... | reverse complement strand
CAAATTTGAGGAAAGCGTACGTTGCGCCGCGCAATGAGATGGAAGCGTTATTGGCCTCGATTTGGGTAGAGGTACTAGATTTAGAGCGAGCAAGTATTTTTGACAATTTTTTTGAACTAGGTGGGCATTCTTTAAATGCAATGAAAGCGATTGTGAGAATCAATAGAATGTTTAAAATCACCTGTCCTATTATAACTATTTTTGAGAATCAAACCATTGAGAAATTGGCTATCCATGTTGAAATGTTAACGAATTATTTTTCTTCTGATGTTAGCGAATTTATAGGAGAAGAAAATGAATTATAAAAAATCCATCGAAGAATATTTGCACGAATTAAAACAGAGAGATGTGATTTTTTACTTAAAAAAAGGTCAGCTTAAATATAAAGATAGTAACGGTTATCTAACAGCCAGCCATCTGAATGAATTGCGGACTAGAAAACAAGAAATCATTGGCTTTCTAAATCAGCTTGCTTCTTCTGAAGTAGAGTCTCAACAAGAAATTTTACCTATATTAAAAAACAAGCCTTCGCCTCTCTCTTTTTCTCAGCAACGGCTATGGTTTTTAGACCGTTATCAATCTGGTAATAGCAGCCATTACAATATTCCGCTTGCCTTTAAAATTGAAGGGGGTTTATGTATTCCCTCGTTAGAGTTAGCTTTTAACAGGCTGATTGAACGTCACGAAAGTTTGCGTACCTGTATCAAGGAGGATGATGAGGGGGTTCCTTATCAGGAAATTTTACCGTCAAATGAGGTTCTTCCTCTAGTATTAGAAGTTGCTGATGGTGTGGATGAGTTAAATATTAAAAATCATTTAGCTAATATGGCGTTAGAACCATTTGATTTATCTGAAGGGCCATTGCTTCGAGTCAAATTATTTTCTTTAGACAAGGAGTTTATTTTATTTGTCAATCAGCATCACATTATTAGTGATGCGTGGTCTCTTAATTTGTTTTTTGAAGAGTTGAGTCAATTTTATAATACGTACATTAAGGGTGAAAATGCTGAACTTTCTAACTTAGAGATTCAATATGCAGACTTCTCGGTTTGGCAGCGCCAATACTTGCAAGGTGATGTTTTATCAAAAAGCTTAGATTATTGGCGTGATTCACTTACTGATTATAAAGATTTGGCCCTGGTAACTGATAGGCCGAGGCCTGCAGTACAAACTTTTCGGGGCCAAAAAGTAGAGTTTTCGCTTGATTATGATTTGTCTGAAAAGCTGAATACTTTAGCTGTTAAAACGAATAGTACGCTATATATTGTGTTGCTAGCTGGGTTTTATTTACTATTACATCGTTATAGTGGTCAGGACGATATTGTTGTCGGTACACCAATAGCAAATAGATTTCAAAAACAATTGGAAGGAATCATAGGTTTTTTCGTTAATTCTTTGCCGATTAGATTAAGCATTGATAGAAAATCCAGTATTGAGTCTTTGATAGATACTTTACGTACAGTTTGTTTGTCAGCTTACGAATATCAAGATATTCCTTTTGAGAAATTGCTAGAGGAAGTTGGGGTGGATCGTGATCAGCGTTATTCCCCCTTATTTCAAACAATGTTTGTTTTGCAAAATGCGACTAATGAAAAAGCTCTTAACTTACTTGAGACAGAGGTGTCTTCTTTCTCGTTTGATTACCCAATAGCAAAATTTGATTTAACACTAGCGTTAATTGAGCAGGGTGGCTTAATCTCAGGAATGTTTGAATATAATAGTGATCTGTATGACAGAGACACAGTTAAACGCATGATTGACCACTACAAAGCGTACTTGTTTGAAATGGTGGAAAATCCGCCGCAGTCTCTTGCTGAGATAAATGTTAATCATCTTCCTGAGTATCAAAAAAGTATATATGAGTGGAATAAAACTGAGGCGTGTTATCCAGATCAGAAACAAATTCACCAGCTATTTGAAGAGCAAGTTGAAAATGCATCTGAACATATTGCTGTAGAGTTTAATAACGAGAAAGTAACCTATAGACAGCTGAACGATAGAGCAAATCAATTGGCTAATTTACTAGTAAGTCAAGGTGCTGAAGGTGGTTATGTTGCGGTGATTTTAGAACGTTCCGTTCATATGCTTGTTGCTGTTTTAGCTACTTTGAAAGCAGGCGCAGCCTATGTGCCTATTGATCCGAGCTTTCCTAAAATCCGAATGCAATCTATTTTATCTCGATTAAAAATTAATTGTGTTTTGACTCAGTATTCAGCGACCCCTCCACTGCGAGAATTACAGTGGCAACTACCAACTTTAAGAAACATTATCCTGATGGATGTAATTACAAGAAGACCGCAACCTGAGTCTCTGAATACAGAAGAAGTCGCTGATTTTTGGGATTATATTTCAGAAAGTGCCGTTGATGAGGTCACTGCTGGAGGGTTTATTAGCGCCTATACTGGACAAGCTTTTAATCAGAAACAGGTTGAAGAATATGAGAATCATGCTTTCTCTTTAATAGAACCTTACTTAGATAAAACCAAGAAAGTCTTAGAGATTGGTTGTGGGTCGGGTACGATAATGTATCGTGCTGCGCCGAAGGTGAATAGTTACGTTGGTTTGGATCCGTCGCCAGTCACTCAAAACAAAAATAAAAAACATATTGAAATGCATAGCATTGAAAACATCAGTCTTTTAACTGGGTATGCAGATGAGTTACATACTATAGAATCAAATTCTTATGATGTGGTTGTTATTGCTAGTACTGTTCAATTTTTCCCGGGATATTTCTATTTGGAAAGTGTCATTGAGGAAGCTTTGCGACTACTGATGCCGAAAGGTGTTATTGTCTTCATTGATCTTTTTGATCCTGATAAAAAGACTGCTTTCATAACATCTGTAGAAGATTTTGCAAAGCAATATAAAGATAAGGGCGAATCTATTAATCCTAAGGTTCATTTCGATAGTGAGCTTTATGTGCACCCGAATTATTTTTATAATTTAAAAGCCTCTTTAGAAAATATAGCAGATATACAGCTTGTTTGTCGCGATGACCAATTTACTACAGAGCTGAAGTATCGTTATGATCTTATTCTGAGTAAAAAAGGTAGTGGTATTAATGAAGTAGAGAGTAAGAGAGTTAGCGAAGACAGTAAAAAACTACTGACTGTGCATCATATAAAAAACATGCCTATAACCAAGCCGGTTATTCATCATGATTCAAAAGCAATTGCTTATGTAATCCATACTTCAGGCTCGACAGGTGAACCAAAAGGTGTTGTTGTTACTCATAAGACTGTAGTGAATTTAATCGATTGGGTTAATAAACAGTTTGAAGTATCAGCTGAAGATAAGATCTTGTTTATTACTTCTTTGTGTTTTGATCTATCGGTGTATGATATTTTCGGTATTCTAGCTGCAGGAGGCTGCGTTAGAATTGCTTCTGAAAGTGAAATTAAGAGCCCAGAATCACTGGTTGAAATTATTGCTAATGAGGGAATTACATTTTGGGATTCTGCACCTGCGGCACTATTACAATTGACTCACTTTTTCCCAACAAATCGTCATCTTTTAGATGGTCATAATTCATTACGCTTAGTGTTTTTAAGCGGCGATTGGATTCCTCTGAACTTACCTGATATTTTAAAATCAACTTTTCCTGGTGCTTCAGTTATTGGGCTTGGTGGAGCTACAGAAGCGAGCATTTGGTCGAACTATTATCCGATAGGCGCAATTGATTCTTTCTGGACAAGTATCCCTTACGGTAAGCCAATTCAAAATGCTAAATATTATGTTTTAGATGATCAAAGTCAGCCTTGTCCTATTGGTGTTCCAGGCAATCTCTACATTGGAGGTTTGTGTTTGGCGTTAGGTTATACTGATCATAAGTTAACAGAGGAACGCTTTATCGACAACCCGTTCTGTCTTGGCGAGCGCATTTATACAACAGGCGATTTAGCGCGTTGGAAAGCAGATGGTAATCTAGAATTTCTAGGTCGTAATGATACTCAAGTAAAAGTAAATGGTTATCGTATTGAGCTTGGTGAAATAGAGCATGTTTTATCTCAGCATGAAGCCGTAGAGCACCGTCTTGTTAGAGTTTGTCAGGTTAATGGTTCTAACCAGCTATGTGCATATTATACTGTTTATCATGGAAAGTCAGTGCAAGTGGAAAGGTTGAAGTGCCACTTATCAGAGAGATTGCCTGCTTATATGTTGCCAAAATATTTTATAGAGCTAGAGATATTTCCGGTTAATGCTAACGGAAAACTTGATTATAATTCATTGCCACTACCCGATATTTCTCTGCTTATTGGTTCAGGTTATTTGGCTCCTAGTGATCAAATAGAGCGTGAACTTGCTGAAATATGGTGCTCGATTTTAGGTGTGGATTCAGTTGGTGTTGAGCATAACTTTTTTGATGTGGGTGGAGATTCGTTAAGAGCAGTAAGATTACAAGCTCAAATGAATAAGAAATTTAGTACAAAGATTAAAGTTATTGATATTTTTACATATCCTACTATTAAAGCACTTGCGTCATATCTTAGTGATGACAAGTATGAAGCGGATAATCATTTAGTAGCTGATAGCCATGATGTTCTATCGGGCGAACCCATTGCAATTATTGGTTATTCTGGCGCATTCTCTGGATGCAATAGTGTAGATGAATTTTGGGAAAAGCTTCTTAATGGTGAGGAATCTGTTTCACATTTAACTCAAGAGGAGTGTGCTAAGTTAGGGGTGTCGGATGAGCTAATAAAACAAAATAATTATATAGCGTCTATGGGGCTACTAGATGAACGTGCTTGCTTTGATTCTGGTTTCTGGGGAATGTCACCAAGAGAATCAGAACTTTTAGATCCACAAACTCGTCGATTTATAGAGCATAGCTGGCATGCTTTAGAGAAATCAGGATATGCTCAGGCTCGCCATCAGTTAACCATTGGTTTATTTGCAGGTGCTGGAAATATAGGGTACTTGACCAAAAACATTATGAGTAATCAAGGTGATGAGCAGCCGTTATTTGAAAGCTATCTTTTGGGGAATAAAGACTTTATGGCGAGCCGGGTAGCCTACCATTTAAATTTAAAAGGTCCTGTTTTAAATCTCTATACAGCTTGCTCAACCTCACTTGTTTCTGTAATAGAAGCTTGCAAAGAATTGAGTTCTCAAAACTGTGACATGGCTTTGGCTGGAGGTATTACTCTACAGCTTCCTGAACAGTTTGGTTATGCCTATGAAGAAGGGGGGATTTCCTCCAAAGATGGACATTGTCGCACTTTTGATAGTGCAGCTTCGGGTACGGTCAGTGGCTCAGGTGTAGGGGTTGTTGTGTTAAAGCGTTTATCCGCAGCGCAGCGTGATAATGATACTATTCTTAGTGTGATTCGTGGTTATGGCTTGAATAATGATGGAAATCAAAAGGTAGGGTATACCGCGCCAAGTGTTCAAGGACAACGAGACTGCATTTTAGCAGCTCAACACATGGCTGGATTAAGCTCAAACGAAATCGATTATGTTGAAACACATGGTACGGCGACAGAGCTTGGTGACTCAATTGAGATTAAAGCGTTGAACGAGGCTTTTCAATCGAATAGTCAAGGAGAGCGAGAATGGCCTTGTGTTTTAGGCGCTGTTAAAGCAAATGTAGGGCATACGGATGCGGCGGCAGGTATGGCTGGCTTATTAAAAGTTTGCAAGATGCTTGAGTCTAAAGTGATTCCGCCTCAGATTCATTTTGACGAATTAAATCCTCACCTAGCATTTGATAAAGTCCCTTTTGCCATTCAAGCTGAACCAAAGGTTTGGGATGCTACGGCCTCCCCAAGACGTGCCGGTGTCAGCTCATTCGGTATTGGCGGTACAAATACGCATATTATTTTAGAAGAGGCACCAGAAAGAAAACTTAGTGAGCCTTTGTTAGAAAATCATTCTCATCACCTTCTAACCTTGTCGGCTAAAACAGAAGCTTCTTTACAGTCAATAAAAGCTAAGTTAGCTAAGTATTTAGAAGCCCACCCGGAAGCTTTGCTGAGTGATATTGTTTATACATTGAATGCTCGTAGAGAAGCTTTTTCTTATCGCTATGCACTTATATGTGATGATGAAAAGCAAGTGATAGATACCTTGCAAGAAGAGGAGAAAAATAACTTTCTTAATCTAGACGAAAATACTAGTTCAGATATCGTTTTTCTTTGTTCGGGTATTGGTGAGCACTATTCTAATATGGGTAAAGGCTTGTATGAGGGTGAGCAGCTATATCGAGATATAGTTAATCAATGCTGTGAAATTGCAAGTCAAGAACTTGGGGTCGATTTTCTGAGAGTACTTTACCCTCTAGTAGAAGTTGACGCTGGATCCTTCAATCAAACAAGTTACCTCCACGCAGCAGTTTTCATTACCAGCTATGCTATGTCGAAACTCTTAATGAGTTGGGGTATTCATCCCAAAGAGCTAATAGGTCATAGTGTTGGAGAGTATCTTGCTGCTTGCTTGGCGGGAGTGTTTGATTTAGAAACAGCGCTAACAACGGTTATTAAGCGCGCTCAAATCATTCAGAAATTACCGGCGGGCGGCATGATGGCACTTCCTCTGCCTATTGGTTTAGTGGAGGAGTATCTTAGTGAAGATATTGCACTAGCCGCTGTAAACGGTCCTTCGTTGTGTGTTGTTTCTGGTCGGCAAGATAAATTAGATAAGCTTTCAAAAAAATTGCTTGAAGAAGGTTTGGTTAGTATAAAGCTACCAGTTACTCATGCTTTTCATTCTCCTATGATGTGTGAAGCAAGGGGTTTATTGCTGGAATTGTTTAGCTCAATTGACTATCAGTCGCCCAAGATTAATTATATTTCTAATCTAACAGGTCAAGCGATAACTGTTTCTGAAGTTAAAGATCCAGACTATTGGTATAGACATACGTGTGAAACCGTGCAGTTTAGTCAGGGAATTAAAACACTATTAGAAAAAACGAATAGTATTTTTGTAGAGGTGGGCCCTGGTGCTAATTTGACGAGTGCTCTATTACAACACCAAAATAAAAAACTGTCTTTAAAGAATCGAGTGGTTAATACAATAAAGAATTTAAAGCAACAAGATGATTGTGATGACGTAGAGTTTTTTCTTGAAAGCATTAAAGCTTTATGGCAACAAGGTGTCGTACTAGATTGGAGTAAAATTTATGATAGTGAGTCTCATCGGGTTGTGACGGATTTGCCGGGTTATGCTTTTTCAGAATCGCATTACTGGCTTTCACCTAAGCAGGAAGAAAGAAACAATCCAATATGTGATAAAAGGTTGCCTATAGACAAGTGGTTTTATGAACCTGTATGGAAACAAAGTGCTGCTTTATCACATCAAACACTTGACACAGCTAGATGTTATCTGATTTTTTGTGATAAGCATGGGATTGGAGAGGCGCTTGGAAATAAGCTAAAAAGCTATGGCGCTAAAGTTTATCATGTGTATTTTGGCGATGAATTTTTATTTGATGAGATTAATAAGCGTTGCACTTTATCGTTAGCTAATAAAAACGACTACCAACAACTCCTTGCTCAGTTAAATAAGCTCTCAATTACAATAGATGAAGTTATCCATGCGCCTTTAATTGATAGCCTAAAAAACAAAGGCATACTGGACTTAACGAGTATTAAGCATTATCAGACAGTAGGGTTCGATTCTTTGCTTTATCTAACTCAAGCCATTACTGCTAGATCGCAACTGGTGAATTTAAAGCTTACTGTTTTAGGTGGCGGTTTATATTCAGTATATGGTAATGAGACTCTTGAGCCTGAAAAATCAGTAATGCAAGGTTTGTTAAAATGTATCCCACAAGAGTATCCAGAAATTCGTTGTTCTTGTATTGATATGTCACTAGAGGATAACGGGAATGAATTAATAGAGCAGCTCACACGAGAGATTATGGCTAATGCTTCTGAAGTTGAAGTGGCTTATAGAAAAAATAGACGTTGGGTTAAACATTATCAACAGCTCGCTAAGCCAGAAAAACCACTCTTGAATCTTTTAAAGAATCAGGGAGTTTACTTGATTACTGGTGGCCTTGGTAATATTGGTCTTTTGTTAGCAGAGTATCTGGCTAAAAACCATCAAGCAAAGCTGGTTTTGATGAGTCGGAATTCAGGGTCGAGTGTGCATGATGAGCAATTGAAAAAGCTAGAGTCTTATGGCGCTGAAGTTTTAGTACTAAAAGGTGATGTTACTAGCCAAGTAGCTATCAATGCGGTAATTAATAGAGCTAAGGTTAAGTATGGCAAGCTCAATGGTGTTTTTCATTTTGCTGGTGCCATTAAGGAAAGTGATCTTACAAGCATTGATTCAATGAGTGAAGACTACTCAAGTCGCCAATTTAAAACCAAAGTAGATGCCTTGCATTATATTGATCAAGCCATAAAATCTGAGGAAGTGGATTTTTGTGTCTTAGCAGGTTCATTAAGCCCAATACTTGGCGGTATTTATTTTTCTGCTTATGCTGGCGCAAGTGCTTTCATGGATCAGTTTATTGATTACCAGGAACAAAAACAAACCAGGACGCACTGGTTAAGTATTAATATGGATGGCTGGGATTTTGCAAATGATCTTACTTCATTTGATATTAAACCAGAGGAAGCTGAGTTATATTTTTCAAGCTACTTTAATCACTTTCTTCGTGCTGGGCAGGTAATTACTTCAACCTGTAATTTAGATTCACGTATAAAACGATGGGTTGCTTTTGACGATCAGCTGGGAAGTTTAGAAGCTAATGAACAAAAAATTCAGCTTCATTCTCGACCAGAGGTAAAGACAGATTATGTTTCTGCTGAAACGGATTTAGAGAAACAACTTGTTGAAATTTGGCGAAACATTTTAGGGATTGATGAAATTGGCATACATGACTGTTTTTTTGATCTGGGTGGAAACTCATTGACAGGAACTTACTTGATATCAAAAATCAGACAAGCTTTAAGCCTTAACCTTTCTGTTAAAATAATTTTCGAGAATAGAACGATTAAAGAATTGTCTGAAGTAATATTAAAAGAAGGTAAGACAGAAGACACAACCACAGTAATAGAGATTGATTAATGCAAAATATTATAAGTTTTTTATACAAATTACAGGAAGACAACATCCAAATTTGGTTGTCTAATGAGGGAAAAATCCAGCTGCGTTATTCCACTGGAAATCCTCCTGAAGATGTGGTTGCCTTTATTAAACAATTTAAGGCAAAAATAATTGAATTGCTTGATGATAATAATTGCTATGAACCTCAACCGGCACCTTTTATTTATCGACTTAATCAACAGGAAGGGCCCCTCTCATTTTCTCAATACCGCTTATGGTTTTTTGAAAAATTTCAACAAGAAAGTGAATATTCATATAACGAATCGGTTTTTTTGAAATTTCAGCACCCCTTAGATTTCTTGATTTTAAAAGAAGCTTTCATGATTCTAGCTGAGCAACATCCAATTCTTAGAACAGTAATAGAAGAAGATGGTGAGGGTAAGCCATATCAAAAGATTGCCTCTACTCGTGACTTTTCGCCGTGTCTCTCAAGAGAAATGATTTTTTCGGGCGAGCTTCTTCATGTTTTGAGCAAAGAGTCAAAAACTTATTTTAACCTAACGTCTCCGTTGATAAGCATTAAGTATTTTGATATTACAGATACTTCTGAGGTGGTCTTAAGTATTGTTCAGCATCATCTTATTACGGATGGTCGTTCTATTGGCCTTTTATTCAATGATCTCATGAAGGTTTATCAAAATCTAAAAAAAGGCGTTGCAGCAACGTTGAATACACTGTCTTGTAATTATAATGATTTTGTAATTTGGCAGCATAGCTATTTGACAGGAAGCAGGGTACAAGAACAACTTCATTATTGGGAAAGCAAGCTAAACGGTTATGAAGATATTAATCTGCCTATAGATAAATCTCGTCCTAGCGATTATACGTATAACGGAAAAGTTCTTTATTTTTCGCTTGATCTACCCCTGGTCTCTGCATTGCAGCGCCTAGTAAAGTCCAGTCAAAGCTCACTGTTTATTGTTATGCTATCAGCTTTCTTTGTTTTATTGAAAAAATATACAGGGCAAAATGATCTAATTATTGGAACAAGTATTGCTAACAGGAATTATTCCCAGTTAGAAGATATTGTTGGATTGTTTATTAATATACTGCCACTTCGAGTGGATATGAAAAGTGAAAAGATATTAGATATAATTAACAACGTGAAAAAAACTTGTCTAGAAGCTTATGATAATCAAGATGTGCCTTTTCAACATTTAGTGGAAAAGCTTTATGATGCAAGAGATACAAGCAGGCCTCCTATTATTCAAGTGGTTTTTGAGCATCAAAATGCTACCAATATAAAGGATGTAGATTTAGATGGAGAGAAGGCCTCAGCAATAGAGTTGGAGGACTATGATTCAGAGTTTGATCTTAGTTTGGACTGTGTTGAAATTGATGGTGTAGTAAAAGGACGCTTGATCTATAACACGGATCTCTATATGGAGAGTACAGTCTCAAAAATGCTTCAGCATTATAAGAGCATCTTAGAAGAAATCACCCAAAACCCTACTGTAGCTCTCAGTGAAATAGATATGCTTACATCAGATGATTATAATCAGCTGAGTGTTTGGAATCAGACGGATGTTGCACTTCCTCAGGGAATCAATACAGTCTTAGATGCCTTTGATCAACAGGTGTCAAGCTCGCCTCACCATGTTGCCGTCACTTATCAAATGGATAGTCTCACCTATTTAGAGCTCGACAATCGTGTTAATCAACTTGCTAATCAGCTGTTAACATTTGACTTACCTAAAGAAAGTTTGGTAGCACTTTATCTTGATAGAGATATAGATTACCTTGTTTGTATGTTAGCTGTATGGCGTTCTGGCTTAGCGTTTTATCCTTTAAGCCCATCAGATCTTACTCAAAAAAATCTTGATATTATTAATCAAGTTAGTGGCAAACTACTATTAACTAAGCAGTGTCATTATCAAGCCGCTGGTCAGTTAGTGAATAATAATATTATACAGTTAGTTGATGTGTTTGACTTGCCAGGAAATGAGGTCGTTGATAAAAATCATGTTATTCATCCTTGTGACACTGCTTACGTAATTTTTACTTCTGGTTCAACGGGTAAACCTAAGGGTGCCATAGTATCTCACGCTGGAATGTTAAATCACTTATTTGCCAAAGTAAGTGATTTTAGTATACAAGAAAAAACCTGTGTTGCTCAAACTTCTTCACAGACTTTCGATGTGTCTATTTGGCAGTATTTGGTAGCATTGTTGGTTGGTGGGACAACAGTTGTTTTTTCTGATGAAGAAGCTTGGCATCCTACTCAATTATTGCTTTCTCTAAATAAAAAGAAAGTTAATCTCTATGAAAGTGTGCCGTCACATTTTGCGCTTATATTGGAAGAGCTAGAGTTGAATCGTGAGAAGCATCATCTACCAGATTTGAATTACATGATGATGAATGGTGAGGGCTTATCACCTAAATATTGTCGCCGTTGGTTTAAGTTGTTTCCGGACATACCCATGGCTAATGTTTATGGGCCAACTGAATGTTCAGATGATGTGACGCATTATATTTTTAATTCTGTTGATTGCAGTGATGGGAAATTCCTGTCAATAGGTAGTCCTATACAAAATGTTAAGATGTATGTATTGGATGAAGACCTTAATTATGCTCCTATAGGTGCCGTCGGTGAGCTATATGTGTCAGGCATTTGTGTTGGCAAAGGATATCTTAATTTACCTGAGAAGACGAAAGAAAGTTTTATAAAAAAATCCATTAGAGATAATGCTGAACAAGAACTTCTTTATAAAACAGGTGACCTAGTTCGCTGGCTTCCTGGAGGAATGTTAGAATATTTAGAACGGATTGATAATCAGATTAAGATTAATGGTCAGCGAATTGAGCTTGAGGAAATTAATCAAAAAATATTGAGGCATGAAGCCATTTCTACTGTAACAACCCAAGTTAATGTGATGGATAATGATGATGAAGCCTTAACAAGCTACGTTGTGCTAAATAAAAACAGAGCATCAGAGTCTTTAACAGGTCATAGGGTAGATGAGTGGAAAAAACTATGGGATGAGTTCTATATAGACAATAGCGATGTTGAAAAGAAAGAATTCAATATTTCAGGTTGGTACAATAGTTATGATGGCAAGTCATTTTCTAGTGATGAGGCTCAAGAAAGTATTAATAACACGGTTGAGAAAGTCTTATCTTTAAAGCCTAAAAAGATTTTAGAGATTGGCTGTGGTACTGGCTTGATTTTGTTTCAGGTTGCGCCTAGTTGTGAAAAGTATTGTGGAATTGATATGGCACCTGGCGCTGTCTCTTATATTCAAGAACAGTTAGGTGATCTGCATTTAGATAATGTGGAAGTGACGCAAGGTTCTATTGATAACTTAGATAGTTTTAAAGAGACTCAGTTCGATTTGATTATTATTAACAATACCGTTCAATACTTCCCTGATATGGCTTACTTTATGAAAGTTTTAGATATTTCAGCCAAATATTTAACTAATGACGGCGCTTTGTTTTTAGGGGATTTATATAATCATCGGTTATTAGATTCGTTTCATCAGCATGTTGCTTTTTACAAAGCTAAGGAAGCGACTACGGTTACTCGTTATTTAAATCAAGTAAGACTTAGGGTTGCGAATGAAGAGCAGCTGTATATCGATCCGGCATTCTTTTGTCAGTTACCTGACTCACTTTCTGAGATTTTTCCTTGTGCAAAAATCGATTTAAAGAAAGGTGGCTTACTGAATGAAATGTTGAAGTATCGTTACGATGTGATTTTGAAAAAACAAAACTTAAGTGAACAGGCGAGCCTGTTTGATGAAATAGATGCTGCTGATGAAATAATAAGCTTGTCATTTATTGAGAGCTTATTGGAGCGATCTGAAGAAAAGCCAATAAAAATAAATCGTATTTTTAATAAAAGATTGGCAGAAGATCAATCTTTAATAAAAGCATTGAAATCCCAAAATGATTCTTCATTAACTTTAGGGGTTTTTAAGTCTGAGCTTGAGAAGATAGAAATAGATGAGGGTATTGATCCTGATGATGTTTTAACTATGGCGAATGAAAAAGGGTGGCTAGCTCATATTAGTTGGGCGGAGTCTGGTGATCATATGCGATATGATGTTGTCTTGTGTAGGAATGAAAAAGACTTATCATCCTTCGTTTATAAGCCTACCTCGCTTAATAAATCGAATTCCTTGATAGGCGACCGTAATTTTTCTAACGATCCTTTATATATGCGCCGTTTTAACTCCATCAATTTAGAATTAAGAAAACATTTATCTAATCTATTACCAAACCATATGATCCCTTCTATTTTTATGATAATTGATAATTTGCCACTTAATCAAAACGGCAAGCTAGATAAGAACGCTTTGCCACAACCTATTGTTGATGACAGGCGGGTTGAGGAAGCTTATATTGCGCCACGCAATGAAGTCGAAGAGAATCTAGCTTCAATTTGGGCAGAAGTTTTAAACAGAGAAAAGATAGGAGTAGGAGATGATTTCTTCGCAATAGGGGGGCATTCGCTTAATGCTACTCAAGTGGCTGCTAGGATTCAGCGATTTTACTCAATGGATTTTCCGATAAGAACACTTTTTGATTGTCGAACTATTGAGGGTTTAGCTAAGATCATAAGTTATGAAGTAATCAATGATGAGGTTTTTTAGTATGAGTAATATTATTTTATTTATAGAGAGATTAAAGCGGGAAGGATTTAATATTTCTGCTTCAGGTGATGAGTTACGAGTACGCAGCAAAGACCCTCGAAAAAAATTATCACAAAAACAAAGATTGTTTATAAAAAATTCTAAAGCGGAGCTGTTGCACTTATTGAATTGTAATAATAAAGCCATGTTAGTCAAAGCAAATAGAAGTAAAGCTATTCCTCTTTCTTTTTCCCAAGAAAGTTTATGGTTTATTGATCGCTATCAAGGTGGCGAAAGTGATAACTATCATGTTCCTCTTGCCTTTCAAATGAGCAGAGATATAAACATTGAGATATTGTCAGCAGCATTTAGTGTATTGATAGAAAGACATGAAATACTTAGAACAAAATTTAAAACCGATTTAGAGGGTAATCCTTACCAGGTTATTATACCTTTTGAAGAGTTGCCTAAGTTTAGTTTGACAGTTAAATCTATAAACAAGTGTGTTTTAAAAAGCATCCTTAAAAAAGAGAGCCATTGCCCATTTGATTTAGAACAGCACCCCTTATTTCGCGTGTCTCTTTTTGATATTGGAACAGAATTTGTTTTGCTAGTTACTCAGCATCACATTATAAGTGATGCTTGGTCGATAGGGGTTTTTCTTGAGGAATTATCAATAATTTATAAGGCGCTTGTAAAAAGAGTTATCATTGAGTTGCCTCCTTTGCTTTATCAATATGCTGACTATGCGGTATGGCAACGACAGCACTTATCAGGAGAGAGATTCTTAAAGCAAGTAGGCTACTGGAAAGAGAGCTTGACTGGATTTGAAATGACAGAAATACTTTCTCATCGACCTAGGCCAGCTCTTCAAACATTTAATGGTGCGAATGTTGATTTTAAAATAAATGTAGATGTTCATCAGAAAATTAAAGCCTTAATGAAGAAAACTAATAGTACGCTCTATGTTGTTTTGCTCGCTGCTTTTTATTGGCTTTTAAATCTTTATACTAATCAGGAGGATTTACTTATTGCGAGTCCTTTGGCGAATCGTAGCCTCCCGGAAGTGGAAAGTATTATGGGATTCTTTGTTAATACTTTGCCATTTCGTGTTCGCTTTGATCAAAGCAAAACGGGCTATGATTTTATCCAAATAGTGAAGGAACTTTGTTTAGAAGTCTATGATCATCAAGATTTGCCTTTTGAAAAGATTGTTGAAATTTTGGGTATCAAGAGAAATGCAAGTTATTCACCAGTTTTTCAGATTATGTTTGTGTTACAAAATGCTGTTGAAGAAACAACTTTGTTGCTAGATAAAGTAGAGATAACGCCTTATGATTTTGATTATAGTGTGGCAAAATTCGATTTAACACTAGCTTTATCTGAGAAAACGGAGGGAATAGATGGTGTACTTGAATATAATACTGACCTATATGAGGAAGAGTTTGTTCAGAGAATGGTTGATTGTTATCAGCTTTGTTTAAACCAGTTAGTTAGTGAACCTGACAGGGTATTAGGTTCGCAGTCTTTAGTTTCTTTGCCTGACTATTTTGACTTTCCTTATAGAGAAATATCATCTGCTAATGATATTAATGTTCAATGCTTACATCAAGCTTTTGAAGTACAAGCTGCGATGAATCCTAGTGCTTTAGCCGTAAGTGGAAAATCACCTTTAACCTATCAATCACTTAACAGTCGAGCCAATCAATTGGCGCATTATTTGGAACAAACTCACCAAGAGAAGTATCAAAAAGCATTAACTCCCGGTGCATTAATTCCAGTTTTACTACCTCAAAATTCGGATATGCTTGTAGCTATTGTAGCTATTTTAAAAGTGGGCGGCGCTTATGTACCTTTAGATCCTTTGCACCCTGATGAGCGAATTGACTATGTCTTATCGGATGTAAAAGCACCTCTAGTTATAACTAATGAAATACTTGGTTTAAGACAGTGTTTGTCTGGTTCCTATAAAGTTAGCTTGGATCAGTTCACAAAACAGTTTCATCTATCAAGTGATAATTTGGTTTTATCAATTAATCCAGAGCAGGTTGCCTATGTGATTTACACATCTGGTTCTACAGGGAAACCAAAAGGTGTCGAGGTATCTCATGCTTCAGCAATTAATTACTTAAATCACTGCGCTAATGCTTACCCATTAAATGTTGGGGATAAGGTCCCTTTCTTTTCAAGCCCAGCCGTGGATATGTCGATTACAAGCTTATTTCACCCATTAATGTCAAGTGCAACTATTCAGCTCCTAGAAGTAAAAGAGCCAAGCCAGGCTTTGTTTGAAATCTTCTTCTCTCAGCAAATTTACGGCTTGATTAAATTAACCCCCTCGCACTTAAGGCTCGTTAACCAGGTAATGTCGAAAAACAAGAGTCCCTCAAACGCTTATTGTCAAATACGACAATTAGTAGTAGGGGGCGAAGCTTTATTGCAGGAAGATGTAAATATTTTTCTTAAATATTTTCCTCAAACAATTCTATTTAATGAGTACGGCCCAACTGAGGCGACAGTGGGTTGTATAGTCTATCAGGCACATTTAGAACCTGATTCAAAATCTAAAGAGGCTGTTCCTATTGGTCGGCCGATTAAAAATGCCAAAGTATATGTATTAAATAAAGCCTTGGAGCCGGTACCACAAGGTGTGCCCGGTGAGCTTTATTTGGGTGGTAGAATTTTAGCTTGTGGGTATTTAAATCATTCTGAATTAAGCAAAGAACATTTCATCCAAAATCCTTTTTCATATTCTAAGGAGGATAGGCTGTATAAAACAGGGGATCAAGTATGCTGGTTGAAAGATGGCAATTTAGTTTATTTAGGTCGTTATGATCATCAAGTTAAATTGAAGGGGTACCGTGTTGAATTAGGTGAAATTGAATCGACACTTAAGACCCATCCTTCCGTAAGCCAAAGCGTTGTTGCATTACAGACGTTTAATCTAGGGGAAAAAACATTATGTGCTTACGTAATAAAAGCTATAGGTGCACAAATTGAACCTGAGCAATTAAGGCAGTATCTTTTGAATAAGCTTCCTAGTTATATGGTGCCAATATATTTTCTTGAACTTAGCAAATTTCCTGTTGATGCGGCTGGAAAGCTAGACTACCGTGCCTTACCATTGCCATCTATACAGCAAGTCCAACAAGACAATACAGATTTGTCTATGAATGAGTTGGAGAGGGATATTTCGAAAGTGTGGTGCCGTATTTTAGGGCTTGGTTCAGCGAAGATGACAATGAATTTTTTTGAAGCAGGCGGCGATTCATTAAGTGCAGTTAAGCTGCAAATACAGCTTAATAAAGAAATGGATTTAGAGCTTAAAGTTATTGATATTTTTACTTACTCAACCATTGAGTTATTAGCAGCCTATATTTTAGAGGGTTCAAATACTGAAAATTCAACGTTATTAAATTCAGAGAATAAACAAGAATCGTTACAGTCTGAAGCAATTGCAATTATTGGTTATTCTGGGGCTTTTTCAGGTAGTGATAGTATTGCGTCTTATTGGCAGCAGTTATTAACAGGGCAAGAAGGTGTTTCTCACTTAACCCTTGAAGAGTGCTCTGAGTTAGGGATTCCTGCGAGTTTATCTAATCAAGAAAATTATATTGCTTCAGAAGGGTTGTTGGATGAAGCTGCTTATTTTGATGCGGATTTTTGGGGTGTTTCACCTCGAGAAGCTGAGCTACTTGACCCACAGATTCGACGTTTTCTAGAGCATAGTTGGCAAGCGTTGGAGGAAGCCGGCTATATTCAGCAGCGCGCACAATTATCCATAGGTGTATTTGCGGGGGCAGGCAATAATGGTTATTTATTTAATAACATTATGAGCCATTCTGATAAAAATTTATTTGAAGGTAATTTACTAGGTAACAAGGATTTTTTAGCTAGCCGAACGGCTTATCATTTAAATTTGAAAGGCCCCGTTTTTAATTTATATACGGCATGTTCTACTTCATTGGTAGCTGTTTCTGAAGCTTGCGATAAGTTGCTACTATCTAAGTGTGATATGGCTTTAGCTGGTGGTGCCACTCTGCAACTACCTGAAAAGTTCGGGTATGTTCATGCGCCGGGGTTAATTAATTCATCTGACGGACATAGCTATGTATTTGATGAACAAGCTAATGGTACAGTTAGCGGTTCAGGTGTGGGTGTTGTAGTATTAAAGCGCTTATCGAAAGCGGAACAGGACGGTGATAATATTTTGGCGGTGATTCGTGGCCACGCAATTAATAACGATGGTCGTCAGAAAGTAGGCTATACCGCACCTAGCGTACAAGGGCAAAAGGCCTGTATATTAGCCGCGCAGCGTGTGGCGGGTATCTCTGCTGATGATATTGATTATGTGGAGTGTCATGGTACGGCAACAGAGTTAGGTGATCCGATAGAAATTGAAGCGTTGGAACTAGCGTTTAAAGCGAACAGCCAAGGTTCTCGTAATAAACCTTGTATCCTTGGTGGTGTGAAAGCCAATATTGGACATACTGATGTGGCGGCAGGTATGGCTGGCCTAATGAAAGTAAGTAAGATGCTACAAGAGAAAATAATTCCACCACAAATTCATTTTAATAAACCCAACCCTCAGCTTAGTCTAGATACCATTCCGTTTTCTATAGTGACAGAGCCTTCTGCCTGGGAAGCAGCTTCAGGTAAGGCGCGTTTAGCGGGTATCAGTTCGTTTGGAATAGGCGGGACGAATGCGCATGTTATTTTAGAGGAGGCACCTGTTCGTTCGCTTCCTGCTTCGCAGAGAGAAGCACGTTCTAGCTGTTTAGTGACGCTTTCAGCAAAAAATGAAGCTTCGTTATTAAAGATGAAGTTAGCTTTAATTGATTATTTACAGTTGCATCCGGATGTGTCAATGCAGGATGTAGCTTATACGTTACAGACGAGACGAGAGGTCTTTGAACATCGTTACGCGGTTGTTTCGCAGAATAGAAAAGCCGCAATTGCTAATTTAAGTGATCGAGCTGATAGTGGGACCGTGTCCAATTTAGCAAACAGGGCTACTCCGCAGCTTGTCTTTATGTGTTCAGGTGTAGGTGAGCATTATATTGATATGGGGCGAGGGCTTTATGATTCTGAGCCGTGCTATCGTGAGGTGGTGGATGCTTGCTGTGAAATTGTTAGTAGCCATTTTAATGTTAATTTTCTAACAATTCTATATCCAGAGTTAGATACAGAAGATGCTAAAAAAGCAGTTAACTTTAATCAAACAAGTTATGTTCACGCGGCAGTATTCATAACAGGTTATGCAACAGCAAGGCTTTTGATAAGCTGGGGAATAAAACCAAGTATGCTGATTGGGCATAGTATTGGTGAGTATTTAGCAGCCTGTCTTGCTGGAGTCTTTGGTTTAGAAGACGCTTTACGTTTAGTGGTTAAGCGCGCACAAATTATTAACGCCTTACCAACAGGCGGAATGGTGGCGATTCCAATGGGCTCTGAGGCGATAAAGCCTTTCTTGAATAATCAGCTTTCTTTGGCAGCAATTAACGGGCCATCTCTGTCAGTGGTTTCTGGCGAAAGCATGGCATTAGAAGCCTTAGCTAAAACCTTGTTAGCTGAAGGTTTGGTGAGTATTCCTTTGCCGGTGACTCATGCGTTTCACTCCCATATGATGAGTCAAGCTAAAGAGGCTTTGTTGGATTTATTTGCATCTGTTGAATATAGTTCGCCAACAACTCCTTATGTTTCAAATGTCACTGGGCAATCAATGACGGCAGATGAAGTAAAAGATCCGCACTATTGGTATCGTCATACTTGCGAGACGGTTCAGTTTTCAAAAGGGATACAGTCTCTTATACAGCAGCGGCCTGAAACTATTTTTATTGAGATAGGGCCAGGGGCTAACTTAACGAGTGCGGTATTGCAGCATCAAACGGCTACTATTAAGTTAAAAAATCGCACTGTTAACATTATCAAGAATCGTAACCAAACTGATATAGACGATGTTGCCTTTTTGCAAGAAGGTTTAAGTAAATTATGGCTGCAAGGTGTGACTATTGATTGGGTGCGTTTTTATGAAGATCGTCCTTGTCGATTTATTCCACTGCCTACTTATGCCTTTGCTAAAGAGAAGTATTGGCTTTCCCCGAATCAAAACCAAGTATTGTCAGCGACGGGCCCTGGTCGATTACCTATGAAAGAATGGTTTTATGAGCCAACTTGGCAGCAAAGTATCTTACCGGATGTAGACAGCTTGCAGAAATGCTATTTAATTTTCAATAATACTGAAGCACTAACTCAAACTTTTATCGCTGATCTTTTGCATCAGGGGCATGATATTTATTATGTTGAGATTGGAGAGGAGTATCATTTCAGTATTGATAAGAAGCTGTTTACAATTAGTCTAGATAATAAGTTACACTATGAAGCGATTTTTTCTGAATTAAATAAACAGCAAGTCAAGCTAGATCATATCATCCATACTTGGCTACTATCATCTAAAGCGCCAGAACAGGTTTTGACTAAAGAATCCGCTGAATATTGTCAGCGTCATGGGTTTTACGCTCTGCTTTATATTGTGCAGGGCTTGTTATTTAATCAGCTTTCTCAAGTTAAACTTTCTGTTATTAGTAATGGTTTATATTCAGTTTATGGCGATGAGGTTTTATATCCAGAAAAGGCAACCATTCTTGGTTTACTAAAATGTATTCCACAAGAGTATCCTGAAATCAGTTGTAACCATATTGAAGTTTCACTAAATCAAGCTAAGCTGTCTACTTTGTCAGAATCTCTGCTTCGTGAATTACAGGCAGAATCAAATGAAGTGGAAATTGCCTATCGTAATGGTAAGCGTTGGTTGAAGACATTTACTAAAATGCAACCGTTACTGGATACTGTGCCGCGCTACCTTAAATCTCGCGGTGTTTACTTAATAACGGGTGGATTAGGTAAGGTTGGTTCTTTGTTGGCTCAGTATCTAGCTAAAACGGTTCAGGCCAGGTTGGTTATGTTAGTTAGAACACAATTACCACCTGCATCACAATGGGAAGATTGGTTATTAACTCATGATGCTGAAGATTCAATAAGCAAAAAACTGAATACTATAAAAAAAATAAAAGCTTATGGTAGTGAAGTGATTGTTATTCAAGGTGATGTGTCTAGTCAGCAAGATGTAGAGCGCGCTGCTGAAGTGGGCGTCAAAACCTATGGTAGTATTAATGGTGTTATCCATATGGCAGGGGTTACTGATCCTGAGCAATGTTGTAATTTACAGCAAACGACGGCAGCATCAATTGATCCACATTTCAATTCAAAGATTTATGGCCTACTTTATATAAAAGAAATTGTTGAGCAGGATAATATTAGTTTCTGCTTGCTGACTTCCTCATTAGCGCCTATTTTAGGCGGATTAAATTTCGGAGCTTATGCTGCGGCAAATACTTTCATGGATGTTTTTGTTGATAAGCAAGTAGCTCATTCTGATAGCCAGACTGATTGGCTTACATTCAATATGGATGGCTGGGAAGATTCATCAGATTCGCCAGATATTAAGCAAGTAGAGGCGGATGCTTATTTTGATGCATACTTTAAATCTTTTTCTAAAGCGGGTCAGGTAGTGACTTCGACAGAAGATCTCGATTACCGCCGACGACGGTGGGTTAAATTTGAAACAAATGAGCGATCCTCGAGAGAAGCTCAGCAGCTTTATTCAAGACCTACGGTTAAAACAGATTATATTGCACCGATAACCGAAATAGAAAAAAGGCTTGAAGTATTATGGAAGGAAGTGTTGGGTATTGACTGTGTCGGCATAGACGACTGTTTTTTTGACTTGGGTGGTAATTCTTTGACTGCAACTTATTTACTCTCAAAAATTAGATCCGAGTTTAAGCAAAATTTATCAGTTCAAATAGTTTTTGAAAATAGAACAATTAGAAAAATAGCTTCAATCATAGGCGTTGAGGAAGTAAACCCCATTGTTTGCTTTAACCAAGGCGATAGCAGTCAAGCTAAAATGTTCTTTGTGCACCCAGGTGAAGCCGGGGTCGAAGCCTATATTGGGCTCTCAAAGCTATTACCAGAGAAACAACCTTTTTATGCTGTGGAAAATTATAACTTATATGTAGATGACCTGATGATTGCTTCTCTTGAGGAGCTGGCAAGTAAATATGTAGAGCAATTGTTACTTATTGATAGTGTCGGTCCTTTTTATTTGGGAGGTTGGTCTTTAGGCGGGATTATTGCTTATGAGATGGCTAAGCAGTTAAATGAAAAAGGCATTGTTATTAAACATTTATTTATGCTTGATTCATTTATTAATTCACCAGAGGAAATTAGACTTCATCTTGAGCTACCTTCCTATTTTGAAGCAGTTTTAAAAGAAGCTACCCAACAAAGGCAGGGAGATGGCGCCGAGTATTGGGAGCGTGTTCATTCTGTAATGAAAGTAGAAGAAAAGATGGTTTTTGAGTATAAATACCCGCCTTCTGATATGGATGGCGCTATATTGTTTAAGGCTACAATGCCAAATCAATATTCAGTAGCCGCCTCTTCTGAGCAGAAAGTTTTATTAGAGCAAATAGGTAAGCTTAAAACTGGTAAGTCAGCAAATGGCTGGGAAAATGTCATTCCAAATATGAATGTCATTGAGCTAGCTTGCCATCATCATTCGTTGATGGAGGGAGAGCACTTAAAGAAGGTGGTCAATCATATTAATAGTATATTGAATGATTGATTTTAAAGTAAATTGAATTTTTTAGTTTTTAATAAAAAGAGGTTTGTCTATGAAAGAAAATAATTTATCGTTTAATATTCTTACGGGAAAAATAATTAATCAATTAATTCTTGAGCATGCTTTCGAGATATATGAAGCTGTTAAAGAAGCTTATTTGCTGCATGAGAATGGCGAGGCCATTAATCCTGGAAGCAGTTTCTTACGTTTTCCTGATAAGCCAAGCTCCAGAATTATTGCTTTACCGGCTTCTTTGCCTACTAATAATGTTTCTGGCATTAAATGGATATCTAGCAATCCTGATAATATCAAACATAGTTTGCCAAGAGCCTCAGCTGTGATTATTTTAAATGACTATGAAACAGGATATCCTTTTGCTTGTATGGAGGGTGCGATCATAAGCGCCACACGCACGGCATGTTCTGCAGTTCTGGGCGCCGAGTTTTTAAACGGGCAGAAGAAGTCAGCTAGATGTTTAGGTGTGATTGGTTGTGGTGTAATAGCTAAAACCATCTTAAAGATTTTTTCGCTGCTTGAATGGGAGTTTGATGAAGTTTTAATTTTTGATTCATCTAAGGATAATGGAGCCGATTTTTCTAAAGAGGTTGAGCATCTGTTTCCTAAAATCACACAAGCAGATTCGTTAGAGGAGTTGATTGAGAAATCTGATATAATCCAGCTTGCCACAACAGCATTAACACCCTATTTAGATAATCAAGATTTATTTTCACATAACCCTATTATTTTAAATATTTCTTTAAGGGATATCTCCCCTGAAGTGATGATTGAATCTCACAATATTGTTGATGATATCGATCATGTTTTAGCTGCTGATACCAGTCCGCATCTTACGGAAAAGCATTGCGGGCATAGAGATTTTATTCAAGGTACTATTGCTCAACTAGTAAATGGAACCTGTGTGGTCGCTGCTGATCGCACACGTATTTTCTCACCAATGGGTATGGGGATTTTAGATTTAGCTGTAGCTATGAAGCTTTTTGATAAAGCTCTTGATGCGGGTTCTCTTATTGAAATTGAAGATTTCCATATGAAAAATAGGTGGATGTAGTGATAGAAGCTTTTAGTGCTCAGTTTAGCAGTCTTGAAAAAACATTCTCTAATGCTAACATAAGTAATTTAAAAGATACCAATGCTCCTTGTCTGTATGTATGTGAAATTACTAAAGAAAACAATAGCCATTTTGGTATTGTAGGGGCAATTGATAGTCAGCTTTTAGATAGCAATATCACTAGGCATGAGCGTGTTTATCCTTCAAGAGTAAAATCCCTTTCTGTTTCAATGCTCGATTCTGGAGTTCAACGAACACCTGTTTTCTTGATTCATGAAAATGTTAGCGTAGATGTTTTTATAGAGAACCATATCAGTAATAATGCGAAAATACTTTCTGTGGGCTTCGAGGATGCAGTTTATAATTTCTGGATAATTCATGAGGATTATGAAATCGATATGGTGACTAAACTTTTTTTGGATACTAAAAGTTTTTTTCTTGCAGATGGGCATCATCGAGCCTCTGTTTATAAAAAGCATCTGCCAAAAGAAAAGATAATCTCGACATTTTTTTCAAAAGACAATGCGTTGGTTTCACCGATTCATAAGCTATTCCTTATTTGTGAGGAGTCCTCAAAGAAGGATGTAAAACTGCAATTAAAACAATTCTTTGATTTTAACACTCTAAGAAATGAACTTTGTTTGAAAGAAAATCAGACGGTTTTGGTGTTTAATGACGAGGCTTATATTTTAACCCTAAAGGGAGAATTCTCCCTGTTGCTGCGTGAAAAAACTCTGATTAGTGAAGTTGTACATGACGCGTTATTTAATGTGGATTTTAAAAGTGCAGCAAGTGATGATTTAGTTATGCGCGATGAAATAAGGTCGGTTTCAGGCTCTATTAATTTAAGTGAGTTCAGTTCTCGGGTGTCTTTAGATAATCAGGTTGGCTTTTTTTTCCCAGAGTTCTCGCTAGACAATGCTTTGGGGTTAAAGCATTATTTGTATCCTAATACCACCTGCTTTGAGCCAAAAATGCCAGAAGGTTTGATAAATTTCCCAATTGAATATGGAAGTAAATGATATGATTATAGATAAAGCAAGTGATGCTGTAACTAACTACTTTTTTAATCTTTCTTCACGCTTAGAGTCAAATGAATTCTATTTAAAACTTGATGGTTTTAATTTGGCGACGTCAATTAAATTAAAATCAGCAAGGCAGATGCTTGAGGCGCTTGAAAATGAAGGGAATATAAAGCCAGAACGTGATGTTATTGTTTGTTCATCTTCGGGTAATTTGGCGATTGCTGTAAGTTTGCTTTGTAAAGAAAAAGGCTATCAAGCAATTTGCGTTTCTGACCCTAATATTTTACCTGTTAGTAAGCAGTATATACGTCTATATGGTGCTGAATTAATTATTGTTAATGAGCGAGACGAGATGGGCGGGTATTTAGGGGCTAGACTAAAGCTGATTGACTCTTTGTTAGAAAACAATAAAAACTATCACTTCCTTAATCAGTATGAGGATCTTAATAATATTGAGGCTCATTACAGTACCACGGCACCTGAAATTTCCAAAGAATTTAATAAACTAGATTATCTATTTGTTGGGGCTGGTACAACAGGTACGCTAATGGGGTGCGTTAAGTATTTTAAACAATATAGACCAGAAGTTAAAGTTATCGGCGTTGATGCGAAAGGCTCAGTTACTTTTCCCGGGGAAAAGCCCGCTGCTCGTAAAATCCCTGGGTTAGGAACCAGTACGCCGCCAGCGCTTGCTGATAGTAGTCAGTTGCACGATTTAGTTTATGTTGATGAGCCGGCAACTATTCGTGTTTGTCATGAGCTTGTTGATCAGTATGCTTTGCTAGTTGGCGGCTCAACAGGCTCTGTAGTTTCAGCTGTTAAACAGTATGAGAAAAAAATCGGTAAAGATAAGGTGGTGGTTGCTATTTCGCCGGATTTTGGGGGCAAATATTTAGACACAATTTATAATCAAGCCTGGGTAGACGATCTTTTAAGAGAAAAAGATAGCGAAGAAAAAATTGCTGAAATACGTTCGCTTTGATAAGCTTTCCAGTATGCTATGGGTTATAGTATTTTAAATTTGAGAAAATAGATCTAGGAGATTAAAAAAATGTTTGGTCGTATATTGTTGTATCTTTTTAAAAAATACATTTCACTTTTTTCTACTAACTCTCCTGTTTTAGATAAGGCGGCTGATTTTCCAGCCTATTCTGATTTTGATTCAAATTGGCAAAAAATAAAAGAAGAAATGGAAGCGTATATTTTAGGTAATTGGGAAGATATTCCAAGTTTTGATGCAATAGATGAAGAGCAAAGAGACTTAATAGAGAATGATAATTATAAGTGGAAAGTTTTGCTTGTTAAGATGTATGGAGAGTATATCAATACACACGTTTCACCCACCTTATTACAGCTGGTTAAAAAACATGATAAATTAATCTCAAGCGCAACGCTTTCATGCATGGAAGCCGGAAAACATATCCCCCCACACTGTGGTCCGAACAAAGCTGTTTTGCGTTACACTTTGCCGCTTAAAGTTCCTTCTGAAGGCGAATGTTATTTGGTTGTCGATGGTGAGAAATTGCCAATGAAAGAAGGCGATGGGATTTTTTGGGACGATACTTATATGCACGAAGCAGTTAATGCAACGAATGGGGTGCGTATTGCCCTGTTACTAGATATTAAAAGAAAAATGCCAAAGCATATTGAAGTTGTATATGATTTCCTTTTGGCTTTAGCGAGGAAGACAAAAAAATTCAAACAGGCAAGTAAAGCAGCCACAGTAAAGTCATAGCTTGGCGTTACTTGCTGCTGTTGTGGGCGCGCTATCTTCATTTATCACCCACACTCCTTTTAGTTGATATATTGCTTGTTTAAAATAGGCTATATCGTATTTGTCTTGGGTGTCAATAAGTGTTTGATGCAGCATATGCCAGGGTAAGTTAGGGTAAGCATGATGTACACGGTGCAAGTTAAAATTCAACCAGAACAAGCGTAAAGCTGGAGGTAGATAAGTATTATAAGCGTAGCGCGGTTGGTCTGTGGGCGTACGATAGTGAGGTAGATTATCTGCAAAAGAAATAAAGAAGCCGCGGAGTAGTAATCCAAAAATTAAAATCCACGCATGCTGTCCATATAGTATAAAGCTAGTCACAAGTAAAAGATAAAGAAAAATAGCATCTATTCGCATTTCACGTAATCCTTTAGGAGTCAGCAGCTTTCTTTTTGCTACTAGATAGTAAGGAGACTGAGCACCAAGACTTTTTATTAAAAGTTTATCTAGCCATTTTCTTGGAAAAAAAGTTAATAGAGGTGCGATTACTTCAAATAAATAAAGGCCTCCAAAAATATGCAAATAGTACTGTAAGCTTTTTTTCCAAAAAGATTCGTGCTTAGGATCATAAGCATCAACCAAATCAGGGCCTTGTCGATTCATCCTGTGATGCATTAAATGACCATATTGAGCAAAGGCAAAGATACTTCCAAAAAGTATCGTCATTGCGCGCCCACAGAAATTATTAATCTTTTTGTTCGGATGGTAAATGTGATGAATAGCTTCATGAATTAATGACCAATAAGGAGTGCTTAGCAAAGCGTTAACGAGAGCCAGGAGAACTAACCATATAGGCTGGGTGGTCAAATAGGGTAAAACCAGAAAAAAGCATAGATTAATCAAGACCAATACTATGCCTATACTTAAATTGGTACGTGCTCTGATTTTACTTGTTTTAAGGGCCATTTAAGTGTTAGTCCTATTTTGAAGTTATTGTTTCAAATACAAATGATTTAAGGCTTATTACGTTAAGCTGGTGATGCATAATAGCCCCATTCGAGTGTAATAACTACTCAAACTTAGGGAATATCTATGCAGTACCCATAGTTTAACTTTGGGCCTGTAATTGTCAAAATTTTTTATTATTTTGCTGATTTACATCATGAATTAAAGATAACTATGCCTCCTGCGACAACTAGGCTGATGCAGGGGGAGGAAGAGCAATCACTGGTCACAATAAACTTTATGCAAAGCTTTACATAAGATTTATTGTGGAAAGTAAGTGATTATGTAAAGTTGGCGTAAATTTCATAATAAATTCCAGCCTTATTGTATTAAACACTTTACATAATATCTTGTATAATGCTGCCATTATTGAATAACGTTAGTATGTTTTATGATTGAAACTCGTCAGTTAAGCTTGTGTAGACCTATCGTAGAAGATTATCAGATACTCAGTGAACTTTGGAAAAATAAGCGAGTAAGGCAATTCCTTGGCGGAGTAGTAGCTGATGAGGAAATTAATAAAAAATTAATCGCTATTCAGAAGCATTGGGATCAACATGATTTCGGACTATTTTCTGTATGCAATAAAAATTCTAAAGAGATTATTGGAATGTGTGGCCTGTATTGCTCTGAAAGTAATATTGAGCTTTCATATATGCTTTTTCCCGAATACTGGGGTAAAGGCATGGCTGTTGAAGCTATATTAGTATGTATCTGCTATGGTTTTGAAATTCTAAAGCTAGAAGAAATTATAGCAATAACGCAAGAAGCTAATCGAAGCTCTTGGAAGCTTTTAGAAAAAATCGGCATGCGCCATATAGAGACTATATCTAAATTTAACGCTATCCAGCGAGTATACAATCTAACAAAAACAGAACAGCTTATTAGTGCCAAATAACTAAAGTATTATGTAAAGCATCTAGAGGTACGAAGGTTGATTTTATTGTACTTTTATCGTTAACTTTACATAACAATTTATTTTCCACAATACACAGATAAAATTTCGAGCCTCTCATGACCGAGTTCTTCAGAGATTAATTGCCGAGCCACTTTATCTAGCTTAATCTGATCTACACCCATTTCATTTTTTAACAAACCACCCTTAGCTGCGCAAGACCAGCCTGTTAAATCTTGATAACGCTTTTGCGCATACGCATGACGTAAACCATGTGCATGATGAATTCCTGCGCGTGATGTGTGGTTTCGGTAAGTTGTTTCTTGCTCGACATACTTTTTATTATGCGGAATGAGTGCGCGACCGCTTGTACCAATAAGTTTTTTAACTTGTTCGATGGCTTGCCATTGTTCGGGATATTGAACTTTCACTATCCGCGACCTTCCGTTTTTACACCACGAACCTTTTAGTCGAAGCTCATCACCTACAAGTGCTTGGTTGAGGCGTATTTTAATGGACTCTTCGCGACGTAAACCAAATTCACGTTGCAAAATAAGGCTCATTCTGACATTTTGATCTGTAATTTTTGATAGATCACCTTCGGTTATGGTGATGGATTTATCTTCATTTGTCACGTATTGACGGTTAGGAATGTTAAGAGCAGCATTGCTGGCGGGAATAACGCTGTTTTTATTAAATTTACTGAGCGACCAACGTAAATCTGTCATACGATTTTTTATCGTACCTGGGGTAAGTTGTTCTTGAAGCCAGCGATTAACAAGGTATTTTACATGCTTGAATTTAAGTTGCTTAATATGGCAAATCTTATAGCCGCCTTCAGCTAATTGTTCTGCCATATGCAGTAAGCGTTCTTTACGGTTAGCTTGGGTTTTAAAGCTGCCATCTTTATTATGTTTTGTTAGTTGAATGATAGAATGTTTTAAATCATGTTTTGCTGACATAATATTTTCCTTTTGTTGATTTTAAATGAAGAGGGCAGGACGGTGTCTTGTCGCTTAAAAATAAGCTGATGAGTGTTCGCACACTATTCATCTATTGATGACGGCAACAAAGCGTTGCAAAAGTGCGAAACAGGTAGCAAAGCTACCCTTGCGACATAGGCGATAACTCGCCGTTAACGTTGTGGAATAAATCCACAACGTTACATAGGATTGACACATTGTCTTGATTATAAAAACGTATTAGCTATTGCTTTAAACTTTAAAGATATTGCTGAATTAACTGATCGCGTAATGCTTCAAAATCAGATTTCTTTAATAACATATTCACTAATTTACGTGGTGATACATTAATCTCTGTTTTTTGATAGATGTCTTCGCGTATGGCTAGTAGCTTTTCAAATAATTCATCTTCAATAAAATGCTTTTCTTTATTGGTTGATAAGGCTGAAGGGGTAACGTCTGATGGGCTTTTTTGTGTATTGGCTTGGATCATAATGACTGCTCCTGTAGATTGATAAAAGGGTTTAACGAATAAATGCATTGATGGCTTAAAAGAGAATGGCTTTAGATTAAGGGGGTGTTTAACGTAACTTATAACTATTGGATTAAAACTATAATGACTGATGGGGTTAAATAGACAGATTGATTGCTATGAAAACATAGAGCTGAAAAATGTAAGGCTTGGTTAGTATCAAGTATAACTTAAAAAGAGTAATGCAAGTATTCTATTGCTTTAGCTTCTGATTAATAGGGCTTAAAAGATAATTTCTGTTTACTGAAACATACATAGGATGACGAGGTCATCTGGGAAAAGTTAAATCATTGTTGTTATTGAAAATAAAGGTGCATAGCATCCAAGTAAAATTATTACATAGTACGATAAAAGTAAAAGATTGTTATTATTTTTTTAAAAAAACAGACCAATACGTTTGGTTAGTAAAGTCTTGTTAAATAAATTTAACAAGTATTGCCAAAGACTTGTGTCTTCCATCGCTTAAGTGGCATGCGATGCTTTTTAAATAACGACAAGCGTTACTGCCTGCTGTAACAGATTTTTTAGGTGATAATATAGCTATCACATAAAAAAGCTGTCACTTCGCTGTCACTTGAAAAGTGTGTTTTTTAGTTAAGTGAAATCATGGGGTTATACCCCCTGTCACTATCTCATGCTTCGCCTGGCGGCTTGCTTTTGAGATAGAGACAGGGGGCCAAAAATTAAACCCAACTCTATTGACGCTTTCAACTTCCTCCTAGGTCAAGGGAGTCTAGCGTGAGCTTATCAAGCTTATATCTTGTTACTTCTTGCTTTAAACAAATAAGGTGAGGAATAGTTTCATAGGTTTTTATTTTTTTAAAACCAAGTCTTAAGAGTAAATTGTTCGGCGCTTTATTCTCTGCATTTGGTTCACATATGATTGTTTTTAGCTGAAAGTGCTGAAAGTAATACTTTAATGATTTATAGAGAAGGGTTCGCCCCAGTTTTTTATGGCGTAAGTCAGCCTCCCATATATGAAGATGAAATCTTGCTGTTTGACCAAAGGCAATATTGTCAATTGCTGAATGACCGATTAATTCATCTTTATAATACCAGCCAAGGCATAGATAATTTTTTTCTTTTAGCGGTTTTTCATATTCAGAAAGCATCTTTGCATACCAATCTTCAAAAGAAGGAAATTTACTGGCATCCGTGCCTCGCATCTTACATTCTTCTGGGCTAGAATCTAAAAAATAGCGAATTACCGAAGAAAATTCTTCCGGCACAAGGGGTGATACCTTGCAGTATGGATTTAGCTTAATCATAAAAAAAGTTCCTGGGTTTCCTGCCATTTCTACAGAACAAAAGGGATCATTAATACTCTTAAAATTAATTTCTTTGTATATCATTGTAACACAACTATAGTTATTCGCGTCTTCTTCAAAACAGGAGCTTACCCATGAAAAAACCAGCTCAAAATAAAAGCAACTCATTGAAACGACTTTTCACAGAACAAGAAGCTGCTGAATACCTAAGCATGAGTCGCTCATATTTGCGACAAGACAAAATGAACGGACGATTTAAAACAAGAACGCCCGGCCCTGACTTCTGTCGCTTTGGCTCAATGATTCGATACACAAAAGAAGAATTAGATAAATGGATTGAAAAACACCTTGTCAGAAGAAGTTGAAAAAATAATATCAGCCCAAACTGTTATTGCTGCTCCTGATAAAAATTAGAAGCGTATTGAAAGTATACTTTACACGCATACTGAATTTCGCTACTGTGATTACATCACCTCAAAAGGAGCGATTCATGCTACTCCCAGAACCCTATTATTCACATTTTAAACAAGCTTTATTTGGCAAGGCTCATCCGAGCTTTATGCAGATTGCAACAGTGGCGAAAGAAGAAGAAAGCTTCTTCCCAAAAGTGCGCACAGTGTTATGTTATGATTTAGACTTAATTGGCGGCATGGGTTTTTCTTGTAGCAAAAAAACTGAAAAATGGGAGCAACTTGAAAATAACCCTCAAGTCTGCGGCCTTTATTTAGATTCTGATACTTGGACACAATATCGCTTTGAGGCAACTGCAAAGCTGCTCGATGAAAGCGACGAACAATATGTATTAATGTGGCAACACTTGCGCGCAGATATTAGATCGTTCCGATGGCAAGAATATTACAGACTTGAAAATAAAACCGGCGATATTGATGTTGAAAAAATCTGCCCTTACCATGGCTGTGTATTGTTAGAGCCATATCATTGGGATATTTTTCATTTAGGCATTTCAAACTTTTCTGACGGTGAACGAACCATTTTAGATTTCAAAAACAATCAATGGCAGCTAGAAGAAAAAGCATCGCTAATGCACCCTGGAAAATAATTAAACAGCGCTTTTAACCTTGTATTGTTGCCATAGCCTATTTAAGGTATCATTAAACAATGAAACTCATCGTAACAGCTACCTGCCCCTTTGCACTTCGCTGTATAATTCTAATAGCCTATAAGCAAATAGACTGTGAAATCAATCCCATTGACTTGCATGAAAAACCAACCTGGTTTAAAGAGGCCTCTCCTCTCGGAAAAGTTCCTCTCCTTATTGATCAGGATAAAGCAATTTTTGAGTCACATGTAATTAATGATTACTTAGATGAAATAAGCCAAAACTCTCTTTATCCTAGCGATCCATTCTTAAAAGCACAGTATAAAAGCTGGATAGCGTTCAGCGGCTCACTGATCTCTGATTATTTTCAATTATTAACAACCGACTCTAACAATGAACTTCAGCATCGACTGGAACACTTAACTGGCAATCTATTCAAAATGGAAAATGAGATTAAACTTTTGATTGAAAATGACGACAAACTTTCAATGCTTGATATATCGCTTGCTCCTCTCTTTACAAGAATCAACCTTATAGAGCAATATTACCCTTTAAATTTATTAAAGGATAAGCCCGCCTTAAAGCAATGGAGCAAAAGACTTCTAGCAACAAAAGTAATCTTAGAATCGCTTCCTTTAAACTATGAAGAGAAAATCATTAGCAACATTCTAAAGAAAGGCAGCATTGCAAAAGGTGTCATTCAAAAAAATATTTAAAAAATCAATAAGGCGAGAAGCTATCTACGGTGCTAGCGCTGGACCTAGTATTCACTACCAACACCAACTCTCTCTTTTACTATGGAGCAACATATGCCAAGCGACGACACACAATCCTGGACATCAAACTTACCCTCTAGCAAAGAACATCAGGGACTAATACCAACAGCAAATCAACAAGGTTACATGCTACGTGAACCCGATGGCTTAATGGCCGACTTCGCATCTTTTGCTCGCGACAAAACGGTTGTCGATGTTGGCGCAGCATATGGCGTTGCCTCGAAGCTCGCGCTTGACTCTGGTGCTCAACGAGTTATTGCTGTTGATCCAGCCGCTGAACATATTACATATATGGAAAAACACCTAAAGCCACATTACGGTGATAAATTACAACTTCTTAAGGCAACCTTTCCATGCGAACTAGACATTCAAAATGGCGAAGCAGCCGCTTTTCTACTATCTAGAATTTTACACTTTATTCCCCCGCAAAAAGTAGAGTCACTCCTCGAGAGTATTTACGACTACCTAGCTTCTGACGGGAAAATATTCATATTAACCCTCAGTATTTACGTAAGTTATTTTTCCGAACACCTCCCCGCTTACGAGCAGAAGAAAAATGCCGGAGAAAAGTGGCCTGGTTTAATTGATAACTTACACGAGAACTTGCCAGAAGAAGATAAAGCGCATAACCCAAGCTTTATCCACCTTTTTACAACAGAAACTTTAACTAGCTTATTCAAGAGTAAAGGATTTATTGTTGAAGAATGTCGTTACTCTTCACAAGAGGCATATCCTGAAGAGATGCGAAATGGCAAAGAAGATGTTGTACTGGTTGCTAGAAAACCTTAAAAAACGCAAGTAATACCAGATTGTAGCTTCGTACCTTACTTGATACCCGTTTTTTATTTGATTCAAGAGCTGAAAGGTACAAAGGTACCGCCTGCCATTGATGCTTTTAATATCAGGCTTGTATCGTTGTACTTTGTTTAAGGCAACAACAACCCGTGTTTGCTGACCAAAATAAGCTTACCGGCTTTTTTAGGTAGACTTCAAAACCTTTTGAATAACAGCTTAACCTCTTTAGCAAGCTAATACAGTCTGCTACACAAACCTCAGCTTATCACTGTCAACCTCAAAAATGCGCCGAACAGTTGGCGCGATTAATAACTTCTTCTATTTTTCGTAAGCGATCAGATGACGGCCTCTTGCCTTTCCTGGATGCTCCCTTTTTATTTTAAAAAATCAGTCCAGAAAAAGCGTCAGCGGATGAGGATAGATTTCTTACGCTCTTTAAACAATAAAATAAAAATTGGTAAGAAAAATAAAAATCGAAGAAAAATGACTGTTGTACTCTCACCTTGCCCTAGTGATGAAATGATTGTTGGTGAAAAAGCACCATACATATCAGTTAAGCCATGAGAAAGACTAACTAGTAATAAACTGCCGTTGGTTTTAAGGTAGAGCCAAGTTAAGAAAAGGCTGCTCATAATGGTAGATAGCATATAGTAAAAAAATGAGAG
>Ga0233437_1001951_pt1 | contig 34182 bp, 29 predicted proteins | sample SI_122_August201_FD_182714 | JGI IMG/M metagenome (GOLD analysis project Ga0233437, IMG submission 182714) | Seawater microbial communities from Saanich Inlet, British Columbia, Canada - SI_122_August2016_200_MG | ecosystem: Environmental > Aquatic > Marine > Inlet | place: Canada: British... | reverse complement strand
GTCAAGATAGGTGAATCCCATCTCAAAGCGATTGGCGTTGTTTCAGCTGGACCAATTCGCGATGGTAGACTGTGGAATCCACCCAACATCGTTCCCCCAGCCATCCCCGCCTCACATCGCGCATCGCCTCGCTCCATGCCTCTTGTCGCACCCTTGGAGAAATCATTCGATTGCCCTGTCGATCTTCTCAACGATTGCAGCGCAGCCGTTCTTGGGGAGGTCTTCTTTGGCCTTGGCAAGAATGTCGCGGACAAATCCTCGCTTCACTTGGCCTATGCAACGATCAGCACCGGATTCGGTGTTGGAGCCTGGACAGAGGGACGTCTCATTCTCGGTAAAGACGGCAATGCAGGCGAGCTGGGACACGTCTTCGTTCGCAAGGATGGACTGCGTTGCGGGTGCGGGAACCACGGCTGTGCTGAGGCCTATTGCTCGGGAACCGGGATTGTATCCAATGCACGGGCGCGGCTGCTCAATCTGGCCGACCTAGAACAAGACGCACCGGCACTCTATCGACTAGCCCTTGAAGAACACGCCCCACTCTCTTCGTCGCGTCCCACACTGGATGAGGTTCTTCAAAGCATCACCCCTACGCGAGTATTCGAGGCCGCCGATGCCAAAGATCCACTAGCCCTGGCTGTCATCGACGATGCGATCCTTGCGGGAGGCATCGCATTTGCGGCCATCGCTTGTGCCTACGATCCTGAGTTCATCTCAGTCGGCGGCGGGATCGCCCTCGCACATCCAGAGCTACTCGAACCGATTGAGACGGAGATGCGAGCCCACCTTAATGTGCGGGCACCCAAGGTATGCATTACACCTCTTGGTTCTGAGATAGCAGATCAAGGTGCTATTGCCATTGCCCAACGACTTCTTCAGCAGTAGGCGATCTTCTTCTCTGTTAGGCAACTCTCCGTTGGTCCGTGACAACTGACGTCCACATTTAGAGCTACTGCAACGATAAGCCCTGCCCAGCGCAGGGCTTCCGCATGCGGCTCGGTGTGGAAGTAGCAACCGTGCCTACACTCAACGCAGATCAGTACAGGCAAGGCGATTCAGCATTCGAGAAGCATGGTTCGCGTCAGTCTGGTTCTGTCAGCTAGCCAAGATCGTTGAGAACGTTCAACCAGTCGAGCAGCAATCGCGGGACAAGGAAGTGTCTTCTCACGTGTTCACGGCCCGCATTTCCAAGCTCCGCGCCCAGGCTGGGATCTTTTAGGAGCGTAAGAACTCGTTCTGCTGCTTCATTGTAGGCTTCAGGCTGAACGAGGAATCCCGTTTGGGAGTCTTTAATTTGAAGTGGTATCCCTCCGACTTTCGTGGCGACAACTGGGGTTCCCTTCCATAGTGCTTCGGAAACTGTTAGGCCAAATCCCTCACGCTTAGAAAGTTGAAGCACAACGGCCGCTCGGCGCTGCAACGCGTTCACAAGCAGTGGGTCGTTCTGCGTAATCAGTTTCACTTGGTCCATCGAAGCGGCAGTCTCTTTCATGGACTGGAAAATGATTGGACCTTCAGGATCGTCGGCTGCCATATTGCCTAGCAAGACAAGACTGCAATCCACGTCCTGCCTTACTCGTTTGAAGACCTCAAGAACGCCTTCTGGATCCTTCCATTTGTCAAAGCGGGATACCTGGGTAAGGATGGGCTTCGTCTGATCAATGTCGTATTCAGCCAGCTTGGCATTGATCTCGTCATCCGTGAGCTCGCGATTCAACTCAGCGAATGGATCAATAGCAGGAGGAGCGATGTGGGTGTCTAGGAACCAATCCGGCTGCTTGTAGGATTCGGAGGACACAACGGCCGCGTCATAGCGCATGATAAACGGACGTAGCGTATCCAGAACCTGCTTATTCGGGTTGGACGCGTCGATATGGCAGCGCCATACCCACGGATTCTCACGTTGCCGATATCGTATCATCGGTAGCGGTTGGGGATCATGAACGATAACGACGTCATGGACGACCGGACTGTACAGCGCAAAGGTACGATTCAATGCAAGATAGGCGTCAAGCTCCTGCGCAGTAAGCTCGACGTCCTCTCCCTGAATACCGTTGTGCAGCTTCTTGGTCGTCTCAAAAACGTCTGGATCTGAGTAGAGCAGATTCCAATCCGCGTTCACGCCAACATCGTTCATGAGAGGGATGAGTGAATTTAACATTCCGGCAACACCCCCACCCTGAAAAACGGAATTGACGTGGAGTACGCGAAGACCATAAATCGATCTCGCGGCCCTTTGAATATCGGCCAGCATCTGCCCATTTACAACGCCGTCATACATCTCTATCCCGATTCGATCCATCTATTCCTCCCCACTGTTTCGCTCCAGACGAGATATGCTTTCGCACGTCTGAATCATCATACCTGCTCGGCCTCGCCTAAGAACCGGCCTACGCTCTCACCTGCGGTATTGGAGTCATCCGCAGCCTACCAAAACTTGCCAGCCGGCGCGAGCAACAATCGCGACATGAATATCGGGGAGACTGTTCTCCCCACCCTCACATTCAGGTAAGTAAACATTCGCGCCCTTGACAAAAGCACCGGATATCTCCTAGTCTACATTTGTAATGCATTTTACAAAATTTGAGACAAATATTGAAGTGACGACTCTCGCGGCGCTCTGGGCGCATGACGGGATGACTAGACGTGCCTTGGGAACGGAACTAGGGCTGTCGCGCCCAACAATTGAACGGGCCCTGCAATCGCTCACGAACAAAGGATTCATTGCTTCATCGGAATCAAATGCACCCAATCGAGGGAGGCCCGCGACCGTGTTTCATGTACGAGAGGACGCATGGCTGACCTTGGGAATGGACTTCGAACTGCCAGAAGTCAACCTTGTGTTGACGAATACACGCGGCCGAATCCTTCATCAGAAGCAGTTCGAGGTGCGTCAAAATCTCAACAATCCAAGACGTGCGCTTGACCGATTGGCAAATACTCTGCACGGATGGCTAGGAGGGCTAGATGACGATGCATGTTCTGTGGAGAACATTGCCGGCCTTGGCATCGGCGTGCCTGGATTTCTGACCTCCAACGGAGTTTCTTTTGTCGGGCGCAATCTGCCGAACTGGGAGCAGGTCCCCGTCAAGGAGTACCTTGAAGAACGCCTGCACTTCCCTGTATTGATTCAGCATGACGTCCACCTGATGGCTCTTGCGGAGATCGAGCATCGCAGATGGTCTCAGGGCATTGTCCTCTTCGTGAGCGTTCGCCCAGGACTCGAGAATGATCTACGTATCGGTGCCGCAATTGGCATGGCTGGGCGTGTCTTTGTGGGAGGACATGGAAACGGTGGCGCTCTGTATCAGGCTGTCGTAGAAGCCAAGGACCTTGAAGGCTTGTCTGGAGACGCGCGAGTTCGACAGATCGCAGAGCGTCTGGCCGCGTCCCTCACACATGCAATTCCCCTGATCGATCCGAACCACATCGTGATCCATGCCGAGTGCCTGGGGCAGGACGAGAGGACCCTCATTGAGTATTGCCGTGAAGCGCTCGAAAAGTCGATGCACGGGGAGTACATCGGAGTTGGAGAATTGGTCGCAGCAGCAATCCGCGGGGCAAGCGGGGCACAGCAAGCTGCCGTTTCCGTCACAAGGCAGTTGCTCCTACAGCCCGTTGCGATTGCCGGCATGTCCGGGGGGGCAGGGCAGGTAGCACCTGGAACAGATCGAAGCATCCCAGACTCCCTGGGAGTTGTGAAATGAGAAGCCTTTCACTCTGGAGAAGGAGCTCACCTTTCGAAGGCGCTATCGCGTTCATCCGTCCCTCGAAGCTGACCATCTTGTGCTACTACATGAAAACTGAAGCGGCTTGTTGTGCTTGATTGGGTCTTGCAGGAATTGACGATATTGGTTTCAAAGTGTAGGCTATCGTAAATGTTTCGAAAGGATACGTAAGCGTAATGCTAGTAGACGAAAGAAGACATCGAATCGCGGAGATTGTGATTGCTCAAGGAGTCGCGACAGTTGCTGAATTGAGCAAGGCTTTCGGCGTTTCGCACGTAACCATTCGCGCGGATCTTGAAGCGCTCGCGAACCAGGGGGATTTGAAGCGCAATCGAGGAGGCGCTGTTGCTAACCCAACTGCCCGATTCACCCCAGCCTTCCAAGAGCGCTCCAGCGTGAACCGAGAAGAAAAACAAGCCATCGCCAAGAAAGCGGCCGACCTGCTAGCCGAGGGTGATTGGATCATTCTTGATGCAGGGAGCACCGCATTGTATGTGGCGGAACATCTCATGAAGCGAGAGCTAACTATCGCTGTTAACTCAACCTACACAGCCAACAAGCTCGTCGACGCGCCTCACGTCAGCCTGATTCATATTGGCGGATCCTTGTATCGTCCCTCGCTTAGCTTCGTCGGCAAACTGGCAGAAGCTCATCTCGATGAGCTGCATTTCGATCGCGTTCTTCTGGGTGTGAATGGCATTTCGGAAACGGGCATCTCAGTTAACAACGTGATTGAAGTCGGTATCAAACGGCAGATGATCAACTCGTCGACTGAAGTCATTGTCTTGGCCGATTCTTCCAAACTCGGGATTGAAAGCCTAGCTCGGATTTCCGCTCTCGATCGAATCCACAAACTCGTAACCAACAAGGGTGCCTCTCAATCCATACTCAGGCGAATAAGAAAGGTCCAGCCTCAATTGGAGGTCCTTCTTGCGTAATCGTGAAATCGTCATGCTCACTCCACATGGAGATCCTCTCGGACGCATCGGAGAGCCCGATATCGGCGGGCAGTGTGTGTATATCCGCGAGTTGGCCAAGCATCTATCTCTCAAGGGATTGAGTGTGAAGGTCTTCACTCGGGATCGTGGAGAAGGCAAGCCGGAAATCGAATCGTTCGCTGACACCGCCGTGGTTATCCGAGTTCCCTGCGGCCCTGAGGGGTTTATACCCAAAGAAGAGATCCTTCCTCACCTCAATGACTTCGCAAGCGGCGTCTCCGGCTACATTGACGGGAGCGAGGTCTTGCACTCTCACTACTGGGACGGGGGTCACGTTGCATCCTTGCTGCACAACGATCAGCCATGGTTCCACTCAACACACTCCTTGGGCAAGGTGAAGCAGATGTCGCTTCCTGACTCTTCTCGATATCAATACGTGGACCGCCTCCGCATCGAAGAAGAGGTCTACCAAGGATGCGACCAAGTTTTCGCACTGACGGAGATCGAGAAGGAACAAATCGTCACGCTCTACGACGTTGCATCCAGCAGAATCCGCGTGATTCCTCCCGGTGTAGATATTTCCGTCTTTCAGCCTCACTCGAGTCCCGCGCAGTGTCGTTCGGAGCTTGGATTACCTGATCGCGCAACCGTCTTGACGCTTGGCAGACTAGATGAGCGCAAGGGGTTTGATCTCTATGTTCGGGCGGCAAGCGAAATCGCGAAAAACAAGACCATTCCAGAGGTATCATTCGTGCTAAGCGCGGGGGACGGAAGCCCTCAGGAAGAGGAAGAGCATCGGAAGTTGACGCATCTCATCGATACGTTATCTCTAGAAGCGGCGTTCATCTGGCTGCCAGTATTGCCTGAAGAGACAATTCCCAGCTATTACGGAGCGGCTGACGTTTTTGTTCTTCCTTCACGCTACGAACCCTTTGGCATTGTCATGCTCGAAGCCATGGCCAGTGGAGTACCCGTGGTAGCCACAAGCAACGGAGGCCCTGCCAAGGTGATCGATAATGGCATCGATGGGCTGCTAGGAAATCCCGAGAACCCGCACGAGTTCGCCGAGCTCATCGCATCGCTCATTCACAGCCCTGATATGCGCCGAGCTTTTGGTCACAAGGCTCGCCGGAAAGTCGAGCGCGACTACAGCTGGGCAGCAATCGCCGACCGCTTCTGCAATGCCTACGAAGTTGGAACACAGGGAGGTCACCATGCAGGGTGATAGGTTGATCATCGGAAGCCATCATCTAGTTGCTGCCGAGAGAATCGCGACAATGATATCTGCTCGCGTGGCCACCCATTCCACCCCCTATGCAATCAGCATTGCTGGAGAATCTGGAAGTGGCAAGTCTGAGATAGCCCAGGCACTCGCCGATGAACTCGCTAGGATGCAACTCAAATCGATTGTCCTTCAGCAAGACGATTACTTCGTGTATCCGCCGCTGACCAATGACTCTCGCCGCAGAGAGGATATTCGACGAGTTGGACCTCAGGAAGTCCAACTTGATTGGATCGATCGCAACATCAGCGCAATCGTGGAAGGAGTGGATTCCATCGAGAAACCGCTCGTCTTCTATAAGGACAACCGAATTGAGATCGAAAAGGTCGATGTGCGGGGCTGTCGTATTGCTATTGCCGAAGGAACCTACACCTCTCTGTTGAAGAACGTTGATCTTCGGCTCTTCATCGATCGAACCTACATCCAAACGCTCGAAACAAGACATAAACGTGCACGGGAAGCGCAGGATCCCTTCATCGAGCACGTACTGGAACTCGAACACGACATCATCAAGCAACACAAGACAGGGACGGACATCGTGATTACTGCCGATTACTCCGTTCATGAGCCAATACGGAAGGCCTAACGAATGATGGAGGAGGTGCCGGAGTGCATAGGAACAGGCTACACAAGGACACTCAGCACACAGTTTTGTCATCAGGCAAACGAAATCCGGCCCTTTCCACTCTCAATACTCTCCACTACATCAATGCAGGAGGTGGTGCAATAGAGAATACAACTGGCACTCGATAGAGATCACTGAGGGAATAGGATTGACACGATCAAGGAGGAGACATACTTATGCGTAAAGTACTAGTAATCCTGTCTGTGCTTGCTCTCGTAGGAATCGCAGGCTTCGGACAGACGAAGACAGTCAATGTCATGCATGGCTGGCCAGGCGAACAAGCGCCAGCTTTCGAAAAAATCGTGGCTGCATTTGAGGCAGCGAATCCCGATATCGACGTCGTCGTTGAGATTGTAGGACGCGACCGCCCGGCAGTTCTGGCAACGCGGCTTGCAGCGGGGAACCCGCCGGACCTCACGCCTCACCCGTGGGTCGGCACAATGCGACAGTGGGCAGACGCGGGTCAGATTGTTGATCTCACAGGGCTTGTGGATACGTCTGACATCAATCCGGCTTTGGTTCCCATTGGAGAGTATAACGACGGATTGTACGGACTGTTCATATTCCCCAATGTCAAGAGCTTGGTCTGGTACAGCCCGAAGGAGTTCGCAGCCAACGGCTACGAAATCCCGAACACGTGGTATGAACTGCAGGCTCTGAGCGAGCAGATTCTCGCTGACGGCGGAGTGCCATGGTCCATCGGCATTGAATCCGGAGCTGCAAGTGGATGGCCGGGCACAGACTGGATTGAAGATATCGTCCTTCGAACATCTGGAGCCGATGTCTATGACAAGTGGGTCAACCACGAAATTGCATGGACCGATCCGCGCATCAAGCTGGCGTTTGAGACCTTCGGCAACATGTTTGACGACGGCTACGTTCTCGGCGGACCTCTCGGCGCGCTGACGACAAACTTCGGGGATGCAGCTGACGCGCTGTTCCTCGATCCGCCAGCAGCAACCTTCCACCATCAAGCCACATTCATCCAAGGATTCTTCAATGATCACATTGAAGGATTGGTTGCAGGCGAAGACTACGCCATTTTCCCGTTGCCGACGATTACTCCGAAGGCAACGCCAGATGGCTCGATTCCTCTGCTTGTGTCAGGTGACGTTGTGACAGTGTTTAACAACCGCCCTGAGGTCATTGCGTTCGCGCAGTTCCTGACCTCGGAGACGGCCGCCAACATCTGGAGCGAAGAATTGGGCGAGCTGTCAGCGTATGTTGATGCTGACCCAGCCAGTTTTGCGAATCCAATCACACGTCAGGCTCAGGAAATGCTATTGAGCGCAACCGTATCGCGCTTTGATGGCTCTGACCTGATGCCGGGTGAAATCGGCGCTGGCGCTTTCTGGAGCGGCGTACTCGACTATATCAGTGGCATCAACCTTGACACTGTGCTTGAGGTCATTGAGGCCGCGGCCCAAGACGCCTACTAGGATCAATCGTGAGTCGGGGCCACCAGGCCTCGACTCGCATCTTTCAGGGGGTGCGCCTGCATGATTCAGTCTCGTCGTTGGGAGGCATGGCTGTTCGTTGGACCAGCGCTCCTACTCATTCTCTTCTTTCTCGCCTATCCCGCGATCGCCACCATCATTCGCTCGTTTTTTGGGCGAGGAACCTCACTGCTTGGGCCAAACGTGGAGTTCGTTGGGCTGAAGAACTGGCGCTTTGTCTTCACCAATGACGCGATGCTTGTCGCATTGCGCAACAATGCCCTGTGGGCAGGCGTTGGTACAACCTGCTGCATAGGTTTCGGATTACTGCTGGCTGTGCTTCTGGATCGCGTTCGTTATGAGCGACTCATCAAGTCCATCATCTTTGTCCCCACAGCGATCTCAGGCGTCGGCGTAGGCATCATCTGGAAGTTCATGTTCGCCTATCGTCCCGCTCATTTGGAGCAAATCGGAGTATTGAATGCCATCGTCGTCGCTTTTGGAGGGGAACCCGTTGGCTGGCTCATTGCGCGGCCATGGATCAACAATTTTGCCCTGATTGCCGTTGGGATCTGGATGTTTACAGGCTTCTGCATGGTCATACTTAGTGCAGCGTACAAGAACATCCCACGACCGCTTTTTGAAGCTGCTAGGATTGATGGAGCCAACGAACGGCACGTCTTTCGACATATCGTTCTGCCTTTGCTTTGGCCGGCGATTGCCGTCGTAACGACAACCGTTCTTGTTATGATCCTGAAGATCTTCGATGTGATCTATGTCATGACAAACGGCAATTTCGGCACAGAAGTCATCGCCAATCGAATGTACAAAGAGATGTTCATTTTTAATAATTTTGGCAGATCCGGAGCCATTGCCACAGTTCTCTTCGTCCTAATTATTCCGTTTATGGTGCTGAACATCCGCCGATTTGTCGCTCAAGAAGGAGGTCGCTGATGAAGACGCGCCGATTCCTGTCACGTACACCTCTTCACGTAACAATCTTGGTTTTCGCTCTCATCTGGCTGATTCCAACGCTCGGACTCCTGATCACATCCATACGTTCGCCCTCAAGCATTGCCGGTAGCGGTTGGTGGACTGTATTTCCAAAGCTATTCAGCGGGGGGGAGTTCTCGCTGGAGAACTACGCGGGCGTCATCATGAAACAGGGGCTTGGTCAGTCATTTCTCAATAGCCTGATGATCAGCGTGCCCGCCACAGCCATCTCAACCCTTGTTGCTTCGTTCGCAGCTTTTGGATTCGCTTGGATGAAGTTTACTGGACGCCGTACGTTATTCATCATTCTTGTTGGGGCAATGATCGTCCCCTTGCAGATGACGTTTATTCCCATCTTGCCGATCTACAGCAAGATCGGGCTTGCGGGAACCTTCCCTGGAATATGGCTGGCGCACACGGCCTATGGGCTCCCAGTGGCAACCTTTTTGGTGCAAAGTTTCATGGCGGGGATTCCCAAGGATTTGTTCGATTCCGCAGCCATCGATGGCGCATCGACAATGCGCACATTCTGGAGCATCGTGATGCCAATCTCCGTGCCTGCACTCGCGTCAGTCTTCATCTTCCAGTTCTTGTGGATTTGGAATGATCTTCTTGTCGCGCTGATCTATTTGGGCGGTAAGCCCGATGTCGCTCCGATCACCGTATCGATTGCCAATCTTGTCACAAACATGGGGCAGGACTGGGAGCTGATAACGGCAGCAGCCTTTGTATCGATGGCGTTGCCATTGGCCGTGTTCTTTGGACTTCAACGTTATTTCGTACGCGGACTTCTCGCGGGATCGGTGAAAGGATAGTCGCTCTAGGAAGGAGGCGGAGTATTTGACGTCACTCCGACTCATTGTGTTCAGCAGAAAGGATTGCGTCATTGTCGTGACTTGCCCAGGCCCACTGTCTACTCAGGGATGGTCGGCGTCATTATGTATCAACTATCTAAAACTTGGGGAATGAAAATGCCTGAACTGCGACGTGGAGCAACCAATCATCGGTGGGTCATCGTGGCGCCGGAACGTGGCCGCCGTCCTTCTGATTTTGAGCAACGGGGAACGGAACTTGCTGATCAATCACCCGCCAGTTGCGCCTTCTGTGCGGGGAATGAGGACCAAACACCGCCAGAGGTTTATCGATCGCCAACAAGTGATGGTCAAGCGTGGAACGTTCGCGTTGTCCCGAACAAGTTTGCCGCTCTTGAACCCTATGACGAGCTAGGTCGCGAACCCGTTGACGGCATATATGATCGAATGAATGGCGTTGGCGCTCATGAGGTCGTCATCGAAACCCCTGACCACCGTAGTCAAATCTCCAACTTGCCTGAAGAACAAGTGGTTCACATTGTCGACGCCTACATCAGTCGACTGAAGGCCTTGATGGAGAACCCGTGGTTCAGATACGTCCTTCTATTCAAGAATCACGGCAAGGAAGCAGGGGCGTCTCTTCTCCATCCCCATTCGCAAATCATTGCCACTCCCATTGTTCCTCAAGAAGTCAGAAACTCCCTCAATATAGCTAAGTCCTACTACGAGCAAAAAGAGCGATGCCTGTTCTGCGACATCATGCTCGCTGAACTGAAGAGCGGGGAACGCATTGTCGAAGACAGAGACGGTTTCGTAACCTGGGCACCGTACGATTCTCGCTTCCCCTTCGAGCTCGTCATCTATCCCAATCAGCATTCGCACGATTTCACAACGATGGATGCAAGCCACCGAGCAGGACTGGCACGGGTTCTCATCCGTACAACGCAGCGTTTGAAGGCACTGCTTGGTGACGTCCCGTACAACTTCGTACTCAAGACAACGCCAAACCCCATCTCTCGGCCTGGGAAGCCCGGATACTGGGCGACACTGCAATATGACTATCACTGGAGAATCGCTGTCATGCCCAGGCTGACGCGTGTAGCAGGATTTGAGTGGGGAACCGGGTTTTACATCAACCCAATGCCACCTGAAGAAGCGGCCAACTACTTGCGCGACGTCGAGATCCCAACGATCTAGGAGAGGAGAGAAAATGGCTGAAGTAACCCTAGCTGATATCACAAAGCAATTCGGAACCTTCACAGCAGTGGATCACCTTTCCATGGTCATTGAGGACGGCAAGTTCACGGTTCTCGTTGGACCCTCCGGCTGCGGAAAGACAACAACGCTGAGAATGGTGGCAGGTCTAGAAACTGCAACCATGGGCGAAATCCGTATCGGCGATCGCGTTGTCAACAACGTTCCTCCAAAGGACCGGAATATCGCCATGGTCTTCCAGAATTACGCTCTTTATCCCCATATGGACGTCTTTAACAACATGGCGTTTGGTCTGAAGCTGCGAAAAACGCCGAAGGCCGAGATTCAGAAGCGGGTTCTTGAGGCCGCTCAGCTATTGGGCATTGAAGAGAAGCTGAAGAGCAAGCCAAGGGAGCTGTCGGGTGGACAACGCCAAAGAGTCGCAGTGGGAAGAGCCATCGTGCGCAAGCCTGAGGTCTTTCTGTTTGATGAACCACTCTCCAATCTCGATGCCAAACTGCGCGTTCAGATGCGAACCGAATTGGAAGAGCTGCACAGCAAACTCCGCACAACGACGATTTACGTGACGCATGATCAAGTAGAAGCGATGACCCTGGGGGATAGGATTGCCGTTATGAAGGACGGCGTCATTCAGCAATATGCTTCTCCCCAGGAGACCTACGACCATCCGCTGAACCAGTTTGTGGCCGGATTCATCGGAAGTCCTGCGATGAACTTCTTCCCCGCGACAGCGACCAAGGAAGGAAATCAGATCGTACTGTCTGGCGCATCGTTCAAGCTCACCCTTTCGTCCGAGCAGTCGTCAATCTCGTTGCCAGATCAAGTGCTGGTTGGCATTCGTCCCGAGGATCTTTCTGGAGCGCCCAGCGAAGAGGAAGACACGATCGATCTGGAAGTATCCGTGCTTGAGCAATTGGGACACACACTGCTGATCTATGGCTACTTGGACGGAACTCAGATCGTGGCCAGCGTCGATCCACACACGGAAGTCAGTCTGGCTTCAACGATCCGCCTGTCTGCAAACACTGCATCCTTGCACGTCTTCGATCCTACAACAGAGGAGACAATATTCTAGTGGTCCGTGGCGATGACGATGATGCCAAGATGCTGTGACTATCGCATCGTTCGCCTTACTCGCGTATTCGCACCTAGGGATTTGGGGTTCATGCTGATGCCTTATCGATCTGCTCGTCTTGTATTGGAAGCTGTAAGGCGTGACTGCCAAGAATGAGCTCATTCTGGTATTCTTCATGGAACGGAACCAAAGGCGGCCCCTTGTGAACATCGATATCGTCAACCCATGTGTCCCGTTTTCGAATGCAATCACGCAAATCGCGAACGAGGATATCGTCTCTAGAATCTGGGCAGACGATCACACAGTCTGGGACTCAAGTCCAGAGGAAATTGCCAATCGCTTGGGCTGGTTGCAGCTCCCCTATTCGATGGGTTCTCAGATACCCCGAATCAATCAATTCGTCGATTCAGTTCGCGCTGAAGGGTTCACTCATGCTGTAGTACTAGGCATGGGAGGATCTAGCTTGGCGCCAGATACGCTGAGCCACGTCTTTGGCACAAGAGACGTGTATCTCCAGCTTCAGATTCTTGATTCGACACACCCTGAGGCCGTCAGCCAAGTCACCCAGGATCACGCTCACAGGAAGACGCTGTTCATTGTTGCTACGAAATCAGGGACGACAAGCGAAACGCTATCCCTGTTTCGTTTCTTCTATCAATTCCTAGCCGAGCAGATCGATAAGGAAGCCGTCGGATCCCGATTCATTGCCATTACCGATCCAGGCACACCACTGGTTGAAATCGCATCCACGCATGAATTCAGAGACGTCTTCACCAATGACCCGAATCTTGGAGGCCGGTACTCCGCGCTTTCTCTGTTCGGACTGATCCCGGCGGCGTTGTTGGGATTGGATCTGGATGTCCTCCTTCATGAAGCCCAATCCATGGCTGTGCAGTGTGCGCCATCAGGTGCTGCTTCGGACAACCCTGCTGTTTTGCTAGGAGCGCTGCTGGCAACCTGTGCACTGCAAGGACGAGACAAGGCGACCCTACTGCTGTCCAGAAAGATCGCCCCGCTGGGTGGCTGGATTGAGCAGCTACTTGCAGAGAGCACAGGCAAAGCAGGCAGCGGCATCGTGCCCGTGGTGGAACCCGTTTCAGGGGAATCGGAATCCTATGGTCAAGATCGTGCCTTCGTCGTCATCAGCCTCGGAAAGGATCCAGAGATGGATGCAGTTGCAGACAATCTCACTGAGCAGAACCATTCAGTGGCGCGAATCCGCATCGAGACCGTGTCTGAGATCGCCGGGCAATTCTTCTTGTGGGAATTCGCAACAGCAATCGCCTGTCACATTCTTGGCGTGCATCCGTTTAATCAACCCAACGTTGAGTCCGCCAAACAGTTGGCAAGAGATATGATCGGCCAATCGCACAAGAGTGGGACATCTCCATTGCTGGCCCGCGAGCCGTTATCCGCCGGCTCGATTGTGGAATTCCTCTCGTCTGTGTCGCCCGGCGACTATGTCAGTATCCACGCCTACCTACCCCCGACACAGGCCCTGACAAGAGAGCTTCAGAGCCTAAAGAGAACGATTCAAACGCGATACGGTGTGGCGGTCACGATTGGATACGGCCCTCGCTTCCTTCATTCCACAGGGCAGCTGCATAAGGGCGATCGTGGGAACGGACACTTCATTCAGCTCGTATCAGAAACGATGCCAGACCTTGCCATTCCCGATGTCGCTGGGGGCTCAGACTCATCGCTCAGCTTCGGGGCACTGATCACAGCCCAGGCCTTCGGCGATCGCCGAGCACTAGAAAGTGAAGGCCGCCCAGTGCTCACCCTTGAAATTGCAGTTCCAGTTTCACAGATCATTCAAAACATCGCAGCGTCGCTTATTTCTTAAGACACTGCCAGGACTGCGTGGAGACTACGGGCCGATGCCATTAAGGAGCAGCAATCCTGCTAAGGTCCGAGCGTCCTTTCCGCCACCACGTCGATTCTCCCGCAAAAGACCAAGACCAGCGGGTTTAGCCAGTCCATCATCTCCAGGCGATCTGACAACTATACAACTTGACATATTTAGAGCAGATGTCCATACTAATTTTGAATGCAAACGTTCGCAATTTCGGGAGAAAGCAACGTTTAGGCAAGAAAACAGGAGGTGGACACGGGTCGCTCTCGGCATTGCGTAAGGGCTAAGGAATCAAGGAGGCGCAAGTAACATGGCGAAAACGAAGCTTCTCATCGTATCTCTATTGTTGGTCGGTCTACTATCAACCGCAGGTCTTGCTGCAGAGACTCTCACCATTTACACCGCTTATGACGCCGATCAGGCACAAGTCTATATCGAAGCATTTGAAGCTGCGAATCCGGATATCGATGTCGCCTGGGTACGCCTATCTTCAGGTGAGGTCTATACGCGCCTGACTGCTGAGGCATCTAATCCTCAGGCAAGCCTTTGGTTCGGCGGCTCGAACACATCGCACATTGCCGCAGCCAAAGCTGGACTTCTTGCACCTTACACAGAATCGCTGGCGTGGCAATATATTGCACCGCAGTTTAAAGATCCGGAAGGCCTTTGGATTGGACTGTATGTTGGCTATATCGGATTCGTGTCCAATACCGAATTCCTCGCCGAGGCAGGAGTGGAAGCTCCTACGTCATGGCAGGATCTCCTGAAGCCTGAATTCACCGGCGAAATTACCATTGCGTATGCCTTCGCTTCGGGGACAGCGTATACGACGCTTGGCGGCATGCTGACGGCAATTGGCTCTCCCGATCCAGGGTTTGACGCCGATGATGAAGTCTATGTCGCTGCATTCAGTGCACAGGTTGGCCAGTACAACTCATCCGGCAGCGCTGCTGCAACCATGGTCGGACAGGGCGAATTTGGCGTAGGAATCGTCTTCTCGCACGACATCATCAAGAAAGCCGTGTCGCCTGGCTATCCAGTCGTCATGACCTTCCCAGCGGAAGGCACAAGCTACGAAATCGGTGGTATGGCTCTCATCAAAGATGGCCCAGAGCCTGAATTGGCCAAGGTTTTCTATGACTGGGCAATGACCACGGAAGCTCAAGATCTCTATGAGCAATTCTACCGCCTGCCCCTCAATCCAGAAGCTACTCTGGCTGAAGGAAGCGTCAAGGCGACGGACGTTAATGTTCTGCCGATCGACCTTATCTGGTATGGCGATAACAAGGATGCCATGCTCGACAAGTGGAGCGAGGTCACTGGCGAATACTAGTCCTATTGGCGGGGAGGCCTGAGCCTCCCCGCCGCTCTTGCCTCTCACCCATTACCAGGAGTCATGCATGAAGCTGAACGTCTACCGCCGAGAGCTTCGCGGTGAATTTCGTCGCTTGTTCCGAGATCCCGTGCTATTGGGGATCGTTTCTGTCATTTTCACGTTCCTCGCCATATTTATTCTTTTTCCATTGGTGAAGATTCTGCAGCACAGTCTGTGGCCCAATGGTGCGTTTGAGCCGAAGTACTTCATGGAATTTTTCCAGAAGGTTTATTACTGGCGTCCCTTGATTAACAGTTTGATTGTCGGCGCCTTGGTTTCTGTTTGCGGAACAACGGTCGCTTTCATCTTTGCCTATGGCATCACTCGCACAGACATCCCCTTCAAGGGTGCCTTTCGAATAGTTGCTATGATGCCCATCGTTTCCCCACCATTCCTGATTGCTCTGGCAGCAATCCTCTTGCTGGGAAACCATGGTGTCATTACCGACGCCCTGAACCTGGATTGGGACATCTATGGCCTTCCTGGCCTTGTGCTGACGGAAACGCTGGCCTACTTCCCAATCGCGTTCATGATTCTTGAGGGCGTGCTTTCCAAGATCGATCCGTCCATCGAAGAGGCAGCTCTCGACATGGGCGCATCTAAGCTTCGAACGTTCTTGACAGTGACTCTTCCGCTTTCGGTTCCAGGTATTGCAAGCGCTGGACTGCTCGTCTTCATTCGCTCCCTTGAGGACTTTGGAAATCCCGTGGTGATTCAGGGTCGTTTTCGCGTCCTGACAGTCGCCGCTTACCATGCAGTCACGGGTCGTTACAACCTGCCACTCGGATCTACACTCGCTATTTTCATGCTCATTCCTACTCTGATGATCTTCGTCGTGCAGAAGTACTACATCGCTCGCCGATCCTATGTCACGGTAACTGGCAAGCCTTCAGGCATAGGATTGAAGACAACCGAGAGACGAATCAAGATTCCCATCTTCATTGCCATGCTCGCACTCGCCGGAATCATTCTCATGGTCTATGGTGTTGTTCTCTTCGGATCCTTCACCACATTATGGGGGTTCGACTACACCTTCACGCTGGCCAACTATGCCTACGTATTTAAAGTAGGAGGGCAATATGTCTGGGATACGCTGAGAATTGCCCTGGTCGCAACGCCAATCGGCGGCCTGCTATCCATCATAATTGCCTACCTCGTGGTGAGAAAGCGATTTGTGGGACGAGGGATGATGGAATTCGTGTCCATGCTGAATTTCGCTGTGCCTGGCGTCGTCGTCGGCATTGCCTACATCCTCGCATTCAACAATCCGCCATTCCAATTGACGGGAACGGTTTTCATCATCATGCTCGTGTTTATCTTCCGAAGAATGCCTGTGGGAATTCGTGACGGGATTGCACAATTGCAGCAGATTGATCCCGCCATCGAAGAGGCCTCAAGCAGCCTTGGTGCTGGCTTCTTCCGCACATTCACTCGAGTCACGTTGCCGCTCGTCGCTCCGGCGTTTCTCTCTGGGATGGTCTATATGTTCGTCCGCTGCATGACGGCAATCAGCGCAGTAATCTTCGTCGTATCAGCCGGTGTCCAGTTGTTGACAGTGGCTCTGCTGTATGAAGTCGACCAGGCGAACTATGCGGCAGCTGCAGCATACGGCTATGTCATCATCGGAATCGTACTCACTGCAATCGTGCTCATGCGCTTCGTCGTAGGTAAGCTGTTCAAGGGTGGACTGACCCCCCTGGGAGGAGAATAAACAATCATGGCTGATGCTGTCGTTCAATTCGAGAACCTCGTCAAGATTTTCTCTGAAGGAAGCAAGAAAGAAGTACGCGCCGTAGATGACTTCTCCCTATCCGTCAACCGCGGTGATCTGGTGACGTTGCTAGGACCTTCTGGCTGTGGCAAGACAACATCGCTACGCATACTTGCAGGATTTGAAAACGCAACTGCAGGAAGCGTCTACATCGATGGGCAACGAGTCAACGATATCCCTCCGCAAAACCGCAATACATCTATGGTGTTTCAATCCTACGGACTGTTTCCGCATATGACAGTGAAGGAGAACGTTGCCTATGGTTTGCGCGTCAAGCACGTCCATAAGAAAGAAATCAACACGCGAGTTAAAGATGTTCTCGCACTTGTTGGACTCGTAGGACTGGAATCGAGGTCCGTAGCAAAACTGTCAGGCGGACAACAACAACGTGTTGCCCTCTGCCGGGCAATCATTACCAAGCCCGAAGTCCTGTTGTTCGATGAGCCGCTGTCAAATCTCGACGCCAAGTTGCGGAAGGGTACGCGCGAGCAAATTCGCCAGTTGCAGCAAGACCTTGGCATTACCAGTGTCTATGTGACGCACGATCAAGCCGAAGCGATGAGTATCTCTGACTGGGTTGCCATAATGCAGGATGGAAAACTGCAGCAGCTGGGACCAGCAGAAGAGGTCTACTCCCGGCCAGCCAACCGCTTTGTCGCCGACTTCATTGGCGAAGCGAATCTGCTGCCAGGTGTTATTACAGATACAAACTCAGGAGGCGTCTCGATTTCCTTGTATGGAAGCGAGATCGCTCTGGATCGATTCGGCTCCGAATTCACAAGAGACCAAGCCGTAGATATCGTGGTCCGACCGGAAGCCGTAGATATCGTAGACACGCCTGACGGGGATATCTCAGCGACGATCCAGTTCTCGCACTACACAGGCTCCATTGTCATTTACACCATGCGTCTCGAAGATGGTCAAGAGCTGTCTGTGCAGGTTTCAAATCCAATGGAGCGAGGTGTCTTGCCGGCTGGCCAGATCGTCGGAATTCACCTCCACAGGAAAAGCCTCCACGTGCTTCCGAAGGAAGGCTAGGGAGAACGGCAACCGACAACCAGATCCGCGGGCTTCTTCGATCGATGTATCCGGTTGTGTAAGATACTCTCTGCTGGTCAGCACATGCTGTCTGGCAGTTTTGCAGGCCTGAGGGGGCAAAATGAAGAATCGCGTGTTGGTAGTTGCCTTGTTCATGTTCGTGCTGTTTCCAATGGCAGTCTATGCAGCAACGCGTCATGTTCCCGACGACTACGAGACCATTCAGAGCGCGATTGATGCCGCCAACGACGGAGATATCGTGATGATTGCACCAGGCGTTTACTACGAGAACCTGTTCATCTCACGTATCAGTGTGACCCTTGCATCGCGGTATCTTGACTCCCAAGATGAAGCAGACATTGTGCAAACGATCATCGATGGCCAAGGCGATACGGTTATCGACATCCGCAAAGTCGATCCTGGCATGACAATTATTGGATTGACAATCCAAAACGGAAACGACGGTATCGCCGCCCACAGCAACTTTCAGCTCCTCCACAATCGAATCATCTACAATGTGGATGGCATCGACTACGAAAGCGGCGGCGGGCTCTGTCAATCGAACCTATTCGAGAACAACACCGATGACGGTATCGATTTGGATGGTGCCTGCGAGGTGACCATCGAGGACTGCACGATCGTGGATAACGACGACGATGGTATTGAGATCCGCCTGCATCCATACGACGGCGACACGCTAAATGTCATCATCCGTCGCAATATCATCCGCAGAAACGGAGAGGATGGCATTCAGTTCATCGATTACGGCACAGACTCGAACCGCGTGTTCCGAATCGAGAGAAACCTCATCGCGGACAGCGCCATGGCTGCAGTCGGGTGCATGGGCGATATGAACACTGTGGAGAATTACGAGGCATTCGCGATCCCCGAGCCGATCTTCTTCATCAACAACACGGTCGTGGGCAATGCCTACGGTATTACCGGTGGGAACAACATCGCCATACTGAACAATATCTTTGCGAACACGGCCGGGACCGCATTGAAGCAAGTCGGAGGACAATCAGTTGCCGCGCACAATCTCTTCTGGAACAACAGTTTGAACAATTTCAATTCAATCTGGTTGGCAGCCACTTGCCAGTTCGATGATCCGATGTTCGGCGCCGACTATTCCCTTCTTGCTGGTAGCCCTTGTATTGATGTTGGCGTGTCGGCCTTTGAGTGGAACGGTGTAAATCTTCTGCTTGGCATGGACTTTGGGATTACCGACGGCTCCCCTGACATGGGAGCAACTGAGCATGAACCTGCATCGGACTAGCCCATCAGTGACATCGAATTCACGTCACGTCTGACAGGACGATATGAGCTGATCCATGCGCTGGGCATGGTTGGGCGCGTCGGACCGCGAATCTGCGCTTGCTATCTGCGATATGCCAGGTGTTGCCTGCAGATCACTCACAAAGCACCCTTCTCGCATAGGCCGAATTGATGCATTGCCTGCAACTTCTGTTATCATAATCCGTAACCGCTGCAATTTAAGATGCAAGCCAGTTCTGTGAAGCACCCAAGTAGCGGATAGGTGGGAACTGCTGGGGGAGAGTCATGCGGTTTAGGAAGCTAGGGAAGACAAACTTAAGGGTTTCAGTCATCGGGCTAGGCACGTATCAGTTTGGAGGTCGCTGGGGTAAAGCATTCACTCAAGCAGAAGCGTCCGAGATCGTTGAGACAGCCAAAGACGCAGGCATCAATCTCATTGACACAGCAGAGTGCTATGGCATGAACCAGCTCTCAGAAAATCTCGTCGGACAAGCCATTGCTTCTTCGCGAAGTCGTTGGGTGCTTGCAACGAAATTCGGACATGAAAAGCTGAGTCCGACAAAGAATCGTCCTGCCTACACTGCACCTGAGATGCTGAAGCAGCTGGAGACCTCCTTGCGCGCGCTACGCACTGACTACATCGACCTCTATCAGTTTCATTCAGGCTCGAATGAGGCATTCGATAATGACGATCTCTGGGCTACGCTTGAGAAGCAACAACAAGCAGGGAAGATTCGACATGTTGGGATTTCTGTCTCCAGAAAGAGTCAGGAGTGGAGAGAGTACCAAAGCCAAGAGGCATCCAGCGTCGGGGCGAGTACCATTCAAGTGAAGTACAACCGTCTTGAACGTTATGCTGAAGAACAGGTCTTTCCCGAGTGCCTATCCCAAAACCTCGGCGTGCTAGCTCGCGTCCCGCTAGCTAGCGGATTGCTGAGCGGCAAGTATCAGCACGTGTCATCCTTCGATGAATCCGAAGCCCGCGCTGGCAAGTACGACACGGAAACCTTCGCTCGGATGAAGAGTGAGATCGATGAGATTCTCAAGAGCGAGCTTCCTGATGGCGTAACACTTGCCCAATACGCGCTAGCTTGGAGTCTGAAACACTCCGCTGTCAGCTGCGTGATCCCGGGATGCAAGAATCCTGAGCAGGTGATGATGAACGCCGCTGTGTCAGATCTCGCGATCCTCAACGAGGCCCATCCTCAATCCTGTAGTTGAAACGAGAACTCAAACGGAAGGACAATCCATGTTTCCATTAATCGGTACCGCTCCATCGAGAACATTTCCGGGTAACTGGCATGACGCAGTCAAATTCAGCGCAAAACACGGCTTTGATGCTGTTGAGCTGAAATACGAGGTGCCGTTCACACTGCCGGACCACCTGGATGGCACAGTCATGGCAGCCGCAGGAGAACGCGTGCACTCAGACGGTCTCTTCCTTTCGCTCCACGGACCCTATGCCAACATCGGCAATCTGATCGATTGTCGATATGAAGCCGCTGTCGCAGAGCATCTTGAAGCCATTGAAGTGGCCAAGAAGCTTGGCGCAAGGACCTATACGATACATGGCGGATGGGTCGAGCAGGCCTACTCGACAGACGACCTCTTCACAGAATGTCGAGCGCGGGTCCTCCACGCGCTTGAACGCATCCTGTCAGTCGCAGGACCAGTCAAGATCTGCCTAGAAAATCAGAACAATGCCGAGTCAGCGAAACACAAAACAAATTGCCTGGTGCCAGATTTGCACTGGTTTGGAAGCCGTCTGCCTCAGCTCTGCTACACGTTCGACGTGGGACATGCAAACGTAACCACATTGACACCAGATGAATTCCTGCGTCAGCTAGGACCAGAACGCATTGGCCTAGCACACGTCCATGACAATGACGGCAAGACGGATCAGCACCGAAGCTTGGCTGACGGAACAACTGATTGGAACGCCTTTGTTGACACCTATCTTGATCTTGACAGCCAATTCCCACTGATGTTCGAACTCGGAGCTCCCGACGACCTGCTCACCAGCCAGCGGATACTTGGAGAGATCTTCGGCGCAAAAGGCACTGGGGACTAGACATGAATGCGATTCTTTGGCTCCTAAAACCCTTACTCGACCCGAAACATTGACCCACTGGAGGTAGCTAGCTTGGAAACTGCACATTCTTTACCGAAAGTAGCCCCAACAGCCAGTATGGATCTTCTCTTTATTCGACATGGCGAAACTGAGTCGAATGCTGAGAAACGCTACATGGGACAACTAGATAGCCCCCTGTCAGCGCTGGGTATGGCGCAGGCTGCCGCTGTAGCTGCCAGACTAGCAAAGACTGGCATTGGAACTCTTTACTCAAGTGATTTGGGACGCGCCGCAACGACGGCCAATGCAATTGCCGAGGCATGTCAACTGGAATTGCAGCTTGATCGCCGCCTGCGCGAGCGCCATGCGGGCATATTCCAAGGGTTGCGCCATGCGGATGCAAAAGAGCGCTTCCCAGAAGCCTACCAGGCAATCCAGACACCAGAAGCAGACACAGCGATTCCCGAAGGAGAGAGTGCAGCTCAAATCCACGCTAGGCTAGCGCCCTTGATTACTGAGGTCTGTCAACAGCATCCCGGGGAGACAGTGGCTCTTGTGACACATGGGATGGTCATTCGAGCTGTGCTATGGCAGTTCCTCGGCGCGTCCTATTCACTTGCTCGCTGGGCGCGTGTAGATAACACAAGCCTCGCCAGATTTCGTTTTGAACATGGGCGATGGATTCTGCTGGCATGGAATGATACTGGGCACATGCAGAGCCAGTAGGCTCGTACATATGCCCAGTTGCATGAGGTGCTTCGGACTACGCGTACAGCTTCTTCATCGTATTCACTGAGGCCCGGAACCCATCTTCAAACGTTCCACCGTCAGGTCGATAGACGCTTTCGAGCGAAACCGAGCCCTTATAGCCATCTGCCTTTAGCGCCTTGGCAAGGGGTTCCAAGTGCGGAGCCATGTGTCCTTCGCCAAGTGCTGTGCATTGGACTGTCGCTCGTGGGATATCCAGCAAAGAGTCTTTCAGATGGATGTGTCCAATGTAACCCCCACGAAGCTCGTTATAGCCATCCGGGTAGGCTGGCTCGTTGCAGTAGAGGCTGTTGCATGGATCCCAAAGCAATTTGAAGTGGTCCGTATCCAGCTCATCAATCAATCGACGCCCCAGATATGCCGACGTAATCATGGCGTTGTTGCCAGTCTCGGCAACAAGCGTCACGCCCTCCTCTTCAGCGATCTGAACCGGCAGCCTCATCAGTTCAAGCAGCTTGTCCCACGCTCCAACTGAGACATTCCAGATGTCCGCTCCGTGGCTGCCGAAGATGATCATCTCTTTGCGGAAGCTCATGACTCGCACAAGCGAACAGTCAAGGGATTGGGCCATGCTGATGCAACGGCGTAGCGCATCAATCTGTTCTAAGTACTCAGGGCTTTGCGGCGTCAGTGGGCCTAGTAGCATCCCACCAAACAGCCCTCTGGAAATACAGGACACCTCGACGTTGTGCTTGGCGACGAGTTCCTTGATTTGATCAATCTCGGCTGACGAATGATCGCCAACTTCTTTGTCACCAACAAACTGAAGTTCCGCTTGCGTAAGCCCGAATTCATTCATGACCTGCAATGCATGTGCCAGATCGTTGTCTATTCCATTCGTAATGACGCCCAGTTTCATTCCATGCCTCGCTTTCCTACATTCCTATGGTGAGTTCGTATGTCCCGCACAACCGCACAGATGCCACTGGTTACCACGTGACTTCAGTCGATGCAATCTGCTCCAGCAGCTTCACGCATGCCCAATTGTCTTCCTCTGGGAACAGCGAGATGCCCGACTGGAATAACTCGTAGGCAGCACTAGTCGTGAACATGGCTACGCCCTTCTCTTTGGCGAGAGCCATCGAGATGCCAAGATCCTTGTGCATGGTGCCAATGTGGCTCCCAGTGTTCTTGAATTTGCGGTCAAGGATGAGCTTGGCACAATTGAGGAACAGAGGACTACTCACACCGCTTGCACCAAAGACCTCATAGAGAGTTTCTCCACTCACGCCTGCTTTGGAGCCAAGAACGAGGGATTCGAAAATTGCGGCAAACGATGCGCCAATGAGAGCCTGCAAGGATGCCTTAACGGTTTGTCCGACACCTGCTTCTTCACCGACATGGAAGATCTTCTCGCCTACAGCCTTGAGAACATCCAGATGGGCTTCGTAGACAGCTTTCTTTGCGGCGACCATCATGGTGAGCGTTCCGTTTTCTGCGCCAGACTTGCCACCACTGACAGGCGAATCAATGACGTCGAAACCCTTGGCTTTGATGACTTCAGCGACGGCTCGCATTTCTTTAGGCTCAATTGTCGCAGAGACGTCTATGGTTGATCCCGGCTTGAGGCTGTGAAGCAATCCACCTTCTCCTGCTACAACTTCCATCACCTGCGTGCCATTGAGAACCATCACAAAGATGAAATCGGCGGATTCTGCCAGCGTTTTCAAGCTATCTGCTGGTATCCCACCAAGCGCCTTGAGCATTTCCAGTCTCTCTGCCCTCAGATCAAACCCGGTGAGTTCGAATCCTCCGGCGATGAGATTCTTCGCCATCCCAATGCCCATGTCTCCCAATCCAATGATGCCAACTCGCTTCATCGCGAATCACCCCAATCGAAGTAACGTGCGAGGAACTTCCGGCAACTTGCCTAGGTGTCTCGAGGCTTCTTGTTGAAGCTTGGGATTGCCCCACCCGAAGGGCATCATATGTTGCGCTACTTCTGCTTGTCAAGGCCTATCGTTGCGACTTTTGTTGAATAGGGGATTTGCCAGATTGCGAAAGCGCCTTTCAGCTCTTCCTTTCAGCTGCTCACGCATCTCGATCGATTTGCGGCAATTCCTGCAACAAATCACCGAGCTCATGTCCGCTAAGCTGCTTAGGTGGTCAGTGCTGAAAGAAGCTTGTACAGGCAGAACGAGAAGACACCGGCTGCTGTAGGCGTAGCCACCCACCCAATCGCAATCTTTGCGATCTTCTTGGGTTGAATTGCACTGTCTCCCTTGAGAAGCCCCACTGCAATAACTCCACCAACAATCGACTGCGACGTTGATACAGGCAACCCCACCATGGAGAAGAAGTGAACGGCAAGTGCAGCTGCCATTTGGGCCGAGAATGCACTCACGACATCAAGCTGAGTGATCCCCTTTCCTACAGCTTCTGTCACACGACGCCCAAAAGTCATCGCACCTATAGCCAGAGAGGCTCCACCTAGTAGGCCAAGCCAACCGGTACTATATCCAAGATTGGCAATAGGACCCATTGCCGTTCCTACGTGATTCGCTCCAAGCGAATAGGAGATGTAGGCGGCGCTGACTAACAACATCACTTGCGGGAGCCGTTGCCAGAAACGACTCCCACCTCGTCTCTTTAGGAGTAATCTCGTAAGAAGGTAGATGGCTGCAGCCAGAATCCCAACAAGGATAGGGCAGATGACCCACACTCGTGCGATGGCAAAAATCGTTGATAGATTCAGATCAGCGCCAGCTGCGATTCCGACTCCGAGTACGCCGCCTACAATGGCTTCTGATGTGGACACCGGTAGCTTGAGAACCGTGGCCAGTGTAACAAAAACGCCTGCACAGATAAGCGCTGTCAAGACGGCAAGTACTGGTAATTCAGAAGTAACGATCCCCTTGCCGATCGTCTTCATCACATGCCCTCCTTGCAGGAATCCGCCAGCAACGGCGAATATGCTAACAAGAATGATGGCCCGCTTGTATGACAGAAGCCCTGACCCAACAGACGTTCCAATGCAGTTGCCTGCATCATTTGCGCCAATATTCCATCCTACAAACGCTCCAGCAATGATGAGGGGAATCAAGGTAGTCAACGGGATGCCTCCGTCTCGTGCCACATCTGGGAATCAGGTAATTCCGTTTGAGATAGCCTGGGCTGAGCCAGCAGGAATCGAGACCAGCTCGGGAGAACGGCAACAGCCCCATTGCAGAGAATCACTAGAAAGCCTGCAGTGCGGTCGAAAGAGCGATCACGTCTGATAGATCTTCAGCACGGTCTGAAATCTTGACCAGATCTGCGAGATAGGCAGACACGTGCAGCTTGGAGGCAAGCGCAATATCAAGTGCAAACAACTCCTTGAGCGCATCTCTTTCAAAATGGTCAATCTTGCCTTCCGCTATTTCGATGCGATCTACGCATTCCATGGTCTCTGCCGCCTTGCCCTCAAACAACAATCGAATGGAACATTCGACATCGTCAAAAATGGCCAATGACACATCAAGGATTTGAAGAATATATGGAATGGTGACTTTGGGAACAGCCACATTCTCGACAAGCAGTCGATCAAGCGTGGCCTCTGCTGCATTCGCGAGTGTGTCAACTTGCTCAACAATTTCAAGGATTTGGCGTCGTGATGGAGGAAGGAGGGCTCCAGAAATCATTGCCTGTTCGACGTTGCGACGGATGTCATCTGCCGCACCCTCTGCTTTGTGAGTCAACAGAGCGTATTCGGAGGCTTTATCTCTGTCACTATCGACAAAGCATGCGCGCGTTGCCCCGCCAAAGGCTTCGACAGCGGAACGAACACTGGCAAGGTGCTCGAAGACTAGATCACGCACTTCATCTCTCTTTTTCCATAGTCGCATGCCATCACTCCCAAATCTATATAGTTGACCCTTCCATTGAAGAGGTAAGGTACTCGGTATCCGCTCGTCTTGCAACCTTTGTTGTTCCGCTGTATCTTGTGACACCGGCAGGGCTCCTGGAGCAACGCTTGTTGCAACGCACTTGCCTTGCAGACGCCCAATCCGTATCATCTGTTCTGTTAGAAATGGGGTGACTACACATGGGCAATCTTCGAGGCAGTGTTGAGTCGCAGTTCTCTCAACTCACTAGGGTTCAGAAGAATCTTATTCAAACGATTCTTTCAGACTACGAGGAATACATCTTCCTGAGTGTCGACGAGGCTGCCAAGATCCTGGATGTACACAAATCTACGCTCGTTCGATTGGCTCAAAGCCTCGGGTATGCCGGCTATACCGATCTAAGAAGTGATCTCCAGGATCTGTATCGACAAGAGATCACTCCCGGTGAGAAGCTCGGAAAGACGCTGTCAGAGGTCCAAACTGATAACCTGTACCAGCAAGTCGTTGAAACCGAAACGCTGTTTCTGAAGGAATCTCTTAAGACAATACGGGTTGAGGATATCCACGCTGCTGCACAACTCATCATTGCAGCTCGCCGAACCTTCATTTGCGGCCGAGGACCTCAGGGTCCGCTTGCCAAGCTATTCGAGTTCCGCCTACGCAGGTTTGGGTTCGACGTACAAGCTATCACTGATGAGGGCCGCGCGATCCTTGAACAGCTACAACTATTGACGAAGGATGATGCCCTCATCGTCTTCAGCTTTATTGCAGTCCCCCAGGAGCATCGAAATGCAATCTCGCTAGCCCGAGAATTAGATTGCCCGACAATCCTCATCACGGACTCCGTTGCGAAGGAAATGGTGGATCACGTAGCCATTACATTGGCAGCTCGAAGAGGTCCAGCCACAATTTACCACACGAATATGGTGCCGCTGGGCATCGTCAATGCGATTGTTCTAAACATCGCAAAGCTCAAGTCTGCTGATGTGATCCCGACGCTCAATCGGCTTCAGGATCTGCGCAGGAGATTTGGCTACGAATACGCGCTCGTCCATCATGAGCACGAAGACAACAAGCTGGGCGAAGATTCGTAGCAAACTTCTTCCGAAACCCGCGTTCCACCGGAACAATTCCACGCAACATCTGTAATCAAGCCTTCTTCACGATACTTGTGCAACGAGCGTTGCAGAACTGCTTGACTCGTGCGTCATTAGTAGCTATCCTAATTCAACGAGATAGGGATCGATCGGAGGATCAATGCGTGATTCGGTTGGGGTTTACCAAGAGAAGCGTACGGTAGGACAAGGCTTGAAGAAGATGTTCTTTCGAGTTCAGAGATGGCTGAGTCGCCCCGAGAAGATCATGGGTTTGATTCTGGTTGCCGTTCTCGCCGTCCTGGTTGTGATACCGCTCATCCAAATCGTCGTTGGTGCGAGCACGTTCAGCTATAGTGATGTAGCGCGCCGAAATCCGGACTCAGAAGTCGGTGCGTGGACCATCTATCACTGGCAGCGCATCATGGCGAGTCCGCTGACTCCGGCTCTCTTGGTTAAGCCACTATTACACAGTTTAGCCATCGCTATTGGAGTTGTTCTCGTCGCTCTACCTCTAGGATCACTGTTGGCATGGCTTGTCGTTCGCACAGATCTTCCAATGAAGAAATTGATGGGCAACCTTTCCATCATCCCGTATGTCATGCCTTCCTGGGTCATGGCCCTTGCCTGGTTCACTGTCTTCAAGAATTCACGGATTGGAGGCTCGCCAGGCTTCTTAGAGGCGATGGGTGTCAGTGTTCCCAATTGGTTGGCCTACGGATATATTCCCATAGTGCTGGCGATGACCATTCACTATTTCCCCTATGCATTTATTCTTGTTTCCGGTGCCATCGCATCCATGGACAGCCAGCTCGAAGAGACAGGGCGAGTCCTCGGAGCTTCGCAAAAAACCGTGCTACGAAAGATCACCTTCCCTCTTATGCTTCCTGCACTGGGATCGGCGTTCGTCTTGATCTTCAGCAAGGCTCTTGGAACCTTCGGAACACCAGCTATTCTCGGATTGCCTGTGAAATACTACACCGTTGCAACGCGAGTTTATCATTCGATTCGCAACGGAAACGCGGGAACAGCTTATGCACTAGTGATCTTCCTCGTACTTATCTCCTCATTAACCATTTATATGAACGCAAAGGTACTCGGCGTACGAAAGAAATTCACGACGATCGGCGGCAAGGGAACTCGCGTAAAGACGACGAAGTTGGGGCGCGCGCGAATCCCAGTTGCCGTGCTGGTCTTCACATTTATCGGTGTATGTATCCTTGCTCCCTTGTCAATGCTCCTTCTGCAGAGCTTGACGCTGCATGGCGACTTCAACCTCAGCGAACTCACACTGAAGTTCTGGATCGGAGGACAAGGTGAAGTTTATGCCTCCGATGGTGGAATTCTCCGTGATCCAGCGGTGCAAGCTAGCATGTGGAATACCATTAGGCTGTCCGTTGTATCTGCACTGGTGGCCAGTTTCTCTGGCCTGTTCTTTGGCTATGCCGTTGTGAAGGCGCGCGGATCCTTCTTGTCGAAGCTCATTGAGAACCTTGCATTCACACCGTACATCATCCCGTCCATCGCATTCGGTGGAATCTTCCTCAGCATGTTCGCAAGATCCTGGGGCCCAATTCCGAGCCTCTATGGCACATTCACATTGTTGGTCCTGGTTACAGTAGCCAAGCGCTTACCCTACACGTCACGTACAGGCATATCTGCGATGATGCAGATCGACAAATCATTAGAGGAGGCCGCGTACTTGCGAGGTACTTCATGGGTCAAGCGAATGTGGTCAATCATTATCCCTCTCGGGAAGAGCGGCATGATGGCGGGGTTCATCCTTAGCCTAATTACATCCATGAGGATGCTCAGCTTGATTATTCTGCTCGTCACGCCGAAGACAATGGTTCTGACAGCCATGACGTATCGCTATGTTGAACAAGGGTTTACTCAGCAGGCGAATGCCATCGCTGTGCTCATCATCGTTATGACGTTGTCTGGGTATTTCTTGGCAACCAAGCTCGGTAAATCCAAGCTCGAGCATATTGGGGGTTAGCTGCACCTGTAGGTGAGCAGATGAGGGCGGACACGAACGCGTATCAGAAGTAACGGATTAGCTTCAAGGAGGTACAACATGAATCGTAGTGGAAAGATTGTGGCGGCAATGCTTGGCGTACTACTGCTAGCAGTCACCGTCAGCGCCGTCGCTGAAACAATCGATGAGTGGCTGCAGCGCGCGGCCCTCGGAGATTATGGGGCAGAAGCTCAAGATTGGGACGCCATCATCGCAGCTGCCAAAGAAGAAGGGACCCTTGTTGTCTACACGTCATCATCGCGAACCTTCCTTGCTGGCGACTCGTTCTGGGATGAGTATGGAATCGACGCACAAATATTCGACCTGGGCTCTACAGGATCTCTCAGCAAGATGATCTCTGAATACGATGCAGGCAGACATGCATCCGATGTCATCATGACTGGCGGCTCGGAATATGTCTTCCGCGCGATCCCTGAAGGCATGATCTACACGTTCGTGCCCAGTACAGTCGCCGACTATTTGCCAGAACAGTACAAGAGCCCGGCGCTCTTCCAGCGCCTAAGCCTGGGCGGCATCCTCTACAACACTGAGGCGAATCCAGACGGACCACCGATTGACAATATCTGGGACCTCACTACGCCTGAGTGGAAGTCTCGCGTGACGCTTAAGGATCCTTTGACCTCAGAAAGCACGTTCAATTACATCTCCAATTTGGTTAATCACCATGAAGAGCTGTTGGCCGCCTATGAATTGGAGTACGGAACGCTCGAGTACACGGGTGGAAGAGAGAATGCGGGATATGAGTTGATCTATCGCGTGTTGAAGAACGACCCAGTGCTGCAGAGCTCTTCTGAAAATGTCGCCAAGGCCGTCGGAGAACCGGGTCAGGAAAATCCGCCGATCAGCTTCTACGTCGGTACATCGAAGCTCACGCTGAATCAAACAGCCGGACTCGTGAATGCAATCGCGGACATCAGCCCAGTAGACGTTCAAGTCGGCGAGACTTATGTCGGGATTTCCGCATTCGCACCGCATCCGAATGCCGCCAAGCTATGGATCCGTTGGGTCATGGGAACACCTGAACCCGTCGAACTTGGGCTGACCGACCTGATACCTCCATACCACACTGGAGAGAACGGACGAATGCTCCAAGGATTCTCGCCGTGGTTCGGTCCAGGCAACGCCAACCCGATGCTCGGGTACCCAAAAGCACAGGGCGCCATTTCATTGGATCCCCCGACGCAGGTGTGGCCACTTGATATGGAATTCATCTGGCAGAATGCTCTGGATATTCAGGACTTCTGGCTGATCAACGGAGGATAGAAGATGGTGCGATTCGCGGCTGTACGGCCGCGAATCGCACGTTGACTGGAGGTAGGACTGTGGGATTCATCTCTTTACAAGGTATCACCAAGCGATACGGAAAGGTCACAGCGGTCGACCATCTCAATCTTGAGATTGAGAAGGGGGAGTTTCATACCCTCCTTGGTCCGTCAGGGTGTGGAAAAACCACGACCCTACGGATGATCGCGGGACTGGAAGAACTCTCCGACGGAGAGCTGTTCATCAACGATCGCTGCGTCTACTCGGTGCCCAAAGCCACTCATGTTGCTGCACCGGATCGAGGCGTCGGCCTGATCTTCCAGAGCTACGCTCTGTGGCCGCACATGACGGTCTACAAGAACGTAGCATTCGGACTCAAAGAGAAGAAATTCTCTAAAGACAAAATTAAAACAGTTGTAATGGACATGCTAGAAAAAGTTCAGATGACTGGGTACGAGGATCGATACCCTTCTGAACTGTCTGGAGGCGAGCAACAACGAGTGGCGATTGCTCGGATGGTGGTCACCGAACCCCCAGCCTTCCTCATGGATGAACCGCTATCCAATCTCGACGCGAAGCTTCGCATGCGCTTAAGATCTGAGCTCAAGCGATTGCACACAGAATCTGGTGCAACGACGGTCTACGTCACCCATGATCAAGTTGAGGCGCTAACTCTGTCAGACAGAATCACAGTTATGCGCCACGGCCTGCTGCAGCAAGATTCTCCACCAGCAGAACTATATAACACACCAGCCAACCTGTTTGTGGCCGATTTCATGGGGAATCCGCAGATTAACAAATTGGACGGAGCCGTCGCTGTGGTTGATGGCAACAAGGTATTCTCCAGCACAACGGGTTCACTGACGGTGCCGTTGGGAGACGATATTGCTAAGGACGTGAGCGACGGCCAAGAAGTCGCCTTGGTGATGCATCCCGAGTGGCTCAATGTGTCCCAAACGCCCATCGCGAATTCTGTTGAGATGAAGGTTTATGTTTCGCTGATGGCTGGATGCGAAACACTGATCTTCCTTCAATCAGATGGCCTCTCCCTCGTAACTCGCGAGCAGGGTCAGAACGTCTTCCCAGCAGATACAAACATCTGGGTTACGCTGAATCGCTACACCCTGTATGACATGGGAACCGAGGAGCTCATCGGAGCCGGAGGGACAGCAGAGTCCTGCTCGTAGCAGCGAAGCTACATTGTGATTGATTGGGGGACGAAGCCGTGTCCCGGAGATGCCGAGATTGCTCGGAGATCTATCAAAGATTTCGAGGCGTAATATGACGACGATTGACACCATCTTCTTTGACATGGGGGGGACCCTCGAGACACTGACCTATGACGAAGACCTTCGCAGGGAGGCCTCCGGACAGTTAAGGCAGTACCTCATAGGAGTCGGCCTCGATCCTGAATGTACGGATGAAATGTTCTACATGACCGTCTGCAATGGATTGAAAGCCTATCGCCAACAGAACATCAGCTCTATGAAAGAGCTGCCTTCGTTGCACGCGTGCTCTGACTACATTCTGAAGCCATTCGGATTCAGCGAAAAGGATCTCCAAGCCGTATGTGATGAATTCATGCTGCGCCTTGAATTGACTTTCTATCGGCGCGAAGCGCGCCCAGAGGCTGTTCAAGTATTGACGACTCTCGCTCAGCGAGGCTACAAGCTGGGGATCATCAGCAATGTCATGAGCAAGGATTGTGTCACAACGAACTTGACTCACTACGGGATGATTGATTTCTTCGAAGTCATCGTCGCATCAGCTGTCTATGGGCGCAGGAAGCCCGACCCGCGCATTTTCACTCATGCGGCCCAGTTGATTGGCTCTCGTCCTGAAACATGTATGCACGTAGGGGACAAGATCAGCCGTGACATTCTCGGTGCTCGTAATGCGGGATTCGGAATGGCCGTTCAGATAACGCATCCCGTTGTCGACGAGCCAGAGCCCGTTGAGCCAGCTCCCAGTGCTGTGGTTGAGACGCTTGATGGAATCCTCGATTTGGTTTCTGATCCAGCACCAGCCAGCGCGAAGCAAAGGATTGCCAGTGCGTCAAGCGTCAAAGCCGTCTTTTTTGATGCAGGCGACATCCTCTACTATCGCCACGAGCGCGGTCGATACCTGGCTGAGTTTCTAGACACGCATTCCCTCAAGCCAAAGCCGTTCGTCGATTCAGAGCAAAAAGAGATGAAGGACCGTGCGATGACTGGTGATATCAGCAAGGGTGCGTATATGGAATTTCGCCTCCGCTCTATGGGGATTGAGTCCCCTCAACTTGAGGAAGCCCTCGAAGTATTCCAGAAGGACTCGTGCAATGTCGCCTACTTCGACGGTGCCAAAGAAACGCTTGACGAACTCAAACGACGCGGCTACAAGCTTGGTATCATTACTGATACGTACCACACGAGGGAGCTGAAGCTTGGCTGGCTTCGTGAGATTGGCATCGACCAGGTGTGGGATGTGTTTGTTTCCTCATGCGAAGAAGGCGTAAGAAAGCCAAATCCAAGAATCTACCGAATCGCGCTTGCCCAACTGGATCTTGTTCCTAGTGAGGCTTCCTTTGTCGGACACAAAAAATCTGAATTGGATGGCGCCAAGGCCGTGGGTATGGCAACGATTGCCTTCAATTACGAGTCCGCAGCAGTAGCCGATCACTTCCTCGATCAATTCGACGAACTCCTCACACTCCACCCCTCAACGAACGGGAAGGGATAGGCATGACAGTTCGAGGTTTGGTCGATTATCACCTGCATACGTCAACAAGCAGAGACGGCCATGCCACTGTCGCCGAGCATTGCGAGCGAGCCAGTGCATTGGGATTGGTGGAAATCGCCATCACCAATCACATGAACCTGCTCGACAGCACGCTGCACATCACTCCCGCAGTCTTGGCCGAGGTTTGGGCTGCCATTCAGGCATCACAGCTGACGTATCCCGATTTGACGATCCTGCTCGGGATTGAAATTGATTTCTTCGACGACGTAAAGGATGAAATCGCTGACTTGCTCCCGAAATATTCTACAGCTGTCGGGCGAAAGCTAGACTTCATCATGGGGTCAGCTCATGTCATGAACGGCGTGAGATTCGCGTCCAAGAAAGTTGCGCACAAGTTGTTGGTCGGCGCCGATCCGATTCCCATCTACAAGAAATACTTTGAACAGATGACGCGTGTAGTCTCATCAGGGCTATTCGATATTGTCGCTCATCCCGATTTGATCAGGCGATTCGTCGGGCTGCATACGCCGCATCTCCCATTTGAGGCGTATCAGGAGTATGCCTCGTCGTTCGTTGATGCGTTGATCGAATTCGACGTAGGCATCGAACTTAACGTTAAGGGGCTTGCGCATCCTGTGGGTGCCATCTACCCGACACCCGAATTGCTGGCTTGTTATCTGGATGCTTGTCGCGCGGCTGGCAAGGAACCCGTCATAACCATTGGCACGGATGCGCATCGCCCGGAGAACTTGGGCATTAACCTAGACGTTGCCGTTCGACATCTCCAAGAACATGGCATCTCAGAGATTACAACATACAGACAGGGCGTTCGGATTCCGTTCGCACTCCCTGACCTTACCGGATAGACGAGAGGAGCTTGTCAATGAACGAACACGTGGATGCAGTTCTCTTCGACATGGGGGGGACTCTGCGCTACAGAGTGCCGGACGCAGAGATGAGGGCAGAGGCGTTGGATGAACTTAAACGT
>Ga0233437_1001947_pt1 | contig 34197 bp, 35 predicted proteins | sample SI_122_August201_FD_182714 | JGI IMG/M metagenome (GOLD analysis project Ga0233437, IMG submission 182714) | Seawater microbial communities from Saanich Inlet, British Columbia, Canada - SI_122_August2016_200_MG | ecosystem: Environmental > Aquatic > Marine > Inlet | place: Canada: British... | reverse complement strand
CTGCGGCTGTAGACGGCTCTATCCAGTGGTCGATCGAACAGCGAGATAAGGCGGATCCGCTAGGTACGTGGGTATCTGTGGCTAGTGGCAACTGGAATGTAGCGACTCAGGTAGGCGGGGCTACGCCTCCCACATCGTCTACTACTGGTGTCATCGCCATTACGCCTACTAAGGATGACGATCTCCGCCTTAAGTTGACACTTACGCGAGGCGCGGGCGGCTCGACCCCTCTTCTGTACGGCGGTACTGTATACGCGAACGTTCTTACTGTAGGAATGGTCTACTAAAATCGGGAGAAGCCATGGACCTGTCTAAGTTCAAGTCGGATCGCCTGTGGGCGCTCATTCTGTTTATCGGTGTTATCGCGGCTAATGCGTCGTTTGACATGGGCATCAATCAAGAACAACTTGAGTTGATTGCTTACGGAGTGGTCGCGTTTATTCTTGGAAAGTCCGTGCGAGGAACAGGCGTTCAAAGCGTTATCGACCTTGTCGTCGGTGGACTAGCCCAGGGCGCCAAGGCGATCCCTGAGGTTCCGAAGGACGAGGGCCCTGGTACGGACTAAGGGCCGCGAAACGGCTAAGACGTGCTCCGGGCATGATGGACCCGGAAAATGCCTCTGAGGCGGGCTCAGGGGTGTTCGGTGAAGCGGAGAAGTAAGCGGCGGGAGGCTTCGGTCTCCCGCCGCCCATCGACATGGCTCAAATAATCGTAAACAACTCGACTTCTAGGCTCCTGGCGGATAGGGGCGTCATTTCGGATATTCGCCGGTTAGTAGCCTACCGAGAGATTGAGTTACCGCCTCCGCCAGCGCAGGCGATTATCAAATCGTTCTTTATGCGGCGTAAGAGGCATGGGCCGTATAAGGATATAGAACGACTTTACGCCGACCTTGACACACATCGCCAGCTAGAGGCGGTAGGCTGCCCATACGGGTATCTGTCGCCGGACATGATCGAGCAGGTTTTAAGGCAACGAGGGTCGTGGGATGGTTGGATTCGTATGGTCGGGGCAGACGGAGGATTCCAAACGGGTCTCCTGCCTCATGTCGTGCGGGCTTTGCGCTTACGATTAGGGCTAATCGCGGATGTGTTCGACGAAAGGGTAGCGCCGCCGACAGCGGCGTTCTCTATCGTACCAGTTCCGCCTCTTTACGATTTCCAGAAGGAAGCACTAGACGCATTTGTGCAGAACGATCGAGGGATCGTGGAGTTGCCGCCTAGATCTGGTAAGACACACATAGCCATCGCAGTTATTATTACGCTGTCTGTCCCTACGTTGTATGTCGTGCCAACTGTGGGTATTGCAACACAAACGGTAAAAGCATTGCGTAGATACATGCCTCACGGCGACGTAATGCAAATCACGGGTGGCGCGCCTAACGCTAAGCGAAAGCGCCTTATGGCTGGTACTCGCGTATGGGTGGTAACGCCAGGAACGGCTGCCGGGCCGAGGCCTCAGCGCAAAGGGCAGCATCGCCGAGGTATTACGGGCATTGGTAGCCGGCATCTTTTGATTATTGACGAATTCCACCACTCCGCGGCTAACACCTGGCAAGACATATCGCTGTCAGCTAATAACGCGTATTATCGCCTAGGCTTGACCGGTACGAACTACAGAGCGGATGGAAAAGACATGCTAATGCGATCTGTTGTGTCCAGGACAGTGTATCGCCGTAGTGTGTCTGACATGATCGCCGCTAGTAGGTTGGTTCCGGCATTCGTGGCTATGCTGCGCGTACCTGGTCGCGTAGACGATTGCGGTTTTAGGACGTATTACGTTAACGGCGTTGTCGAGAACGACGATCGTAACAAGTTGATTGCACAGGCAAGCGCTAAGTTGGTTGCCGCTGGTCGCCGTGTGCTGGTGTTGGTCAAGGAGATCAAGCACGCAGAAAGTCTATACGAGATTACGGCTAACAGTGTGCAAGTAGACGGACGCAACCACCAGGCCGTGGCAGACGCGATCGCAGCTATGCAGTCTGGTAAAGTCAAGGTTATCATCGGGACATCCGTAATTGGCGAAGGTATCGACGTACCAGCGGCCGACGCCCTGATCTATGCGGCTGCTGGCCGGTCAAAGGTAAAGGTCGTCCAAGACTTCTATCGCGTGTTGACAGCGAGCGAGGGTAAGAAATTTGGGGTAATTGTAGACTTCGCAGACAACCATAACGAGGCACTTCTTAAACAAGCTGCGCATAGGCTTGATCTGTATCGTAGAGAATTCCAAGCCGACGTAATGCAACCAACACAGTTTGATAGTTGGTTGCGTGGGCTTGGTTAGCGATATTGTATTGTGTGCTGTGTGCTATAATCACGGTCGGAGGTAAGCGATGAATAGCCAAACATGGATGCGTACTTTGGGCGATTCGGCGTGGTCTCATGTTGCTAAGGACATGGACCCGGAAAAGGTCGCACAAGTGCTAACCCGAGCATCGGAAATCGGGGCTATCATGCCCACTCGCCCACCTAAGGTAGATCCAGAGGGCCGCACGATTATGTGGCCGGCAGGGGTGCCAGGCCTTACGGCCGGCGGTCTCCTCCACTTCTGGAAATCTCGTGGGCACGGGTGGCTGCTACTGAATATCAACGTATTGTGTCGCGCCGTAGCTGGTCCGCTTCTTCCTCGTCTACAGGAGATCCTACAGGCGTACCATATGCAGGCAGTTATGGAAGGCGAACCCCCTATCGCTATTGATTTCCACCCGTTCGTAGGTGGGGAGCACACAGTATACGATCCTATCACCATGCACCAGGACATTACTGGCGTATGCGAGCCTCCAAAAGCCTCTCAGACGGCGAGGGCGAGGACTGTCGATAATGGGTAAACCGAATTACGATTCTCACGCGTTGTTCGTAACGTACAAGCGAGAAACGGCTCAGTTCCGGTTCTACGATAACATGGTACTTACGGACGAACTGCGAGGGGATCTTCGTTTGTTCGGTTTGTTCTGTAGGCGATACCGCGTAAATCCAGCGACATGGATTAGGGCTCGCCACGGTGCGATTAAGTGGGTTAGGCAGATACCCGCCGCTCAGTTGGCGAGTGTTATGTTTTTGGATAAATACCGGGAGTTCGTGGGCGACTTGTCCGCTAGAGCTTCTGGGGAAGAGATCGTAACCGAGGGTATTGTGGACGATACGGTCGGGGCGCCGCTTGGCGGACTTCGCCCGCACGAAGAGGCGTTTAGGGCGGCAATGCACCGAGCACGGGCTTACGACGCATGCCTAGGATCGTCTGGCTATATGACCGGCGGATATTGCGCCGATAGTGATTGGTGTAATTCGTGTCCAGTTAGCGCCGAATGTAGTAAAGCTGCGAGGAATCGTCATGTTAGGAGCGGAAGAATTCGGCCCCGACTTTCAGAGAGTGCTGATTCACGCCTGTATTGACGATCCCTCTCTGCTATTCCTGGTCAAGCGGTTCGTAACGGAAGGACGCCTGGGGTTTACGGATCCGGCATCGTTGTGGGCGTGGAATGTCGTGGCTACTAGCAAGTACCCGACTACTATGGAGCTGACCACCGAGTCGGCGTCTTTGCCGTCTGAAGATCCATCTAGAGCAGGTGTCGCCGCTATTGTGGCTAGTGCGCCTGACTGGCGAGAGGATTCGTATGTACGTGAGAAGATCATAGAGTGGTCTCGCCGACAAGTGTTTCGCCTAGGGTTTGAAGAGGCCAGAGAGGCGTGGAACGCGGGTAAGTACAACGATGCAGAGCGTAAGATGATGCATCGTATCGAGGAGTTACAGGCGATTCAGATATCTACGACGGATCGCGGCTGGTTCTTCGAGGATTTCCACGAGCGACAAGCAAGGCGGCAATTGATCGCGTCGCAAATGGACTTTTTCCCCATCGGAATCGCCCCTATTGATAAGGCCATGCACGGTGGGCTATCGTACGGTGAACTGGAAGTTCCGATCGCGTATTCCGGTATTGGTAAGACATACTGGTGTGTTCAGCGGGGTTTTGTGTGTACTCGCATGAGGCGTCGCGCCTTGCATTTCGTACTTGAGGGTGGGCGTTCAAAAACCGAGGATAGGTACGAGGCCCGGTTTAGCGGCGAGATGTATGGGTTCGTACGGCGAGGTGAGTTCGGGGCCAAGGTACAGTCTGCGCTAAGGCGAGAATACGATATTCTGCGCCATAACATGGTAGTTCGCGGGTTTAACGATCGTGACGCGTGGCACATTACGTTCGATGACATCCTAGGGGAACTCGCAGAGCTAAGGCGCGCCCATGGATGGGTGCCTGATATGATTGTCGTCGATTACGGTGATCTAATGCGGGCCGATGGCGACAACGAATACCTTAGGCAGCGCACAGCGTTTAGGCAGCTTAAGGCGCTGTCAGAGCGCACCGAGTACAAAGGGCACCCCGGATACGCTGTATCATCCCCGAGCCAGGCCCAGCGTCCGTCCAGCGGCGCTGACGAGCGCGAGCACGTACTCAGGCCCCAGGAGATTGCCGATAGCTATGAAAAGGTCCGTGTCGCTGACTCTATCATTTCGATTAATCGCACGAGGCAAGAGAAAGAAGCGAACCAAGCCCGCGTATTTTTGGGCAAGTATCGCGATAGTGTTGACGGTGTTATCGTGCGCGTTTCTACTGACTATGATCATGGGGCTTTCTCTGTACTGGGCGAGGAGTGCGAGCCTGAGCCTCCATCGTACGAGGATTAAGCATGTCTAGGCGTGGCCGCCCTGTACCCCTTACTAGTTCCGAGTCTCGCTTTCGCCTTGGGACGTGGCTGAGGGAGCACGGCGACGTAGTATCGATCTCGGGCCCTGAGTGGGTCTGCGAATGTCCGATGTGCGGGCGCGGTAAACTCGCTGTCCACGTCGAGCGGAAAGTATGGCAGTGCTGGACGTGTTCTTTTAAGGGCTGGTCGCCAGTGCTCCTAGTGTCCGCGATCGCGGGGGTACCACTAGAGCACGCGATACAGATTATCGCCGCATACGCAGCAGGCCAGGCGATTGGCCCGATCGCGGCTCTTAACAGTGTTACGTTTAGGCGACCGTACAAGCTACCCGAGGCCCCGATGCCGCCTGGCACGGAATGGGCGGTTAAAGGTCCGCAGCGATCGTATCTTCGTAAGCGTAAGGTCCCTGAGGAGCATATCGGGCTATTCTCGTTGGGTACGGTCCACGGCGATGGGCAAAGGACTAAGGCTAACTTTGCCTTGAAAAATAGGATTATCGTACCTGCTTGGAACCCTGGTGGTCGTTTCGTGTTCTGGGTGACTAGGGCTATCAAGGATCGCGGTCCAAAGGTGGTCAATCTTCCTCGGCCATGTCGCGAGGTCGGGCACCCTGCTAACTGTACTTGCTACCATAGCGAGTGGGGTCTGAGGCCTGTCGCTGGTTGTGCTACAGCTAACGACGTAGTAATCGGTTTGCACCTAGTCCAGCACGGAACGGCGGTGTATGTAGTGGAGGGCCCCATGGACGCGATCGTATGCGGGCCTGGTTTCGTATCGGTGCTGGGGGCTAACGTGAGCCCGCAACAGGCGGCACTGATCGGGGGATCAGGGGCATCGGAAGCGGTGATCCTGTTTGACGGTGATCGCCAGGGCTACCGCGGGTCTTTGCAAGCGGCGACTATGCTTTCGCGTATCCTGCCGGTCCGCGTGGGCCGACTGCCGAAAGACGATGATCCCGGGTCTATAGGGCGGCATAGGTGCATTGCGATTGCAGGAATCGCCCGTGCCGATTGGCAGCTTGATCCTTTACAGACTTTTGAGCCATCCGACGAAAAGCGGCGTTCTACGCGTCTAAAACCGTTTATCGGCTCTCTAAACTGACCGCGATCACGGACTGTCCAGTCGCCACTACATATCAGACGGCGGGTAACCGCCTTTTCCGCAACCCGAACGACCCCTGATACCCCCATAGGAGGTACGAAAATGCCAGCCATCATGCTGACTCTCATCGCTCTCGCCGTCGTCGCAGTCGACGAAGGTAACTCTCTCACCCTCACCCTCAAGGGCAAAGCCGGCGACCTGCCGAAGGACTACAAGGGCAAGGCCACCAAGGGCAAGCGCGGACACCGCGACATCGTGATCCCCGACAGCGACACCGAAGGCCTCTACGAGATCCTGGCCTGCGTGACCCCCTGGGAAGAGGGCGACGTGACCGTAGACGAAGAAGACGCCGCGTACCTCGAGTGGCTCCACAACTTCCTCCCCGACGACGAGGACGAAGACGACGACGAGGACGAAGACGAAGACGAAGACGAAGACGAGGACGAGGACGACGAGGACGACGAGGACGACGAGGACGACGAGGACGACGAGGACGACGAAGATGAGGACGAGGACGAGGACGACGAAGATGAGGACGAGGCCCCCGAGCCTGGCGCTGGCCTGCGTTCCTACGTCGAAGAACTCGCCGACGTTGACGATGAGTCCGTCGTCGAGCTGGCCGCGGACCTCGGCATCAAAAAGGCGAAGAAGGCCAAGAATGCCCGCAAGAAGCTCGCCGCGCTCCTCGAGAACGACGACACCGACTGGGCCGCTCTGCAGGAGACGGCCGAGGAGGCCGAGTGGTCCTTCGATGACGAGGACGGCGACGATGACGACACCAGCGAGGACGCCCGCGAGAACCGCGAGGGCGAGTTGGGCGGCATGGACATCAAGGCCCTGAAGGCGATCGCCAAGCCCCTGGGGATCAAGGTGACCGGCATGGGCAAGAAGAAGATGATCGCCGCCATCCTGGACATCGAGTTCAGCGAGGACGAGGGCGCTTCCGAGGTCGCCACGTTCCTGGCGCAGTCGGCCCCCGACATCCGTAAGGGTCTGAAGGAGACCGAGGATGCCGAGTTCGTCCAGTCCCTCATCGACGCCGAGAACGACGGCAAGGCTCGCACGGGGGTTCTCAAGTCCCTCGAGTCGCGCCACAAGCGGCTGACGAAGCCCGCCAAGGCCAAGTCCACTGGTTCCCGCAAGGGTCGTGCCCAGACGGGTCACGAGACGGGACGCGTCCTCCATGCCCTCAAGAACCACCGTGAGCCCTGGGGGCGTTGCGAGTACAAGATCGAATGCCTGGAAGGCGCCCGGTTCAAGGTCGTCGAGTTCTCGGGTAGCCGTGACGACATCGCGGTCGGTGACGAGTTCGACAACGCCACGGCCATGTTCCGGGTCCTGACGGGTCGTGAGCGTCCGAACAACATCATCCGTCGTTGGTTCAACCGTTCCGAACTGCAGGTCCTCGAGCGCGACGACGACGGCAAGCCCACGAAGTACGAAACCCCCGATGCGGCCACCGAGCGGATCGAACGCGAGGTCGAGGAGAAGGCCGAGCGCAAGGCCAAGCGCGACGAGGAGCGCAAGGCCAAGGCCAAGGCCAAGCGCGAGGCCGAGGCCAAGGCGAAGAAGGCGGCCGACGACAAGGCCAAGGCCGATGCCGCCAAGCCCGCGAAGAAGGCCAAGCCCGCGAAGAAGGCCAAGGCCAAGGCCACCGCCAAGCCCGAGCCCGCCGCCAAGGCCGCCAAGCCCGCGAAGAAGGGCAAGGGCAAGCGCAAGGCCAAGCGCTAGACGACTGCGCACCTCTGCTGACATTCGCCCCCGCTGGGTTCGCCTAGCGGGGGCGTCGTGTGTCCGTAGAAGCCCGCGATCACGGGTTATACTTTCGCCACTACATATAGAGTGAGCGGCAAGACGCCGATACGTGTTGGATCGTTGTCCAATGCGTATCGGTGCTTTGCACCTAGGCCACGCCACAATAACAGTCGCACGATCGCAAGGAGGCAATCAAATGGCTGTCCGTTCCCGCGTCCGAGTCCCACCCAAGCCCCCGACTCGCCGAAAGGCGCCCACCGCTTCCCGAACCCAGCGAGCGCACATTCGCCGGGTTACCCTAAATCTCGTCAGGCACGCCGCCTGCTGTCCGCGCCCTCTCAAGCGAGTGATCAACCGACTCGCGAAGATCGACTGGGACATGGACGCCCTGACGGCGAAGGAACTCGATACCGTCTACGCGCACGTTGACGACGACTTGGCCGAGCGCGCCAAGGCCGAGTTTACGGCGGATACCGCGTCCATCGTCGACCACCGCGGCAACGACTGGACCTGTTCCTTGTGCGGACACCAGGGATGCCGCTGGGAGTTCACCCTGGAGAACGTCGCAGGGGGAACCAGCGTCAAGACGGGATCGCACTGCATCATCGAATACGCTCTGTCCGTCGATGGCGAGATCAGCGCCGAAGAAGCTCTCAAGCGACTGCGAGCCGCGATCTCCCGTATGAAGCGTGCCGAGGAGCGCGAGAAGTGGCAGGAAGCGAACCCATGCCACGTAGCCGATATGGCCATGCTGAAGGACGCATACGAATACGTCCGCCGCCCGATCAACGTCCGGTCCCTGTGGTCGTACCTCAAGGCTGGCTGGAATCGACGGGTCGGCCCCTGGCAGAAGAAGGCGAAAGCCACTCTCAAGTACTACAACCGAGAGGGCTTCCTGACCCAGAAGCGCACCGACGACCTGGTCAAGTTGGTGTCGAGCGGTACCGTGTACTACAACGAACGCAGGCACGCAGAAGATATCGTCGATTCGTTCTGCTACTACTGGGATGCCCTTCTTATCCATTGGGCGACCTCGGCTAGTACCCACGAGTTGAACTCGCTGCGCTACGCTCGCCGCTGGAAGATGGACCCCGACTACCCCGTGTGGCAAGTCGCCGATACCGTTCGCGTTCTCGTGAACCGGACGGGCAGTAACCCCGCTCGCGACGACGACGGCAACGCGATCATTTCGGCGCCAGGTGCCAAGGCTACCAAGTCCAAGGCGACCGAAGCCCCCGCCAAGCCCTCGCGCAGTGCTCGCCGCAAGCGCCGCGGAAAGACCACCTCTGCCCCTCGCAAGTCATCCCCCACTCCCGCCAAGCCCGTCGATGACGGGATGCTGTTCTAGGTGAAACGACATGGCTCGTAAAGCCCCTCCCCCTCCCGCTCCCAAGTCCAAGAAGTCCGTCGCCAAGCGCCGTAAGCCGGCAGCCCGCAAGGCCTCGCGTACTTGGGAACCGTACAGAATCCCAGGCGTAAACGTGCGTCTGTACCGGATCGCCGGTCCACGCCGCGAGGGTGTGCCCGTTATCGATCCCGACTATGTGTTCCGAGAGGATATGGTCCGCGAAGTCGCATGGGCCGCCTGGCCGCATGATGGAAGCCTGTCTAGCCCGTCCCTGGTCGTCGGTCCCAAGGGCAGCGGCAAGACCTCCCTGATTCGACAGATCGCGGCGCACTGCAACATTCGCGTTCATCGCGTGAATCTCAATGTCGGTACGACCGTGCGGCACCTCAAAGGTCGAATCGGTGCGTCTGACGGTTCTACCATTTTCGTCCCTGGTGTCGCTACTATGGCGATGGAGTACGGAGACTGGCTTTTGCTGGACGAGGTGTCTGGCGCTACCCCGCCAGTGTCGTTGTCCCTGTTCCCGATCCTCGAGCCCGACGGAGAGGTATACCTCGAAGAGGCGCAGCCAGCGAGATACGCCGTTCGCCATGGCGACTTTCGGATCTTCGCCACCGACAACACGATCGGCGCCGCCCAGGAAGAGTCGCGGTTCTCGTACGGCGGTACGAATCCCGAGATGAACGAGGCTCTGCTGGACCGCTTCGATTCCTGTGTCCAGGTCGGCTATATGGGCGTCCACGACGAGCATAAGGCCATTATGTCCAAAGTGCCCAGCATCGACCCCGAGGACCTGGAGGGCATGGTCCGAGTCGCACAGAAAATCCGGACTGGTACCGATCACGGTATCTCGTTCAGTTTCCGTATGTTGGTCGCGTGGGCTCGCCGAGTGTCTGCGGGCTATATCGACGCAGACGGCAACGCCATCGTACTTCCCGACGAGCGATACGATTCTTTCATCCTAGAGGCGGCGTATCCCGCCTTCCTTCGCAAAATGCGTTCCAAGATTGATCGCGATGCAGTGGTCGAGGTGATTCGGCGTCTGTTCGATATCAAGGGCGAGGTCAACGATGAGTGACGTAAACCACGAAATCGTAGCTGCGTCGGTTTGCCGACCGGACGAAGACAATCGACGGGCTTTCGTTATCTTCGTGACTCACGATCCAGCCGACGATCCATATGAGGTGTGGGTCGTGCGTATGGTCAGTGGCGCGATGGAGACTCTCAACTACTTCGAGACTGTCGCAGTGCCGTCTGTTGGCGGGTTCCGAGAATGGATCGGTGACACGGTAAACCCGAGTAATATCGGCACTGTTATGTCAATCTCGTCGGCTATCAAGCTGGGCTATCGCGCTGTCGGCAACCTGCTAGACGGTCCGTCGTACTCCGGTTGGCGCGAGGTATACTTCGGTCATCGTAGTTTTGCCGTCCTCACGGGTAAGGTCGCGGCTCCAGACGTGTCTGATAACCCGGTGATCGGAGACGTACCCAAGGTCGAAGAGCCTCGGATTTTCTCCGGTACTGACGACGACTTCGCCTCTCGACGTAAGCGACGCCGTAAGACTCGCAAGGCGTACGAGTCTATCTCGGAAGCATCCGAAGAACCGGAGAACCTGGTCAACGTGTACCATCCAGCGACTTCCTCGGAAATCGAAACCGGTACGGTGCTCGTGGGTCGGGCTTACGACTCCACGTTGGATATGCGGACTGCCCCGGCACTGATGCGAGCCGAGTTGGCCGAGCGTGGGAAGATCAAGGATGGGATCGTGGCCACGATGGTACAGAGTGGCACTACTCGCTCGGTGATCAAGTTGATTGGAGATAACGACTATGAGCGGTGTGTCAACCAAGCTCAGGTCGTGGCGTGGGCATTCGTCGAAGACGGTTCTCTGTACTACGTCGGCAACTCCTCGCTTATGTTGGACGGTAAGCCCGTACCCAGCACGCCTCGCCCGGTGTACCCAGAACTCGGCTATCCGGATAGGCCTGGTAAAGAAACTGCTGTATCCGTACGTCGTAAGTACGCGACACCGCCGCACCTTAAGGAATTCGATTTGCCACCGTTCGATCCTGCGTGCGAATTCATGATGCATCGGGCAACCGATACTAAGCACGGCGGCAAGTGGTACTGTGTTCGCCTGATCGCTCTGCTGGTAAAGGGCAAGGTCGCGGGTGCTTACGAAGTGTCGATCTCCCATGGCCGGTACGGTTCTCCCAACTTTAGTCGTAAGTCGGCCGACGTGTTCCACGATCTCGACGCGGCCCGAGCTGCGTTTAACAATCGCGTAAGAGCTAAGACAGGTACGGGCGGGTATTACGCCGTAGACACCCTCAAAACACCATGGTTCAACCGATGAAACCCGAAGCAAACCGAAATAAACGCATGGCCTCTCTGGAGACGGTCGCTGAAAAGGTGGCGCGGTCTCTGGCGATGTCTCCCGACCTTAACGTAGTCGTATCCGGCGGCGAGGTGCCCCGGTACGACGGCAGCAGGCATACACTGTATATGCCCGCCTTTTCGGCTACCGAGTTGGGTGGAGATCCCGACCTGGCCGACGCATGGCGCGGTATCCTGGATCACGAAGTCGCGCACGTCATACACTCGGATATGACCGAGTACGAAGCCCGTGTCAGGTTGTGGCACGCGCGCCACGGTTCCGATACTGGGTCGAAGATCGCGACCCTGGCCAACGCGGGCGAGGATCTGTGGATCGAGCCTACATACGCCATTCGCCATCCTGGTTCTCGCTACCATTTCGAGGCTACTGGTCGTTGGTTGTATCGCCGTACTGGTGGAGTAGCCGCAGCGACCGATCCCGAGTTCTCGGCCAATGGCGGAGGCCCTCAGGGCGTGTTCGGTGCTCTGGTTCAGTCGCTTCTGCGGCTAGGCCGTGGTCAAATGAAGCGCGAGGACGTGCACGAGACTCCTCGGCAATTGCTGGAGGCCGTATGGCCTCAGGTGCGAGTCCTGTTCGACGCTAGTTCTACCAAGGAAGCGTGCGACGCTGCCGAAAACCTGTTCAATGCGATCAAGCTGGCTGCCGAGCCTCCTCCTCCTCCTCCTCCTCCGCCACCAGAAGAACCCGAAGAGTCTGAATCGGACGAGGAAGCCGGCGAGGACGAGGGCGAAGGTTCCGAAGGTGAAGGCGAGTCCGAAGGTGACGGCGAAGGTTACGAAGGTGAAGGTGAAGGTGAAGGCGAGTCCGAGGGCGAAGGTTCCGAAGGTGACGGCGAGGAGCCTGGGGGCCCGTCCACGGGTTCCGGAGAAGAAGAAGGAGAGGAAGGCTCCGATGCCACAAGTGACGCGTCCAGCGCCCCTGACGGCTCCCTGACTACCCCTCACGAGGGGGTGGACGGTGAGGACGGCGAGCCCGGTGCTGGTACGGCTTTTGTGTACGACGAAGACGGTACGCGAGAGATCGCGGCTGAGGCGGCTGGCGGTGAGTGGGGCGAGGTAGACACCGCGGCCGACGTAATCGCTAACCACATTCGCTCTACGGGTAAGGCCCCGAAGCGATACATCGCGTCCCCAGCGGCGCTGGCGTGCGACACAGTGAAAAAGTACGATGAGAGCGAGAGGGCCGCGGGTCGCGCCATGGTTCCGGGTCTAGTAGAGGCGGCTGGACAGTCAGTCCAGCAGCTAATGTCCATGCTTCGTGGAGCTGTACAGGCGTCTAGGCAGTGTATCGCAGTCGGGGGTCTCGAAGAAGGGCCCGATATCGACGACGCCGCTATATCTGCGATTGCTACCCGTACGAATGGACCGGATATTTTCTCCGACCTGTTTCGCGCGGTAGACGAGTCAACGTATGTCTGTATCCTGGTGGACTGCTCTGGCTCCATGGGCTGTAGTGCCCCTAGGAAGCGACCTGTCACCGATGGAAAGGGAGAACCGGTCAAGGACGCAGAAGGGCGAACTGTGCATCGCAAGGTAATGTGTTCGAAGGCGGGTTACGCCGCAGTGACGGCAATGGCTCTGCATAAGGCGATGAGTGGGTGCCGCATCCCTCACGCCGTTCTGGGCTACACTACCAATACGAGTCGCCCGTCGTACGGACATGGCGCAGAGTACGCGCGGTATAGCTGTGGTATGGAAATGCACGAATTTGTGCCTAGTCCCGGCATCAGTGACGACGGCGCGGCGATCCCGTTTGTGACAGGGCGCCTTAACAACCTAGATGGCGAGTCTGTTATGTGGGCGGCCAAGTATGCGGCCAAGCATGGCGGTAGCTATGACCGTGTAATCATGTTAGTAGTTGCCGACGGTCTCCCGGCCGGCGCTGACGACTGGCACCTAGAAGGTGCTCACCTAGAGCAGGTGGTCCAGCAGGTCGCGGGAGCGGGTATCGAGGTCTACGGTATTGGCGTGTGCATTCACGACATGGCGACATTTCGCAAGTACTACCCCGATAGTAAGGGCGGTCGTGGCGTGGCCCCGACTGGCAGCGTCGAGATCAAGGCTGGCGAAGGTCTGACTTATGGTGTGCTGCGTAAGCTCACCGAACTTCTGACGAGGGGATATGGCATGTCTAGGAAGGTGCGGTAATGGGCGATAAAGTTCGTACCCGAAAGCCCCCGCCGCCTCCCGGGTGGGATAGCAGACAGTCGCCGTACGAGCTGGATGTCCTCACCAGGTGGGATGTGCGTATTCGCCGCATGTCTCGCCGGGTATGGCACACCCACAAAGTCGGCATGGACGCAGACGACGTGTATAACGAGATCCGAGAGGCGGTTCTGTTGGCGGTGCGCCGCTACACCTGGAAGGAGGGCGAGTGCCCGCCTGATCCGTTTATCAACGTGGTAGCCCGTCGTCGAAAGCTCCACATCATTCGAGCCATTAACGCAGGTATGCGAGACCATGAGTGGCTAATGCCTGTTACGGACGAAGACGGCGAAGATGTACACCCCGATATCACGGATACCGCCGATCCCGTGGACGAGGTTCTTAGCTGTATGGAGCGTGACGACGGTATCCAAGGTCTGACGTATGCACTGCGGCGTAACCTACCGCCGGCCGCATTCGCCATCCTGCATCTTCGGTATGTTGACGAAATGAGCCCCGGCGATATAGCCGAGTTGGTCGGTATACCAGGAAAAACAGACACGGTAAGGTACCGAAGGGCTGCGGGTCGTATCGCTAGTGCCAAGTTGCAAGCGATGGACTTTCTCAAGACCTTGGGTATACAAGCTGTAGACCAGATAGACGAGGAGGTCTATGATGGGATCGACTAGGTTATCCGCATTGGATATTCCGCTGACGAACGAGACGCGCGAGCGTTTGGTATCTATCGGAGTCTCGAGCAGTACGATCAGCAGCATGTCAGAAATGGGCGGACAGGCGCTCCTGTCCCTTAGAAGCGACTATAGCGACAAAGACCACCCGTCGTGTTTCCGCCGGGTGTACGATTCTGCGAGTGCGCTGTGCCAAGGGTGTATCGTGGGCGTGTCTTGCTGGCGAGGCGATCGTCGCTATCTCGAACGCCTCAAGAGTGGGAAAGTCGCGCCACCACTTGGCGTTCCGAGCCAAGTGGTAGACGAGCGGATCAAAGTGGTAACCAGTCGCCCGGCTACGCCTCCTCCTCCCAAGAAAAAGAGGGTTCGCCGTGGCAAAAAGAAATCGAGAGTCGGTCGTAGCCGTACCCGTTGACTCCAGAGACCTGCCAGAGGGGGCGTCTATCCGTCGTTTGTGGAAGGGCGAAGTTCACGAGGTCTTCGTTAGGCACGCCTTCGCCCCTCCACCTGTAAATCGTCCGGCCAAAGAGTATAGGCGACAGAAAGCCGCTGACCGTGGGTGGTGGCGATATGAATATAAGGGCAAGCGCTATAAAACCCTCAGCGCAGTCGCTAGGAGAATTACCGGAAACCCTACTGTTAGCGGTAACTGGTTCTTCGGACTGCGAAGGAGGCGTAAATGCACGGCGAGCCTTTTGCTCAAATGACTATGTATGGCGATATCCCGCCCGACCGGGTGGACATTCGCCAAGTACCGTCATTGTCTCTAGACCTTAGGCGAGAAACCGGCGCACCTCCCGATACTATGGACGAGTCCGTATTAGTGCATCCAGGCGTGTTCACTCTTTCTGTGTTTGGAGTTATCGCCGGCGAGACGCCGATCGGAGAGATTCGTTGCATGGTTAACGATGTTGAAGTGCGGATCGTGGGGCACTTGACTGGGCGACCTGACGTGGTGGAGGTCACGCCTGACCACATCGCGCCTATGCTGAGTGATGACGGGTATCGGTTGACCGTGCTTTCGTGGCTCGGGATTGCCGCCTAATGTTCTGCACTACGAAGCTGTCGCCAGGGCATTTCGTCGCACGAACTAATGACGAAATGACGTATATGGTTAATGCCATAAAGTCGGCAACTACGATCGGTATAGACTTTGAGACTACCGGATCTCGCCCGTTTAACGGCGCCCACCCCATCGGCTACTCGATGGGGTTTCTCGCGTCTGACGGTCGCCCATATAGCTGGTATGTGCCGGTCGCACACACTACGCCTGAGCCCATGGCCGATATGCCCGCTGCGAAACGGGCTTTTCGTGATGCGGTGTTCAGTGCGTCCGAGTTAGTGGGGCATAACCTCAAGTTTGACCTAAACATGGCGAGAAAGTGGGGTTACGATATCCCGCTGCTTACGCCGCTACACGATACACTGATACAGGCGTACCTAATAGACGAAAATCGACCGTTCGCACTAGAGAAGGTGGTCAACTACGAGGGCATTTCGCCATGGGGCGATGCCATGTCTATGAAAAATGAGCTAACGGCGTATCTCAAGGTCAAGGCCAAGGAGCGAGGCCTCCTGTTCCAGAAGCGCACTAATAAGCGAGGTTATTGGGAGGCGCCGTATATCGAACGGTTTGGGCATAGCGAGGTATGGGTCAGTACTGAGGCCGAATACAGTTGTCGGGATATCGCGCATACGCTTCTACTGGACCGAACACAACGAGACAGGGCTATGGGGCTTGGTACCCCATACGAGGATCGCCGTCGGTTCCTGTACTGGAACGAGATGATGCTAGTCAGGGCTCTCGCAGAAATGCAGTGGAACGGCCAGCCCGTGGATAAGCCGTACTTGCTGAAAATGGCTGTAGAGTTGGACGAAGACTTAGAGCGCCGAGCGGCCGACCTTACTAGGCGCTTTGGCGCTCGTATTTCGTGGAGTAACGATAACGATGTTCGCGACTTCCTTTACAACCATCTAAAGCTGCCAGTAAAGGAGCGAACTAAGGTCAGCAAGACGCACCCAAAGGGCCAGCCGTCGGTATCGCGTTCTGCCCTTATGCAGCTAAGACCCCACCACTCGGCGATAGAGCATCTAGCCGAGTTTAACGTATGGTTAAAGATTAGGTCAACGTATAGCGATTCGCTGGCGTACTACGTTGACCAGGACGGTAAGATACACGGCGACGTAATGCAGTTCGGCACTGGCACAGGTCGTTTTGCCATGAAAGGCCCGAACCTGCAAAACATACCGTTTAGGCACAAAGAGGCGTCTAAGCGAGTGCGACAGGCGTTTATGACGGTTGACGGAATGGTCCGCCTGTTCTTGGACTACTCGCAGGTCGAGTTGCGTGTACTAGGCTGGCGAACGGCTGCAAAGGTGTTCATTGCTGCGTATCGTTCTCCATCATGGGAGGCCATGATGAGAGGCGATATCAGCATAGAAGCGTACATGAGGGAGCGCGCCAACGAGCCTAGGCGAGATATCCACGGTGAGGTGGCTATCGCTACGCTGGGCTCTAAACCAGAAGACTCTGATTGGAAGGTCAAGAGGCGAGCGGGCAAGGTGATTAACTTCGGTGTTCCATATGGCGGCGGACACTCTATGCTTACGAGTAACCCAGAGCTAATGTTGGGCGAGAAGGCGGCTAAGGCGCTTTACGAAAGGTACCACCGGAAGAACCCAGAGATCGACCGGACTAAGGAAAAGCTGTTTGCCGCTATGCGTGGTCGCCGTGGGTGCTACTTCACGAATTGGGCTGGACGCTGTCGCCATCTTCCCGCGCTTAAGTCTCGTGGTAATGACATGCGATCCCGTGCCGAGCGTATGGCGTTCGCGTCTCTCATCCAGGGCGAAGCTGGCGAGCTTACGCGGCTTAGTATTGTACGAACGTATATCATGCAACGCGACGGCACATTCCCGGGTAAGGCTACAAACACAGTCCACGACGAAATCCAATTCGATTGCGACAAGAAGGACTTAGTGGAGGTCGCACGCAAGGGACAACTCGCTATGGAGGATTTTCATGGTTACTTCGGGAGCATCCCGATCATAGTAGACGCAGAAGTGACTGAAACAACATGGGCAGATAAAAAGGATTACGAGGTATCATATGAGTAGTGGAACACCGTTTAGGGCAATGATCGCCGGGTTGGCTGCTATGCCGCCTGTCGTGCTTAGGGGGCAGGAATACAGCGGCGCGTACCTGGCTACTTTGGTCGCCATCGACCCAGAGCAGCCAGAGCAAGAGGCCGCCAACACACCTCGCATTATCAGTGAGTTGGGCCGGTTGGTCGCTGCGGCATACCGGGATAAGGAACTTGCCGAGGTCGACTATCGCGTATGGCGCGAGCAGACAGTCTGGAAGGTGGTAAACAACGAGAGAGCGGCTCGTAAGGCTAAGTTCGCGTGTATCGTGAACCCAGGCCTAGACGCCAAGGGCAACGAGAAGCCTACCAAGATGCCGACCAAGGGCGACGCTGATTCGTATATGCGTACGCGTCCGGAATACCGAAAGCTGTACGAGGCCAAGCTAGAAGCCGAGGAGGTGTGGGCGACTCTACATGCCGCTTTGGAAGCTGCGAAGGCGCGCACCTGGGCTATCAAGGGCTGGGAGCGCAGCACAGGGGCCGACACTTCTTCCCATAGCAGGCGTATTCACCATCCAGAGGCGGATGACGATACAACCACCCGCCATCCTGGGCATAGTGAGCATGAAAGGCCGGACGTGGCCGAGTCTGAGGATCAGGCCGTCACTAGGGGTAGAACCCCGATTCCCCCGCCTCGCAAGACAAGTACCCCTCCCCCTCCCCCATCGACTAGGAGATAGCGCATGTCGTCCGTATACGAACAGGAAAAAGAACGCCTCGGTAAAATCCCTCGCGGAGGTGGCGGAGGTGGCGATTTCAAGTGGCTAGACATCCCGAGCCCGGCATCCAAGGGCCAGGAGACGATCAAGCACATTCGGATCATTCCGCGTCTTCCAAAGGGTGACGACGGGCAGCCCGATCCTAGCCGCCCTTACCCGGCGTTCTGGGTGCGCGTCGCAGTGCATCGTTTGACCGTGGACGGCGAAGACAAGCAATTCAACTGCCCTGACGATCCTACCAACTCAGCCGCGCAGACTACTTGCCCTATTTGCAAGTTGCGTAAGGACCTGCAAGACGCTCGTAATTCGTCATACGACGAGCTGATTAAGAGTCTGTATCCGCGGGTTCGTTGTTTCTGCAACGTTATCGACATGGGCGACCCTAGTTCCCACTGGACTGACGACGGCCAGGGCGGCTGGGCGATTCAGCCGTTCGTGTGGGGCTACTCGCAGACAGTACACGCGGCGATCCTCGATATCTGCATCAACAAGGGACCGGTAGAGGATCACGAACTGGGTCGCGACCTCAAGATCGCCAAGAAGCGTGTCGGTAAGCGAAAGATGGATGTTCGGTACGCTATCGGCGAAGCGAGCGACCGTAAGACGCTGGACGAATCCCTCATGCCCGTTTTGTACTCGGCGCATGGTCTTGAAGGTCTGGAAAAGTCGACATCGACGGACGCCCTGCGAGATGTTGCGGCGCTAGTGGACCCTAGGGCCGGAAGCGCCCGAACGACTGGCGGATACAGCGACGCGCCGCCACCCACTCCAGCGGCTCCGACTCGGTCTGCGGCGCCTCCCCCGCCGGCTAGTGCCCCGGCCCCAGCGAGTGGTGATGTCTTCTTCTACGACGGGCCAACAGGGCAGCAGCAAGATCTGGACGTGATCTCTATCGCTCGTCTGATCGTTGGCTCAGGTAGCGAAGAAGGACACGCCGTATGGGTGGAAGGATGGCCCGACTGGGCGGACGCTATGAACGTGCCAGAGATTGCCGCGGCAGTCGTCGCACAGAAGCCAGCGCCGGCCGCTCCTCCTGCTCGCAACCCACCTGGTTACCAGCCTGGGGGCGGCTACCAGGTGGGAGGCCCTCCTGCGCCGCCTCAGCCGCCGTCTGGCCCTCCTCAGCCCCCGACTAGGGCCGCGGGGCCCCCTCAGCCTCCCGTCCAGCGTAAGGCGCCGCCAGCGCCTCCTCGTGGGAAGGCACCGCCCCCTCCTCCGAAGCCGCCAGGGGGCCCGGACAACTTCTAGAATCACCCCCTGGCGACTGTCACTGTTTCGGGAAGTACTGGGCAGACGATCGAGTCTGCGTGGAATGCCCGTGGGGTAGCGACGTTAAGGCCTCTTGTGCTGGCGACGAGCTACCCCAAATCGTGGACATAGACACTCTCAAGAAGGAATTACGAGGACCATAATGGCTAAAGCCCCCCCTCCGCCTCGCCCCAAACGAAAGCCTAAGCGACCGCGCAAGCCTAAACCGTCAATGGGCGATCCATACGCTCGCGCACTAGCTGGTCATGTTCGAGATGGTCACGGAGTAGGCGCAGCGGCGACTATGGACGTATGCGACGAGATGGGCTCTCCTAGGGGGTACGTCGGTACTCGTAATATTGCTTTGGACCGCGCGCTCGGAACTCCCGGGATCCCACTTGGGCGAATGACCGAGATTAGTGGATGGCCTGGGGCCGGTAAGTCTACGATGCTGGACCAAATCATCGCGCAGTGCCAGGCAGAGGGTGGGATCGGTGTGCTGGCCGATGTGGAGCGGGCTCGTAATCGTGGGTACATGGCTCGCCTGGGTATCAACTTCGAGTCGCTGATTTGGATTGACGGTAGCACTGTAGAGACCATGTTTGACGAGATTGAGACCCTGGCCCGCAACGTGGCGCACTATAGAGCCGAGGCATGGCGAAACGCCCTAGTTCGTTCAGGGACTAAGTGCCCGAAGTGCCCAACGTACCGATTCGAAGTGTTCGACCCGGCGACGCATAGACAGAAGCATCGTAAGCCGATCAAGGTGTTCGTATTGTCTCGATGGGGTCGTGAGCAGGCGGCAGCGATCCTGGAGTATCAGAAAGCGCACAACCTACCGCAGACCAGTGTACGAGACGCGCCTGTCCGGAAGCTCCTTAGGCCCGTAATCGTACATACAGACGACCCTGTCGAGATGAAAAAAGCGCTGGCTGCCTGGGACGCAGGGGAAGAACACGATCTAGTACAGTCCGCAGACAGGCCGATTATCGTCGGATGGGACAGCGTAGCGGGTACGCCCACCGAGGGCGAGTTGGACGGCGACGCTAGGGACATTCACCCGGCGTCGGCGGCTAGGGTCATTCGTCGTAACCTCAGACGGTTAGTGCAGCTTATCGACGATGAACAGATCGGGTTTGTCCTGATTAATCAGCGGTACGAAAAACTGCAAATGGGCAATCGGAGCGGGTACAAGGCGAGTGAGACGTATGGTGGCGGTGGTATCAAGTACCACACGACGATTCGTATTGAAGTGGATAAGGTCGGCGATATCTTCGAGTCAACGGCAGCGAAGACGAACAAGGAACCGCCACTCGGCCAAATCGTCCGAATCAAGGTCCCTAAAAACAAGATTGAGTCGCCGTTTCGAACAGAGGAGTATGGCCTGGTATTCGGCCGTGGCGCAGAGAACGCCTTTGCGATGTATCAAGACTTCAAAGCGAGAGGCATTATCAGGGTTGGTGGCGCCTGGAGTAGATTCGTAGATCCGTCGATCCTGGGGACTAGCGATAAATCGTTTAGAGGATGGATGGGGTTGTCTAACATGATGGCAGACGATCCTGTGTTGTGGGCGACGCTTAAGGCATTGTTTATGGAAGGCCGGTAAACCCATGCTCTAGGCGTGTATAATGGCAGCGGAGGCTGCCATGCGTTGGAAAACTGTCCCAGGATTTCGTAAGTACGAAGCACATCCCAACGGGTCCATACGGCACAAGGGGTTTCGGCGTAATCTACGAGGCTCTGTTAATAAGTGGGGCTATAGACATGCCACCCTTATGCAAGACGACAGCGGGTTGAAAACGGTTAGGTGGAATCGAATCGTCCTTATTACGTTCAAAGGCCCGCCTCCTCCAGGTAAGGAATCGTCGCACATAAACGGAAATCGCCTTGACAACCGATTGCGAAATCTCAAGTGGGAAACAAGAAAGAGAAACCACGCTCGTAAGGTGGAGCACGGAACATCGCAAGTTGGCGAGAGAAACGGTAATACTAGAATGACATGCGAAAAGGTGATGCAGTTGCGCGCTATGAGAAAGGAAGGAAGTACGTACAAAGATCTCGCTAATAAGTTTGAAATTGCGATAGGGACTGTTTCTCAAATCGTAACTAGGAAAACATGGAGGCACGTTGAGGATTAGAGCTACCAGCGACCTACACCTAACCCAGGCCACCGCCCCGTATGTATTCGCAGCGTTAGAGCAGTTGCGTAAAGACGCGAGTAAGTATGGGGGTGTTACGGTGGTCTGTGGGGACGTGTTCGAGCAAGGTGTGTCGGCCAATATGCCCTTGTGGAATCGCCTAAGAGACCTTCTGTTTAGCTGGCCTGGGCCTATCGTACTGGTTCCAGGAAATCACGATCAATACGACGAGTACCGAAACGCGTTGGAAGGTTTGCACGGCGGTTCTTCAATTGTCGTATCTCACCCAACTCCTCAGTTGCGGATACCAAGATTTGGCACTATTGGAGGCGCGATCCCGTATACACACGACTTCGACAGTGTGTTTCAATACGTACTGAAGGACCGGAGCGGCGTAGCCCCTAAGCTCGTGTTCTGCCATCATGGATTCAAGGGCGCGTATCTAAACGATATGTATAAGTGTCGTCGTGGCGGGTCGGTGCGCTCTATCCCGGCTGATACACTCGTGGTGTCTGGCCACTACCATATGCCTCAAGTTCTGGGGCGTGTCGTGTATTGCGGCTCACCGTATCAGCTTACATTTAGCGAGGAAGGGCAGGACAAGGGTTGGTTACTGTGGAAGGACGCGAGTAAGTCGCTGATCCCTATTCGTAAGCCGTTCAAGGGGTTAGGGGCGCCTAGGCATGTTACGATCCACTGGGACATAGGCGACGGTGCCCCTGTGAAGCCTGACTGGCTAGAAGACCGAGATAAGGTTCGCGTAATAGTGTCTGCGTCAAGGGCAGACGTGCCCAATATGTCAGCGACGCTGGAGAAGGCGGGTATCATCGCCCCGGTTATGTATCGGCCGATCAGCACCCCGACAGCCAGGTCAATCGACGATTTTAGTGGGGACGTGTTAGGCGCGGTAGTGTCGTATATGGAACGCAACGCCGCGGCAGCTCCTACAGACATGCACGCTTTCGCACAGCGAGAGGAACTATGGCAGGACTTGTCCTAGCAACGATCGAGCTACAGGGCTTTATGTCCTATGGCGAACTACCACAAACGTTCCAGTTCGGGGCCCAAGGCCCTGTCGCCGTAGTGGGGATCAATGGGTCGGGTAAATCGTCGGGCGTGTCTCGCGGTCTCACCTGGTGCTTATACGGTAAGTGCCCGCCTGAGCGCATGGGTACGAGTACCCGAATGCTTAAAGGGCGGGATATCGTAAACGAGGACATGAAAGAGGCGCGGGTAACGGTTCGCCTGTTCAGAGCCGACAAGCCCAAGCGCGGGTATGTAATCACTCGCACTCGTACCCGTAGTAAGTCAGACGATGTATCAATCGAGAACACTAAGGGTAAGAAGATAGGCAACGACCAGAAGACGGTGGACGCTCTGATCGGTGTGGAATACGATACATTCGTTCGTACGGTGGTACGTGGTCAGAACGATGTATGGAACTTCGCCGAGGCTACGGACACTCGTAAGCGCGAAATCATCGACGCTATATCTGGTAGCGAGGTTCTATCCGGTTCTTACGATATAGCCAGGTTGCGAGCGCGAGAGAACAATTCCAAGGCGGACACGTATGGTAGGCGAGCCGAGGACGCCGAGCGCCGCACTGCTAGTTACGATGTATCGTCCCTAGAAGCAAAGGCGGGACGCTGGACTATCGAGCACCGGCACCAGGTCGCCGAAGCAGAGGCGCAAGTCGCCGCTATGATGGTGCAACTGGACGAAGCCCAGAAGGCCGACGCTCGAATGTGTGACATCGCTATGGAGCGAGCACAGTTACAAGCAGACGAGCCTTCTATCGACGTAGAGCCATACGACTCCTCTGTGGGCGCGTCCATGTCTCAACTGTCTAGGGCTATGGCCGCACTACGAACGGCTGAAACACGACAACGAGAACTAGAGAGCCTCAAGGAAGGCGAGCCGTGCCCTATGTGCAGTGAGAAGGTCGGGAAGGCGGCAGCTAAGGCCTTGAGAGGTGTCAAGGACGGTAAGATCCCTGGGCTGCGAGATAGCGCGGAATCGGCGGAGAAGTTCCATAGAGACGCGATCGAAGCTCGAGGGGCGGCTAAGGCGTGGTTAGCCGAGGAGCACAAACAATGGGCGAGCCGTCTGGGTTCCATGGTGTTACGCCCAGACCAGGCCCCGATGGTCGATGCTGCACTGAAGGCGGCGACTGGCCGCATGGACGACCTTAAGGCGGCGACTAACCCGCATAAGGGAACGGTAGACCAGGCTCGCGGACAGTTGTACGGATTGAAACGAGAGGCGCTGTGCTTTAGAGAGCTGGAGGCATACTACCGTTACGAGGCTATTATCGCTGGGTCATGGGCGGAGTTGCTATCGCCTAAGGGAGTGCGCGCGTCTATTGGTGATGCCGTACTCGCAGCCATCGAAGCTGGGGCCAATGCATGGTTGGCCGTGTTGTCTGACGGTCGTATGTCCGTGGAGTTTCGCCCTACTAAATCGGTACGAGGTATCGACAAGCGAGAGATACAGACTATCTTGTCTTTTAAGCGCGACGACGGCACGGTAAGGCCTCGCGGTATACTTAATTTTAGTGGCGGCGAGCGCCGACGTATCAACATCGCGGTAGACCTAGGAGTTGCTGCGGCGTTTAGCCGAGGTGGTTCGCTTTCGTTGTCTCTGTTGGTTCTAGACGAAGAGGTGTTCTCTGGGTTGGACGAACAGGGTAAGGTAGGCGTCGCTACCGCTATACACAGGTCGGGCGTTGCAGACGTAATCGTAATCGATCACGATCCCGCGTTATCGGGGTCACTGCCTCGTGTGATTAGTGTAGTCCGCGAGAAAGAAGGAAGTAAGGTGTACCATGAAAGTGCTAGGAATTGATACTGGACTCGCTAACCTTGGTTGGTGTCTAGTCGAAATGACCGACGAGGGTTTCGACCTTATCCATGCGGGAACTGTACAGACGAAGAAAACCACTAAGCGGATTAGAGCGTCTGAAGATCGGGTAAGCCGTATGCAGGCCCAGGCCCGGTATCTGCGTAATGAGGTGCCGTTCGAGGAGGTCGTTGCTGTCGTGTTCGAGGAACAGTCATGGCCGCGCAACTCGGCTAGTTGCGCCATGATTGGCATGTCGTGGGGCTTGTGTGTCATGCAATGCGAGAGTATGGGTCTGCCCGTACTTCAGATCCCTACTGGCGAAATTAAGCTCGCCGTGTGTAACAAGAAGACAGCGAGTAAGGTGGAAATGGAGACATGGCTTCGTGCTCGCCCCGGCTTCGACAATATTGGCGAGTTCCTGGAAGGGCTACCCAAGGCCAGAAGGGAGCACCCCGTCGATGCCTGCGGGGCAGTGATCGCAGCAGAGCACCACGACACCCTGAGGGCGTTGCTACGCGTTTCTACGCCTCAGGTACCCGCGCCTACCCCTGAGCCCCCCGCGGCCGTTTTGGAGCCTCTCAAGGCCCCTAAACGCCGTGCTCCTCCTCCTCCCCCTGCCCGTAAGAAGTAGATTATGCGTCGCCCACCTGCCCCACCGAAGAAGCGAAAGAGTCGTAAAAAGAAAGCCAAGAAGAAGGCTCCGATCTCGGTAGCAACTTCGGTGGTCGTATTGGACAAGTCCGCGCTAACACGCATGGCGATCTTTCGCGCGTACCATGTATATATGCGAAACCCGGGTATGGGCGTTAGGCAGGTATGGACTACTGGCGTAATGTCAGAAGACGAAGGGGCGACGTATATCAGGGACTGTTGCAGTTTAGCGTATGTAATGAAAGTCGCGCAGAAAGATAAATGGCGCAGTAGGCGACAGGAGTTCTGGCAAGATATCCGGGCGGCGGTCATGGAGCATGCGCAAACAGAACTCGTACAGCGCGAAATAGAGGAGATGGTCTCTTTGGAGTTGGCGAGTGCTATCGCTATGAAGCATATCCAGGGCGATGATAAGGCTGGTATTGAGGCTGTTAAGCCTAAGTCTCTTGAAGGTGCGATCGGCGCTCTAGTGCAACTGGACAAGCGTATGGGCGAGAAGAGGCGCGTAATCGCTAACGACGCTGCAGACGCCGCAGCGAGAATAGAGACGGCGACAGATACGGTAGGTGGAGGCGCTATGCCACTCATTGAAGATGGCTATACAGACGCCGATATTGCGGCAATGGCCAAAGCTGTCGCGACTAAGCGCGCTGGGATTGAGGATGCAGAATGACGACAAAATGCGATTGCGAGGTATGCCTCGCTCTAGTCGGATTGCCCGAGCCAGAGACAGTAGGTCAGGCCGAGGAGGCGTACGAGTCCCTCCCCCGCCAGGTAAGAAAGGTGCTAGGGGCGATGGGGCGTGTAATGCGACAAGAGGCAAGCGACGAGGACGTAAAGCTAGTGGAAAACGCAGCGAAAAGGTGCAACGGGGCTATCTTTCGGGATCTGACTCCCCAGTAATCCTGGCTGGCGACGCACTCACCGTCCTATACCCGCGATTAGCCGATCATAGCGTGGACTTGCTGCATACCGACGTGCCATACAACCTCGGGTCTGAGGCTATCGGGGCTATGAGTGACCGGCCGAGTGGGTGGCGATCTGTGGGTGCGTACGACGACATCCCGTACGAGCCTATCGCCCATTTCCGGCGTTGGAAGCGTATCTTAGCGCCTTCTGGTGTGGCCGTCATTTGGTGCAGTGACGATCAAGTGTCGTCATTTAAGAAGATGGCAGTAGACATCATGGGCGCCGACAGAGCCGACTCGCTGGTATGGCATGTATCTAACCCAACTCCCGTAATCAGGAAGTCGCGCCTACTGTCTGCGGCTCAGTTCGCCGTGGTAGCGCGTATGCCAGGCCCGTGCAGACTCGCGGAAAACTGGCTAGGGCAGGGGCGCGAGTCTCATAACGTATGGGGTGGGCCTAAAGTCGCAGGCCAGTCTGCCCAAAAGAGAAAGGTAGCCAACGCCCCAGACGGTGACGATCGGGTAATGGGGCAGAAGCCGCAATGGTTGGCCGTAAAGGTCGCTAAGCTGTTTGGGTTGCGAGGTGGGTTGTGCGTCGATCCCCATTCGGGTACAGGCGCGCTACTCGTCGGAGCGCATACAGCGGGTATGCATGTAATCGGGGCCGAGTTGCGCCCATGGTGGGCAGAATCGGGTAACGATTGGTTGAGAAATGAACAGTACTCTAACCTACTTGCGAGGGTATGATGAGCGGAAAGAAAGCCAAACAAGAAAGACGCGACGCAGCTATCGGCGCTAGACACGCATTCCACAGGGATTGGAAGCTGCAGGGTAAGGATGCCGACGTAGAAGGCAAGGTCGCACAGAGCATTGGCGTAATGCTTCCCGATGTGGACCCCATGGTAGGGGAGATCGTGCTTACCGCGCTGTATACGAACCTAGACGCCCACCCTGCGACTATCGCCGCCATGCTGTCCAGAACGGCGCCAGACGACGAATTGGCCGTGGAGATGGTGTCTGCGGTAATGGAGATCATGCTGTGTAAGCGGCAGGGGCACCTCGTCTGGATTGAGGAGAAGACACAAGCAATTCTCACGGGTATTCGCCAAATCTCCGGTAAGACGGGCTATATCAAGTTCGGCGCGCAGGAGTGGCCCGTGCGAGCCCTGGCAGTCGGGCCCCCTCAGGCTATGACCATTCGCATTAGCGCTGGTCTCAAGGTGGTGTGGTCGGCGTGCGAGTCGTTGCGTGGCGTAATCGTTAGACAGTCAGAGGCTATCGCCCTAGGTAACCTGTTGATTGAGCGATTCGGTGGGCGTATCATCGAAGATCGTAGCGGTCCCGAAGTCATGCGCCAGTCAACGATCGAGCGCCGTATGACACAGCGAGCCGTACTGAAGGCCCAGGCGTCTACGGCCATGAATCGCCGTCTAATCGAGGCGAGAAGCAACGCACCTGTAGAGATGGGCTTTTGCCGAGTACCTATCGCCGAGGCCGTACCTGGTTCGCTGGAGGCCGGCGTTCGTCTGGTACCAGAGCACACGGGCCGCCCCGTGTATGCCGTAGAGTCACGCATTAACGAATCGTGGGTCTTGGGCAGGGCCGAGGAGGCCGGTAAGGAACATCGCACGTTCGAGGGTACTATCTGGGTGAGAGAGGACGGTAAGCATCCTGTGGAAGGCATGGACGATATGGCGTATCACGCGGGGTTCAGTGACGACCCGGCGACGTTCCCTGTTGACCTGCCAACAGAGCGAAGTGACCTAGGGCTCGAAGAGGCATCAGGGCAGGAGCCAGGTAGCGAGGAGTAGCCGATGGCCCGTAAATCGCCCCCGCCCCCGCCAAGGAGTCGCAAGAGGCAGCCCCCGCCGCCTCCTAGTAGTCAACGATCCGACGAGTGGTTTGATACCAAGGTGTACGACCCACTCGTCAACGTAGAGAAGACGGCTAGAGGATGCGCGATGGCTCTCGCGGCTACGCTACAGCATGCGATATCTCGCAAGCCTAGGCGATTGTTTTGGTGTGTGGACATCCACCGTGATATCGGCGTTCCCGAGGACAACCCGGTAGAGTCGCCGCAATATGTAGCATTTATGGAAGCTGTCAAGAAGTTTCGTGCTACGGTGGACTCGCAATGCTCGTTTAGCAAAGCGAAGACGGATTGTCCTGTGGGGTTCGTCATTAGGCATACCATTACGACACAAGCAAAAGACAAGGAAAAGATCGTATCTGCGTTTAGCATTCCATGGGCTGGCGACCTTACCCTGTTGTGTGGTAGCGATCCTAGCGTGGGAGCCTGGCGCGTATGGCCTGACGAACCATTTAACCACGATCCCGCCGATATACTGGGTCTTCCCGATACGTTCTGGGTTGACGGTATTCCGTTCTAGGAGAACTCGTGCCGCCTGCCGCAATCAAGAGGATCGTAGCTGCTAAACCCGTACGTTGCGACGTATGCGGGCTTACGATTCTAGTGGGCGACGAGTACGATCGCTGGGTTAATCAGGAGCACGGCAAGGTAATCAGCGAGGCTGGCCACGTCGTATGTCGCCGCATAGGGGAGTGCGTTGCTCGTGAATGGCGGGATTCGTCATGGAACATGGGCGACGGTAACGTAATCGACGCGGTATGCGATTGGATGTGGCAGGACTTCCAACGATGGATCAGGGGGCCTGCCGAGGTGCGCATAGCTGCACACCTGTATAAAGCCAGTCGTCGAGCGGCTAGGCAATATCCAGAGTGGGCGTTACCCCCTGACGTGGACGACGCTGGCCCGCCGACCTTACAAGTCATAGACGGGCAGACTGGGGACCGACGAACATACGTTCCTGATCGTGGATCGTGGGGATCGTGGAAACGCGACAGGCGGGAACCCGAGGAATAGTGAGGCGACGTTAAAAACACGGTTAAACGTTATAAACCGTGTGCAGCGTCGTAACGCTGGAGGTTTACGTGTTCGACGGTGACGACCAGGATTTCGTAGTTCGCCGAGCAGCCAGGAGGCGTAAGCTCGCGCTAGACGCGGACAGTAGGCGCGCGTTCCCGACTATCCAGAAATGGATCGATGCCCAGCCATGGGTGCGCTCGCTGGGTCGCATGCTCATGGATGCAGAGCGCGATACACCTATCAACGAGTGCCGTGACGTAGTGGTGCATACCCCCATCCCAGAGCACCTGAGAGCGGGCGAGCCGTATGTCGTGGACTATTACGGCGTAATATGCAACATGACGATCAAGCATTCTGTTGATACGATACCCACGAGAACCGCATGGCGTAATAGGTTCAAGTCAGGTAACAACCGACCTCCTCACCTAGATCTCAAACCAACTCTGACGATTCTCATAATCTGGGACTAGCGACTATGCGTAGAAGACCTATCGCGTGCGGCGACGCCACACCACACCCAGTACACGGCGACGTATGCCATCGTCCGCAGCGACACAAGGGCCGGTGTTACAACATCGTCACCGAACGACACTGGGGCTCGCCTGTGATCGACTCTCCTGTCGTTCACAAGATGACGAGAGCCGCCGGACGATTCAGGCGCAGAACCATTAATCCCGAGGGAGAGCAGTGGGAGTGCTGGTGGGAGAATGGCACCGCGTCATGGCTCCCCGAGTCGTTCATACAGCTCGTGTCCGAGATTAGGACAGACGCAGAGGCGGTATTCACGGCGCCGAGCGAAGCTATCGATCAGGCTCTCAGTAACGAAGGTCTTGACCCTAATGCATTGGTCGCACAATTATGGAAAAAGATGGAAGAACTAGGTATCCGAAAGCGACTGAGGCGGTAAACAACATGGCCACCAGAAACAAGAGAGAACGACGCATGCCCACTGCCAGGCACAAGCCACCCAACGTGAAGGCAGACGCGACGTATGCGGCGTATCTAGTTCGCAAGGTCTCGCAAGCCATCCAGCGAGGCGGTTGGGTCGGCAACATTCCTCCAGTAGGCGTGATCATCAGTGATGATCACTGTATCGTTAGTGTGTCACTACCGACATCGTATAGGGGCACGGGCACTGACGATACCGTTATCGCTATAGTACAAGACGAGTTGGAGGGTCGCCGTATTGGCGAACCGTACGGTATGTGTGTAGTCGTATGGCTGCCACTAGCATACTACCAGAAGGTTACACGCAATCGTTACAAGGGAAAGAAGCATAACGATCCTCTATCAGCGGTCGCAGCGAATGATGCTCTCGTACGGGAAGTAAACCGTATCCGGCACGAGGTCGGCAGAGCCCCTGTAAGCCCCAAAGACCCCATGACCAAGTCAGAGCGCTATCTGGCCCTCAGGGGCATGGAGAACAAGGTCAGGGCCGGCTGGGACCCGTCTAGCAGCAGGCCTGACATCATGGCGGCCACACTCACCGAGCGCGTCCCTCACGCCCACCGTGAGTCACTCAAGGCCGACTCGGAAAAGTACGAGCGTATCGCCCGTGAGGTCGCGGCCAATGCTGGTCGTATCCTCGCCGACGACATGGACGACGAGCGCGCCCATCTAATGAACGAAGACGTAATGCGTAAGTTCGATAAGATCATGCGTCTGCGACGTGGTGAGGCTACTGCGGCTCCTTCCACCGAAGTAAAAGAGTACCCACCAGACCACGAGAGCGCACTCAAGAAAGCCCAGCACAAGTCATGGTCAAACAGGTAGGATCGCGCCCATGCATAGAACTGGACGCACCTCGCCACCGACCAATACTCGCCGTCCAGTCACTCGCCAACACCCCGCATCCACCCACTCCAGCGCACTCGCTTAACGACCGATAACGCACCTTGATCCACCACGACCACCTTATCCCTGATAAATGTAATGCAATAGCAGCTATGGGAGGTAGGGGGTGTAGTGTGAGTGATGGGTTGTATGCTTGTATTGTCTTTCTTTTATCGCCCTATTTGTATCGTCTTTAATCGTATGTATGGATTCGCGTTGCGACCGATGTTTGAGGTCTTGACCCTGGCCAGCCCGATAAGCCCGTCATAGACGGCCACGCGAGGCCCTTAGCGTTTCCTACACATAGGGCAAACACGAACAGACGAGCAACGTAACCGACCTATGAGCGAGGCAATCGCAGGCCCTGTGAATGCACGACAGTACGATAGCCTCGTAACGCTATAAACCGTATACGAATCGTAAAGGAGATACTCGTATGCCGAGGTTCGAGAAGAAAGAACGAGTGATGTTGGTTGACTCTGTTTGGCGTGCTCTCGTCGAGGGTAAAGTCGCCGGAGTTAACACCGATTTACTAGTGATGGAACAGGCGGCCAAACGCGCCGATAACATCGCGGATCCCTTATCACAAAGTAAGTCGGAAACCCTAGCAAACAATACTCGTCGGGGTACCGTGGTATCAGCGTCCAGTAGTGCAGTAATGGTTAATCACGACAGCGGGCAGACCATGACATGGCAGCCGAGTACGCTTGTCAACGAGTCGGAGTATACGAGCAGTGCCGTGGGGTCGTGGATGCCCGCTGTAGTCGCCGAAGACATCACAGGAACGTATGACACGAACGGGGGCGCAAGCATTGACGCGGGCAAGACACGAGGCCGAGGCGTTGCGTCGTATGATCGCCCAGACGAGGACTTCGCAACACGCCGTAAACGTCGCCGATTGGCAAACAAGGCGAAGGACCAACACGCAGGCGCTATCTCGTCTGGTCGTACGTGGGTTATCGTCTTGTCGTCCATTGGGCGGGATCGTATCAAGACCATTAAGGGCGTGAGGTACGCGAGGCGCGCTATCCACAAGATCGTAGAAGCCGAGTTCCCACCCGAGGGGCGCGGTGAGGGAGGGCCTAAGTACACTACAGCCGAGTTCAGAGAGCGAGCCAAGCTGGTAGGCGTGTGGGAGCGGGACGGGCTTAAGGCGTGTAAGGAATGGGTAAGCGACCTATCCCGCAAGACAGCAACGGCGCCTGGTGGTTCAGACGATTCGCTGGTGCCTGGCAACGCTGATAGCTATATCGCCGAGAACCTGACTCTGCGAGAGGCGATAGCAGGACTAGGCGCGTATTGGTCAGCCTCGGGGGTCGTGCCGGATTGGGGCGGGCATACTACCGACGCTGGCTTGGTGTGCGCTTACGACCGGTATAGAGGTTGCATCGTTCGCTTGCTGCCTCGCAAGGGCTACGACTTTGAATACGAGATAGCTACCGTGGAAGAGTGCGCCGATAGAGACGGCCTGGTCGCCGACGAGTTGCCCACTACTCGTATGCTGATCGAGATGGTAGAGAAGGAGGGTGGCGAGGCTGGCGTCCCTTTCAAGGGTACGGGGCAGCCGAGGGCGGCGCTAAAACGCTAACGGGTCGTTTTACTACCCCGTGGGCTGGGGGAGATGTAGACCTCAAGGGTATTAACGAAGCTATGAGCAAGCCCCTTCCGGGTGCATCGTTAATTACGGCTTCCGTGCTCGATCACTTTGTACGCGATGCAGCAACGCACCTTAGTCGTAAAGCAGAGGAAGACATAGAGCGGCGTATAGAAGATGGCGAGCCCGTCCTAATGTCGTTAGCGGGTAAGCCACCCTCGCACGAAACACTAACGCGTCTTGACGAGATTAACGTGCGACGTTTGGTAGCCGGTAAGGGTATGGCGTGCATTAGGCGTATGCACGCTTACAAGTCGCTGGACTATTATCTCGTTAAGTGGGAAGACCCGGAGGCCGCTTCTGTGTGGTCGGCTAGTGGCCCAGGCCCATCGCCTAGTAAGTCGTCATACGAGCGCATTAACGCGATAGACGGTAACGAGGTAGTTGTGCCTATGAGCTATTGGTTCGACGAGGTATCTATATACGGGTTTGAGATGGTGAACGGTAGGCGAAACAAACTATGCGGGTTGCCGCCAGTGTCCATATACCAATACGATCAATGGGTAAAGAGAACCAAAGGAGTGCGAAGATGAGCGAGTTTAAGGTAGACATCGAGACGATTATCGACACGGACGGCATCACCGAGGAGCGCCTCGCGTCATTCGGTGAGCAGGGCTACATGGTGGCGAGTGCTATGTGGGCCGTGTCGAAGAAGGCGAATAAGCCCATCATCGTGGGCGTTATACTACAGAAGCCGCAAGACAGCGGCGCATCAGGGAGCTTGACAGACGATGAGTACTGATAAGACTACTAATCGCGGGGAGATAGCCCATTTCCACGCACACCTGGACGAGTGCAAGCGCTGTCGTGAGCAACCATTCAACCTGTGCTCTGTCGGCTTGCGTCGGTTGAAGGCTACGTCGCAGGGCTATAGAGCCGGGTTTAGCGGAGGCGGATGCCATAGGGGCGGCCCAGGTCCGGAGAAGGCCGCAGACGAGGTGTAATACAGGTATGGACCGTAGACACGACAACTCGTGGGAGCGTGATACTTCCTCGTATACTACTCATTGCTTTTCTTATAGCACAACGGCGAGTAACTACCGCACGGGTAGTTACTACATAGAGCCTGCTCGCTTCACACATCACCCCGTAGCCCCTCTCATGGTCCCCACGAGTACGACCAGGGCGCATATAGCCGGCGATTGGGACTGGCTAGACGCCCGAGTGTTGTCATGCGAGCGGCTACTATCGCAGTCGTTGGCTAACCACGTTCGACCTAGTCGCTATCGCGGGTGTCGTTGCTCCCACGTTTCGGGGGCGTCGTGGCGGCGAAGCCATAGGGGCAAGAGGACTTAATCATGAGCACGCGGTATAACGACACGGATAGGCAGTGGGCGCTAAGGCGTAAGCTACGACGTGCGCGCTGTAAAGACAACGACAACGCGGCATCGCCGGGTAGCAGCGAGCCCGATGTGTGCCCACTGTCGCGGGTCGAGATCGCTCGGCGACTGGGCACGACAAGAGGTCGGTTAGCCATCGGAGGTGTCTCGCTCGATCCTATGCTGCGCGATATGGTTAGCGTGATGGAATCGCCAATACAGGCCAGCGCTATCTTTACTCGTGTGACGCCTAGTGGAGAGCTTCGGCGAGTAGAAGTGGCGCAAATAGAGCTACTACACTGTACGACGGTCCATGAGACTAACGAGATGTTAGCTCGTAAGATTGTGAGCCTGTACGACAAGCCACACAAGGACGACGGCGCAGAGGGCGAACTGACTACACGAGAGGACGTGGAAGCCGTGGCAGGCATGAAGATCACAGACGAGGCGTGGGGCGGCAAGCGGTGGGATAAGCTGAAGGCGACGCTACTGTCCAAGCCCGATAGTCGGTCGGTTCGCAATCTGGTCAAGGCCATCAGGGGAGGGGCCAGCGACGTAGCAAGGCAGGCAGGGATCGAGGACTTGGCTCGCTACCTCAACGACTTCGCTTGCTGGTCGTCGTGTATGCGGTCCTCGAAGCATAACGGCGACCTCATCCTAGACCTGACTCGCTGGTGGCCGACACACGAAGAGGACTGGTTCCTGTCATGCCGTGAG
>Ga0233437_1001945_pt1 | contig 34249 bp, 36 predicted proteins | sample SI_122_August201_FD_182714 | JGI IMG/M metagenome (GOLD analysis project Ga0233437, IMG submission 182714) | Seawater microbial communities from Saanich Inlet, British Columbia, Canada - SI_122_August2016_200_MG | ecosystem: Environmental > Aquatic > Marine > Inlet | place: Canada: British... | reverse complement strand
CAGTTTTAATTTCACCTTTTCTAACTTTCTCAAAAAATAACTGCGCCTCAGTTCCTTTAAAATATTCAATAATATCCTCAATTTCAGCATCTTGTCCGATATTTCCCAAATTTGGTTTTAAAATTCCAGCTAAAACCTTAATTGCTGTGGATTTCCCTATACCATTAACTCCAAGAATTCCCACAACTTTTCCAAATACTGGAATTGGTAGATTATAAAGTGCAAATGCATTTAGACCATATCGATGAATTGGCTCTTTTGATAATGCTTCAGGTAAATTAATAATTCGAATAGCTTCTGGCTCCTTATTAGAACAAATGCCACAACCAATACATAAAGCTTCATCAATCAATAGCTTTGAATCATCAAAATACATACATTCTTCGCCTTTTCTATTGATTGGGCATAGACCTGCGACGTGTTTTTTACGTTCCATATCTCGAAGCTTTTCATTGTCCACAACAGCTATCCTATTTACCATAAGAAGAAGAAGTTATTAGATTTATTTAAATGGTGTGGTAAGTATATTTATAAATCTACAACCCTTCTTACAGTCTATTATGAAAGCATTCATAGTCTATCCAACATACCGAATCATTGATGACAAAGCATATGTTTATCTATTTGGAAGACTAGAAAATGGTGAATCTTTTTTAACAATTAATCATTTTAAACCTTATTTTTATGTGAGAGAAAAAGAATCAGAAAAAGTTCAAAAAATTAAAACTGAAATTAAATTTAATATTAATAAAACAAAATTCAAAAATTTCTTTGAAGAACCAGTAACAAAAATAACCTTTGACTTACCTAAAAGCATCACAATTCTTAGAGACCTACTTCACCATAATGACATCCCAACATATGAAGCTGATATCAGGTTTATTTATAGATTCATGATTGATAAAAATATCAAAGGTTCTATGGATATACAAGGAGATTATAAAAAAGGAAATTTTGTCAACAGAATATATGAAGAACCTGAATTAACTCCTGCTAACTTTACACCAGAATTAAAAGTGTTATCAATTGATATTGAATCATCTATGGATATGAAAACTATTTTTACAATTTCATTTTATTCAAAAGACATAAACAAAGTATTAATTGTGTCTGATAAGGAATTTAAAAATAGTGAATCATATAATACTGAAAAAGAATTATTGATAAGATTCAAAGAATTAATTCTTGAACTTGACCCTGATATAATCACTGGTTGGAACGTTATTGATTTTGATTTAAAATTATTAAAAGATAAATTTAGACAAAATAATATTGAATTTGTATTTGGAAGAGCTGACTGGCCTGGTCGAGTTGTTACATTTGAATCATTTCTAAAAGACTCAAAAGCTGATATCCCAGGAAGAATGATTTTAGATGGAATTCACTTATTAAAAAGTTCATTTATTAGTTTAAGTGATTACAAATTACAAACTGCAGCTGAAGAAATTTTGGGTGAATCAAAACTTGATGTATTTGACACAACAAATAAAGGTCAAGAAATTGAAAGGTTATACAAAGAAGAGCCACAAAAATTAATAGATTATAATTTAAAAGATTCTGAACTTGTTATAAAAATATTACAAAAAAAAGGTTTACTTGATTTAACTGTACAAAGATCTTTGTTAACTGGTATGCAATTAGACAGAGTAAGATCATCAATCGCGTCCCTTGATAATTTATATTTACGTGAAACAAAAAAATATGGATATGTATGTAATACTGTAACATTTAGACAAAGAACTGAAAGAATCAAAGGAGGATTTGTTAAAGAGTCCACACCAGGAATATATGACTACATAAATGTACTAGATTTTAAAAGCCTATATCCAAGCATTATTAGAACTTTTAATATCGATCCCATTTCATTCATTCCAAAAGAACTTCATGACAAATCCAAAAATTATATTGAAGCTCCAAATGGTGCAAGATTCAAAAGAGATCATGGAATTCTACCTGAGCTACTTCAAACACTATGGGAAAATAGAGACATTGCAAAACAAAATAATGATGATACTGCTAGTTTTGCAATAAAAATTACTATGAACTCGTTCTTTGGAGTCCTTGCAAACCCAAATTGTAGATTTTATTCACTTGATATGGCAAATGCAATAACACATTGGGGTCAGTTTATTGTAAAAACAACTTCTGACATCGTTGAAAAAAAAGGATATAAAGTAATCTATGGGGACACTGACAGTATTTTTGTTGAAACAAACTTAGATGATTTAAAAAAAGCTAAAGACAATGGAATTATGATCAAAGATTTTGTAAATGATTACTGGGAAAAGTTTACAAAAAAAATTGGGGTCTCAAATATACTTGAACTTCAATATGAAAAAACATATGTAAGATTCTTAATGCCTAAAATTAGAGGAACTGAAATTGGTGCTAAAAAAAGATATGCTGGATTATTAATAAAAGATGGTAAAGAAAAAATTGATTTCACAGGATTAGAATTTGTAAGACGTGACTGGACAGCATTGTCAAAAAAATTTCAACTAACACTTCTTGATAAAATATTTCATAAAAAAGAAGTTGTAGAATATGTAAAAGAATTTGTAAATGAAGTAAAACAAGGTAAACATGATGATCTACTTATTTACAAAAAATCAATAACAAAAAAATTAGAAGACTATACAAAAACAACTCCACCTCATGTAAAAGCTGCTAGAAAACTTGACAAAGTTACAAGTAACATAATTGCTTATGTTATTACAACTGATGGACCTGAACCGTTACAAAATATCAAACATAAACTTGACTACAACCACTATATTGAAAAACAAATCAAACCAATTGCAGACTCAGTACTAGTATTTTTTGATAAAAACTTTGATGATTTATTGCTAAATACTACACAAACAAATTTATTTAGTTACAATTAATCAAAAAAATTTTTAAATTGACTTAATCCTTATTTGTAATATGACCAACAAAATCTTACTATATTTTTTCTCTTTTTTAATTGTACTTTCTATAGTTCATGCTGGCTGTGGAAGCTGTGGAAGTTGTGATAGCGACAGTTCATGTGAGTCAAATAGAAAATGTAAAGCAAGTAAACAAATGTGTAATGATGGTAGCGGATATGTCTGTCAATGTGAAAAAAAAATATGTTCTTGTGAAGAAAATAGTGATTGCATATCAAATACATGCCAAGAATCATACTCAGAAACATGTCAAGATAAAAAAATAGTTGAATATACAGATTATGTTAATGATGAATTGGACACAATTATTATTTCAGATACTTGTCAAAATACTTGTTCATGCAGTTGTTCAAATTGTATCCCTAATTGTCTTGAACCTGTAAAAATCACTCCAATTTGCAGTTTTATATGTGGTGCTGAATGTACTGAGAACATTGAAGAAATATGTACTCCTGACTACGAGGACACTTGTCAATACTGTACTAATTCTTGTGAGTTTCAAACCCTCATTGGACCATTTTGTGGCGATAGTATTATTCAAGAAGAATTTGGAGAAGAATGTGATGATGGAAATAATATTGATGGTGATGGATGCTCAGCAGATTGTATTGAAGAATCAGGTTACGAATGTGAAGGTTTTACTTCTGAATGCAATGCAATTTGTGGTGATAAAATAATAAATTATGATGATGGAGAAGAATGTGATGACGGAGACCTAACAAACGGAAATGGATGCAATAAATTTTGTAAAATTGAACAAGGATGGGGATGTATAGGAGAAGAAAATTCAGTCTGCAATCCAATATGTGGGGATGGGTTTGTTGTTGAAGGAAAAGAAGAATGTGATTCAAGTTTAGACAAATGTTGCTCAACTGACACCTGTATACTACAAAAAAAATTGTACCAATCGTATTTTGTTGATTCAGACAATGATGGATATGGTTATACTGAGATTAAGATTTGTACATTAGAATCTATTGACTTTAACAAATTTAGAGAAAAATCAGGTGACTGTGACGAAACAAATTCAAAAATTAATCCTGGTGCACAAGAAAAATGTGATGAAGACATAGATTATGATTGTGATGGCAATCTATATAATAGCTGTTCTTGTAAAGAAGGTGATTTAATTGATTGTCAAAAAAATGGTGGAATATGTGCTGGATACAACTTAATCTGTAAGACTGGTGAAGTTCCCTCATGTAACTGGAAAAACGATATTTCAAATTATCAAGATGATGAAAAAATTTGTGATAATTTAGATAATGATTGTGATGGTATTGTTGATGAAGGATGTGATGATGACTTTGATTTATATGTTGACTCTGAATTACCTTGTAATTACCAATTTTTGGATGGACTAAAAAATATTAGAAGTTGTATTGATTATGCTGGAGATTGTGATGACACTGATAAAAACATCTATCTAGGTAACAAAGAATTATGCAATGGTATTGATGATGATTGTGATGGGAAAATTGATAATATTAACCTAACTAAAATTTCAGATTGCTTTTCATTGCCTCAATTGTCAAACTTAAAACCAATTGGTGTATGTCAAAAAATTACTGCTGTTTGCACAGATTCCAAATTGGATTGTCAATTAAATAATTTTGAGAATATTGAAACAAGTTGTGATAACTTAGATAATGATTGTGATGGGGAAATTGATGAAGGCTGTTTATGTATTTCAGGTCAAACAAAAAAATGTGGATCAAATATTGGAGAATGTATTCAAGGCACACAAACATGTAATGATGATGAAACTTGGGGTAAATGTATTGGGTTAATTTCTGCAACACCAGAAATATGTGATTCTCTAGACAATGACTGTGATAATTTAATAGATGAAAAATCTGATGAACTATGTACACAAGATGGATGCTCTGGTAAACAAAAATGTATTAATGGAGAGCTAACTACTTGTGATGCAACATGTATATCTACAAATATTGAAATAACACTGTCCAAAGAAGATATAAACAGATTTATTCAAGAAGCTGATTTTACTACTAATGAAATAAATCAAGCACAAAAAACAATGGAAGTTGTTGATCAAAGCATAGATTATATATATGATAATGATACAACTCTAATTAAAAACAATATTGAATCTAAGCAAAACCTTCAAGATTTTGAATATACTTTATTTATTCCTAAATGCCTTACCAAATATTTGAAAGACATTGATTTTAAAAATGATAATTACACTATAATCGAAGAAGACCCTGTCATTGCATGGCATTTTGTTGAAGTAAGTGACTCCATTGATCTAAGTTATGAAGTAAATGGACAAATCTCTTATGCTTGTCTTGAAAAAATTAAAGGCCTACCTGTTGCAAATATAATTGGAGTGAAAAATTCAAAAAAAAAGGATAATTTGTGGCTTGTAATTATTTCCATTATAATAGCAATTGGTTTAACGATTAGTTTAGCAACTACTAAAAAATCTCCTGAGAGAAAACTAGAAACTGAACAAGATTTTGAACAAGATTTTATCAAAAAACAAAGAATTAAACATCTTGAACAAATCAAAAAAATGAAATTCAAAAGTAAACAACAAGCTCAAAATTATATGCATCAAATTGGATTAAGTAAAAACGAACAAGAGTGGATATTACAAAGGCTTTAATTCTATGCCATCAAATAATAAACTAATTTTCCAAATATATTGAACAAAATTATGTTGAAAATAATGTTTGTGATTGGAAATGACATGTATTTTGGTAGAAAAGTTGGTGAGAATATACCTGTAAAAATAATATTATTTATTGATATCCCAATTGTTGCATATATTCCTACAGTTACAACATCTACACCTTGAAAAAAACCACATATAAATCCTGCTACAGCCCAAGCAGGTATTACCCAAAACCAATATGGACCAAAAAAACCACCAGCAGCTAAGTGATACAAAATTAAAATAAATGAAACTATTAATGACACCCAAGGTCCATAAATTAAAGCTGTTAATACCCCAATAAATGTCACCAATTCTATTCCAAAATTTCTTAGTTTAAAGTTATTAACAACATAACTCATAGCAATTGACAACCCAATTAAAACAATCAGAACAAAAACTCCTTTGAAAATGAAAAATAAAAGTAATACTGCTACAATTATTTTTATTATGGTTGTAAACTTCTTTCTATTTTTAACTACTCTTTTTTTCATCCAAAAACAAAAAAAAGCAATTTTTATTATAAAAGTTGTGTTAAAATTTTCTTCAACAATTTATCTTTTACATCAAAATCAATATCGTTTGGATTAATCCAAATAAATTCTGTATGTTCATGACTAACTATTGCGTTAACATCTTTAACAGTGCACAGATATGTTATTCTAACAATATGCCTATCTTTATCACAAAAAACGTTTGAAGTATCTAATATATCAATTACTTCATCAAATTCAAGACCCACTTCCTCTTTAATTTCTCTTCTTAATCCCACAATTGGTTCTTCTCCATATGAAATTCTTCCACCTGGAATATCCCAATATCCTTCCATTCCATATTTTTTGTATTTTTCTGATCTCTTAATCAGAAGAACTTTTTTTTCATGCATAATTATTGCTTTTACTCCAACATAAAAATTTCCCATTTTGTTTTTACCTCAACATTGTATATAATAACGGCGCTACTGTTCTAAATAAAAAAAGGCTTAATAAAAAATGTGTAACAAAGTGAAACAAAGCAGATGTAATTCTTGCTCCACTTATTACAAAGATTGGTGTTGTAATTAAGTCATAAATTAATACAAACCCCACACCAAGTATTGAAAGATTGATGTTAAAATGTCTTAAGTGCCCACAAACAAATCCAATTAATCCCCATGAAACCATTGATATATAAGTATAATATTTTATTTTCCCACTCAAAAAATATGCAAAAAAATTTGACAATAGTCCTTGTAATAAACCCCACATTGGTCCTAGAATTAATCCTGTAAGAACTGTTGCCGTGGAATAAAGTTCAAATCCCAATTGTGGCAGGAAAAAATAATGATTATATAATCTTGAAATTGATGCCAAAAATAGCAAAAAGAAAAATGTAAAAAGTGCTTTGTGCCTACTTACAAACATTGATGCTAAGTATAATAAAATAATATAACTCAAGAGTTTCCAAAAATTAATATTTTTTAAAATTTTGACATACTTAAATTTCATAAATCAAGGTAGTTGAGATCTATAAATAAAAATATAGGACTCAGTAAGGGGACAAAAAGTACACATTTTTATATAGGATAATCATACTCTAATTTTATGGACAATCTTGATCTTTTGAAAAAATTAGGATTCACTGAATATGAATCTAGAGTATATTTAGCACTGTCTGAACTTGGAGCAAGTACAGCCAGAGAAATTTCTGACTATAGCAAACTACCTAGAAATAAAACATATGAAATGTTAAACAAACTTGAAAAAAAGAAAAAAATCATCTCTTTACCTATATCTCCAAGAAAATTCAAAATTTTAGATATAAATCAATTAAAAGAAACTGTTCAAGAACAAAAAAATTCAGTAAATGCAATAGAAAAAACTCTAAATAAGTTTATTATTGAATCTAACAAACCAAAATTAAAGGAATTCAAAGAAGTATTTTGGATAATTAGAGGTAAACAAGCAATAACAAAAAAAATGTCTCTTCAAAACAAACTAACAAAAAAAGAGATGTTATCTTTTAATAAATTAAGTACAGCAAATCCTACAAATCTTAGAAATATGAAAACTGCCATTAATAATGGGGTTAAAGCTAAAATGCTTGTACCATATAACAAAGAAGCTAAGACAAACATAAAAAAGTGGGAGAATGTTGGGGTTGAAATAAGAAAATATGATGAATCAAAGTGGGGTCCAATTGGAACAAGATTTAGTGTATTTGATAAAAAAATTATTAGAATTACATTTGGTGAACCTGATGTATCTGACACTGAAAATTATATTACACTTTGGGCAGAATCACCTCACTTTGCAAATGTTATGAGGAATTATTTTTTAAATATTTGGAATAAAAGTAAAGTATTCTAGAATATCTTTAAATAAAAGATATGGTTGCCTTTTATATTATGGAGTTAATCAATCTTCCACAACAAATACTAGTTTTTGCAAGTATTGGATCAATATTATTCAATGTTTATCTAGTTTACATGCTATTTGGCAAAAAAAAATTCTCAAAAGACATTTCTCTTTTGTTTGTGTTTGGTATTGCCCTAATCTCAATGCTAGGAAGTTTATATTTTAGTGAAATCCAAAAACTAGAACCTTGTTCATTATGTTGGTTCCAAAGAATTTTCATTTATCCTCTTGTTTTAATTTATCCAATTGCATATATTCGGAAAAAATACACTAAAATTTACAATTATACACTACCAATGACAATAATTGGAGCTTTAATTTCACTATATCAGTATTTAACGCAAATGATCCCAAGTTTATTTAGTGGTGGTGGAACATGTACAGGATTAAGCTGTTCAGTATTTTATTTGTATGAATTTGGGTTTGTAACAATTCCGTTTATGGCATTGATGGCATTTATCTCAATAAACCTGATTCAAATTATTGAACTTAAAAAAGATTAACAACAACTATTTATTGATTTTTCTGACGTGCATACATTATCTTCACATGCACAAGTATAACATGGAGCACAATTTTCACATGCACAACAAATATTATCAGGTGGATTATTAAATGAGACAAATTTTTTGTTAAAACAATCCCCTCTACCTTCTTCTCCACCACAACTAGTCACACAATCATCATCAAATTCACAATACTTTTTATCTAAATTTATATTAATTAAAGAATTATTTTGTTTATTACAAGCACTAAGAAACGTCAAAAACACTAGAAATAAAAAAATTGTCAATAACAATCTATTTTGTTTCATATTAATTACATAAACTCATCTAATATAAATCTTTTCTGATAAAAATGTTAAAAAAAAATATAATTAAACAATAACTTTTTATTACAAAACCATTTTTTTTGTAAGATATGAAAATAATTTCTTGGAATGTAAATGGTATAAGAGCTGCAATTAACAAAGGATTTATCGATTTTGTAAATACTGAAGATCCTGACATAATATGTATTCAGGAGACAAAAGCACGTCCAAAACAAGTTGATATGTATTTAGAAAAACATAAACATCAATATTGGAATTCTGCAGAAAAAAAAGGATACAGTGGAACTGCCATCTTTTCTAAAACTAAACCTCTTAATGTTACAAATGATCTAGGAATTAAAAAGCATGATAGAGAAGGAAGAGTAATCACTGCTGAATATAAAGAATTTTTTTTAGTAAATGTATATACCCCAAACTCTAAACGAGGATTACTAAGACTTGATGACAGACAAGTTTGGGACAAATTATTTTTAGAACATTTAAAAAAATTAGAAAAAACTAAACCGGTTGTATTGTGTGGTGACTTGAATGTTGCTCATAATGATATTGACTTAAAAAATCCTAATTCTAATAGAAATAAAACTGCAGGTTTTACTGATGCAGAAAGACTGGGAATGACAAACTATCTAAATAATGGTTTTGTAGACACATTTAGACATTTTTATCCAGACAAAGTTCAATATTCTTGGTGGAGTTACATGTTTCAAGCACGTACTAAAGGAATTGGATGGCGTATAGATTATTTCATTGTATCAAAATCATTAATAGAAAATGTTAAAGATTCAGTTATTCTTGACCAAGTATTGGGAAGTGATCACTGCCCTGTAAAAATTGTGTTAAAAAAATAAAAAAAAACTAATATCTATAATGTCCAGGTTTATATGGCCCTTGAACTTTAACACCAATATAATCTGCTTGTTCTTCGCTTAACTTAGTTAATCTTACACCAAGTTGTTCTAAATGTAAACGTGCAACTTCTTCATCAAGTTCTTTTGGCAACATATAAACTCCTAATTCATAATCTTTTTCCCAAAGACTAATTTGAGCTAAAACTTGATTAGTAAATGAATTACTCATAACAAAACTTGGATGACCTTTTGCGTTCCCCAAATTTAACAATCTACCCATTGACAATAATATTATAGCATGTCCTTCTGGAAAAACAAATTTATCTACTTGTGGTTTGATATTAATTTGTTTAATACCTTCATAATTTAACATTTGTTCAACTTGAATTTCATTATCAAAATGACCAATATTTCCAACTATTGCATGGTCTTTCATTTTTTTCATATGTTCAAGAGTGATAATATCTTTATTACCTGTTGCTGTTACAAAAATATCAATATCGCTCACTACATCTTCAATTCTAGCCACTTGGAATCCTTCCATTGCTGCTTGTAATGCACAAATTGGATCTACTTCAGTAATAATTACTCGAGCACCAAACCCTTGCATAGATTGTGCACATCCTTTTCCAACATCACCATACCCACAAACAAGAACAGTTTTTCCTGCAACCATAACGTCTGTTGCCCTTTTTATTCCGTCTGCCAAACTTTCTCTGCACCCATACAAATTATCAAACTTAGATTTAGTTACTGAATCATTCACATTGATTGCTGGAAATAACAATTTTTTTTCTTCCATCATTTGATATAATCTGTGAACTCCTGTTGTTGTCTCTTCACTTACACCCTTCATATCCTTTGCTGTTCTAGTCCATCTTTCAGGATCTTTTTGATAAACAAGTTTCAAAACTCTCATTAATTCTCTTACATCTTCAGGTTCATCACTATAATCTTTATCTAATAAACTTGGATCTTTTTCAACTTCAACACCTTTATGTATCATTAAAGTTGCATCTCCTCCATCGTCAACTATTAATTGAGGACCTTCATTATTTCCAAAATCTAATGCTTTTTGAGTAAACTCCCAATACTCTGCTAATGTTTCCCCTTTGTATGCATATACAGGAACACCTGTTACTGCAATTGCTGCAGCTGCTGGATCATGTGTACTATAGATGTTGCATGATACCCATCTAATTTTTGCACCAAGTATTTTTAATGTTTCAATTAAAACTGCTGTTTGATTAGTCATATGAAGACTACCCATGATCCTTACACCTGCTAAAGGTTTTGATTCCCCATATTTTTGTCTTAATGACATTAATCCTGGCATTTCTTTTTCTGCTAATTCAAGTTCTTTTCGTCCGTCTTCTGCTAATTTAATATCTTTTACAATATAATTTTCTGTTATATCCATAAATAATCACCAATTTACTCAATAAAGTACAGATTTAAAAAGATTATAGGTATAAATCAAAATTTTTTACTTACTTTGTAGTATATTGTTGTAAATTTTACAATAATATTAAATAATTAAAGATATTTTACATTAACTATGTTAGACAAAACTGATAAAAAAATAATAAAACAATTAAAAAAAGATTCACGAGCAACACTAAAAGAAATATCTAATATAACTAAATTAAGACCCTCAACAATCCATTCAAGAATTCAAAACCTTGTTGAAGACAGTGTGATTGAAAAGTTCACTATAAAAACTAATGATCAAAAACTTGGAGAAGATTTTATTGTGTTCATTTTAATTAATTCAAACAAAGAAATACCAAATTCTTTCTTTAAACAAAAATGCATAAAAGATGTATTTGGAATAACTGGCGGATATGATTTAATATTAAAATGTAAATTCTCAAACATTACAAAATTCAATGAATTCATACTTGAATTAAGAAAAGTTCCTGAAATAACTAACACATTAACAATGGTTAGTACAATTAAGATTAAGGAAGGAATTTAGTTTATTTTGACATATTTTCTATAATTTATTACAATTTTCTAAGAAGATTTATAAATAAATTATTCTAACCAATCCATAATAAACTACTAAAGAGTGATACTTATATGACTAGAACTACAACTTATGCAAATCAACCAAATTTAGCAGCAATCATAAAAATATCAAAAAAATTTAATCCAACTAGTCATTTACCAATATTTCACCCTGATTTTCAAGAGACATCTCAAGCAGATATAATACAGAAAATTATAGAAAATAAAGGAAATTTTTCAAACAAATTTCAATTAGGACATGAAGCATTAGGTGAGTTTATAATACGAAATGATACTGTAAATAATCTTCGTTTTGAAGATACAGAAGAAAAAAGAATTGAAGCTGGACTAAAATTATTTGAACGAATCTTTCCAATTGATCATTTTGGACCATGGCAAAACATGGTTAATATAAAATCTCAACAATTAAATTTTGGAGAAGAAAAATATCACAATCTTACAGCTAGTGAATTATCTATGGTAAGAACTGCAAAATTTATTGCTAACAGAACTGCTAAAGATCTACCAATGATTGACACAGAAAATTTACCAACAATTGAAAATTTTAAATGGGCTGCACCTTATATTGATAACCATTTTACTGATTTAATGATTGGGCCAAAAGGAGAAGCATATGGTGTAGAAACATATACAGAACTTCCTGATGGATCTCTTCAACCTTCAACAGAAAATGTTACAGCTGTAATTGGAAGTTTTCTTCCATGTGATACAAAAGTAGATGTTAAATTATTACCTGGAAAAATTGTTATCCCTGAAAAAAATCCAGATACATTATCTTGGGTATTAGATCCATTGTTTGTAATTACTGAAAAACTTATGCAAGATGAGGTTTATAAAGAACATTCAATTGAATACACAAATATATTTGCATTACTTATGAATTCAACAACTATTCCTTTAGAAATTTCAAGTCCGCTTGCTGCATTTGGAAATTGGAGTGATCTTTGGGAACCGTATACCAATAATTTAGAAAATCAGAGAACTTTAATGGATGCTATAAGAACTGATAATAAAGATCTTTTAGAAACATCAGCTAAACACGTTGTACTAACATATGACAGTCTAAAACGACTAAAAGAATTAACAGTATTATTACAAGCAGATGTTGAGCGTGTACATGGTCGAGAAAGCGATCATGCGAAACTTCAAAATATGCTTGGTATTAGTAATTTCAATTACACACTTTTTGAAGCAAGAAAACGAGTCTTAATACCTACACTTGAAGTAGCTATAAACTGTCCAACAACACCATATATGGGATTGATTCCTGGATATAGTTATATGAATACTACTTTCCCAACTCTACCAAATAACCTAGATGATTTACCGTTTACCAAAATAGTTCCAAGTAGATCTACTATAACTGTATCCGAACCTTATTCCCCACTAGATGCTGTTGATGAATTATTAAGATTTGGAATTCTTGGAAGATTCGATCACTATTACCAAAGAATAGATAATATTGCACACATTACACAAGAACATCAAATACAAAATTTAGAAGAAACAGGTGGTGGAGTACTACAAAGATTAGAAACAGATCAACCCATGAGTGAAATATTCTGGGATATTATGACTCATTATGGGGCTCATTTGTTCAAAGATCCAATGATAGTTGCTGAGGGTTCCACACAAAATGCAATCAATGCAGTTGATATGTTATATAACATAGGTCGCCAAGCTATGAAAGGTGAAACAAAGTTAAAAGGATTAAACGGACATAAGGAAATTGAAATATCTAAAAAATTAGGTTTCATGTCACAGTTTATACCTGGTGGGTTCCAAGCATATGCATTTATTGATGAACATGGATTTGATATTGATCCAAGGGAACAAATTGAAGATGAAATTCTTTATGGAGGTATCGTAGGAGTTCCATATCAAATTGGTCAATCTAGAAGGTATGTTAATCTACCTGTGTTATTATCAGATAAACATCCAGTAGAAAATAGAAAATTACATTACATATTTTCTTATGTCGCAAATAATCCAAATCAAGATAACATGATAGCTATGAGAGAAGAATTAAAAGAATATATTTCCAATATACTCGAATCTCCTTTAACAAAAGAAATGCCTATTGTTATGAAACTTCAATCAGTATTAACTCCATTATATGCTGGAATTATTTTAGAAAATGTACATACCGAACTTCACCCACCAGTAATAGAACAGGTTGAAGTAAAAGATTGGTTTGGATAAACTTTATTCATTGTTTAATAAAAATAATTCCTAGAATTAGACAAATTTCTAAACCCATAACCTAATTAAAATTAAAGAAAAACTGCAATTTAATTAAAAGAATGTAATAAAATATTTATATTCCAATTTTTATTATTTTAATTAAAATGACTGATAAAGATACTCTAAAAAAAATCCTATCAACTCAAAAAGATATTCAAAAAGACATCCGTAAAATTTTATCTGAAGTTCTTAAAGAAGAAAAAAGTATTAAGATTGAAGAAGGATTAATTAGAGACGAAGAAGAATTAATCAAAAAAGAAGAGGAATTCATAAAAAAAGAAGAGATTCTAATTAAAAAAAAAGAAGAAGAAATAAAACAGTTAATTAAAGGTAATGTGACTAATAGGAAACATGATGACATTATTGACTGGAAGCTAAAAATATGGAGTCATTGTGAATACAAAGAGCATAAAGATACACCAAAAGAAATTGTATTCTTTTGCAAAAAATTAAGAAAAAATTGTAACTTCACTTCATGTCCATTAAATTTTGTTTAACTCATAAATTAAATTAGGTAAAACTTCTAAAGATTCAATTTTAAAATCAGCTAAACTGTGATCCTGATATTTTGTAAATTCATCTTCTACCATAATACATTTCATTCCTGCTGCATTTGCTGCAAGTAATCCCAATCTTGCATCTTCAATTACAACACATTCACTTGGTTTCAATCCAAGACCTTTTGCTGCATTCAAAAACATTTCTGGAGCTGGTTTACCTTTTTTTATATCTGAACCAGAGATTATATAATCAAAATAATTTATAATTTTATACTCATTAAGTGCAGTTAATGCAAAACTTCTAAGTGCCCCTGTTGCTAGTGCAATTTTGTATTTGTTACTAAATTCATTTAGAACTTTTTTTGCACCTTTTTTTAATCCACTAACTAAGTGTGGTGCCTCATAAGTCTTATGAATATGATCCCAAATATCAGAAATCTCCATATCAATTCCAAATTTTTTAATAAAGTATGATACAAAATCATCCCCACTTTTTCCTAATTGTTGACCTAAATCAATTTTAGAAATTTTTTGACCTGTTTTTTTGAACACAAAATCATTCCAAAGTTCATAAATATACGGATTTGTATCTATGATAGTACCATCCATGTCAAATATTATGCCTCGAATCATAAATTCTCACCATAATCTTTGAAAACTTGCTTCACCCTGTTATCAAAAATCACTCCTTTTATCATCTTAAAATTTCCTTATTTTTTCGATTGTAATTTCATCTAAATTTTCAACAATTAAATCCGCATTAATTAACTTTTGTTTATCATGAGTTGATGTAATTGCAATGACTTTCATACCTGCAGCTTTTGCAGCAACAACACCATGATCTGCATCCTCAATTACCACACATTCACTTGGTTTTAACCCTAATTTTTGTGCTGATTTTAAAAAAACTTCAGGATTTGGTTTTCCTTTTTTTACATCGTGACTTGACACATATCCTTCAAAAAAATCAAACAAATCTAATTTTTTCAAATTAAATTCAATATTTTTTGGATTTCCACTTGACCCAACAATTAATTTAAATCCGTTTTTATGTAATTTTTGTATCAAATCTTTTACACCAGGTAAAGGTAGAAGTTCAAGATCTGCATATTTTCTATAAAGAGTTTCTTTTTCATCATCAAGTTCCATATGTTTATCTTTAGAAATTTCTGGTAATAACAAATCAAATAATTCAAAATTAATAACTCCAAAATATTTTTTAAATTCTTCTTCAGTATGAGGTTTTCCATATTTTGCAAGGAATTCTTGCCATGCCCTCAAATGAAGATGACCTGAGTCAACTATTACCTCATCCATGTCAAATATTATACCTTTAATCATAGATTTTTCACCAATTCAAAATTTAAATTGGCAATTGACTCCATTATTAAATCAGCCACAGATAAAGTTTCTTTCTTATTTGTTGTTAATAATCCAATTGATTTCATCCCACCAGCTTTAGCTGCATTAATGTCTTCAATTGCGTCACCAACAACAACACATTCACCATATTCAACGCCAACATTATCTGCATTTTTCAAAAACATATCAGGTGCAGGTTTTCCATGTGTAACATCGTCATATGTCACAATACTATCAAACAAATCAAAAATTTCAAATTGATTAAGCATCTTTAACACAGTTCTCCTTGAACCGTTACTACCTAGACAAACTTTAATGTTATTATTTCTTAATTCCTGCAAAAATTCTTTAGCACCCTCATATAATGTTGTAAAGCTTGATGTACTTTCATGATATTCATTTCTTCCTTTAGCTATTGCTTTATCTAAATTTTCTTGACTCACATCAATTCCTTTTTGTTTTGCAAGGTATGAAAGCCTAAGCTCGAACCTCATACCAGGAAACTGTGCAAATTCTTCATTAGTAATCCCTAAATCAAGTTCTTCATTTGCAATTCTAGTAAAAAGTTTATTAAACATAGAATGAGAGTCAGCAATAACGCCGTCAAAGTCAAATATTACACATTTAATCAATTTAATTCCCTCAAAAAAACCTAACAATTTCCTTTTTTTTTACATAGATAAACAACTTCATATATTCCTTGTTTAATTTCCTCAAAAGATTTATCATTGATTTTTTCAGGATATGTTAAAATTTTCATTGGCACTGGTTTTTTAGTAGCTCCATAAGGTGGCTGAACGTATTCATATTCATTTACATTAAACCCAACACTTTCATAAAACTTAATTCTTTTTTTTGATGTATCGTCTATAGGTAAATCTGCTTCAAGAATAAACTTAAATTTCGGATATTTATCAAATAAATTTCTTAATATTTTGGCACCAATTCCTTGTCCTCTTAATTCATTTTTAACAGCAAAATGCTCAACAAACATGTATTCAAGAATTTGCCAGTATGCAACAATACCTAATACCTCACATTCATTCACAACACAACAAAAACTGTAATTTGGTTGTTCAAATGCAATTAATTGTCCTTTTATTGTACGTTTCTCATCTTCAGGAAACGCTTCTTGATAAATTTCCCATGCTTGATTAAATTTTGGATGGTTTTGATTAATTTTTTTACTTATCATAAATATCACCACAAACTAATTAATATAAAGAATAATAATGGGCTTTAAAATATTAGCTTTTTATTCAGTTAAATTTTATAGATTTTTTAGTTTTGAATTGTTTTTCTTTGATTTATGCATAGAATACCATGAATACAATCCTGACAACATAAACATTATCCCTCCACTAATAAGAATTATATTTATTTCAGAAGTATTTGCATCCATAATTTTTGTTAATATTGGATATGACAAATTACCAGTAAATTTTGAATATCCTCCAACAAATATCATGAAAATACCTAAATAAAGTAATATGTTCATATTTGGATTAAAATATCTTTTTTTGTATTCTTCAGGATAAGTGCCTTCATCATCATAGCTTTGAACTTTAGCAGGATAATTTTCAAAAAGTTTTTTTAATTTATCTCTTGATATGTCAATTGAATTTAAACGACGAATAATTTGTTCATTTTTTCCTCTTTTACCTATGTATTTTATATCAAGAACATATGAATTATCTTTGATTACATCTCCAAATATTTTTGGATTATACGCCCCAGGTCGCCACCAAGACAAATAAATATGTTTAATATCATGCCAAGCAATTTTTTGTTCACTTTTGAAATGAGGATATAAAGTAATATAATTTGAATTTAATATCATTGCAGGTTTTCTCATATTTGAAAAAAATACTAAATATACAAAAAATCCAAGAAAAAATAAAGATAATAGACTCATTAATACAAAGATATTAGTTTCAAATATAAATGGTGTTTTGACAATATACGAGACAAAAAACATAAAACCAAAAATTAACAATGGAAATAATCCCCAAAACAAAAGTAATGCTGCCGTAAGAATAAATGGATTTTTGTTTGTATTAACTACAACAGCCCCATCTTTAGTTTCCATTAAAAATATGCTTAGAGCTATAAGTATTTAAATTTTTATCAATAGAATTTTTATTCAATACCATATGAGTCAACAAACCCACGAATCATTTTAAAGTCATTCAAATAACTATATCCTTTTTCTTTTAGACCAAATGTTTTTTTACCTTTTTTGTCAACAATTAGTTCAATCATTTGTTTAGAAATTAAATCATTTGTATACTCTGTTAACATTTGATGTGACAAATTAGCTTTGTACATGATATGAGTAGGTTTTACTTTATTCCCTTTATCTCGAATGGTCTCCAAAATATCTTTGATGATTTGAAGCTTATCGCGCTTTTTACTCATTTGTTTTGTCCCTCGCTTTTTTCAGGACTTTTATAAGTAATTATTTTCATTTTCTAATTGTGTAATAATTAATTAGTATAAGAAGATATCCCAAAAAATCAAATAAATGTGCAATTGCATAAAATATTGCTGATTTTCTCATAAAGATAAATAATAAATTTCCAAAAAATAAAAATATGAATGAAACTGCAATCATTAATGCCCCTTTTTTCCTATTTTTTCTATAATTAGAATAAAAGTAATGTGCTAAAAATCCAAAATATAGACTTGTTAACATAAAAAATCCAAATAGGATATTTTTTGATAAAAATAAGACCATAACACTTGATATAATCATATACCAAAGGACACTCTTATTGTTTGTTTTAAATGCATTAAACATCAGTATGGCTAAACCTATACTCATAAACACCATATGCAAATATAATCCTTGTTCATTCAAAACACTTAATGGATGAATTCCAAACATAACTAAAAAATCATGCTGCACTCTTAAAAATATCAAGAAATTAAACAATGCTTGTACTGCATATGATATACAAATGAAAAAAAAAGCAAGTGCCATTGACCTAGTATTACTATTTTGAGTAATACCAAATATTTTATACGCTGTTAATGCTATAAAGAAAGTTACCAATGAAAAAATAACTTGAAGTATTAGTGCATAAAATATGAATGATGATTCAATAGAATACAATGTATACATAATAAAAAATTACATATTTTAATTTTTAAACTTTATGAATTTTAAATATAGAATAATGATTAAGATTTATGATTGAAACTCTTTATAAATGACTTTAATCATTATATTAATTAGATGATAACAAAAATTGATTGTCATCTGCCCTTTTACCTCAAAGGAAGAAATAATAACTTGCAAAAAACAATTTTAAAAAGCATACCCTTGCTTTTTTGTTTGTTTAACACCTCAAAAAAAAATAACTACAAAGAATTCCTTCAACCATATTACCTACTCAAAAAAAACCAACCAAAATTCTTTGGTTGAAGGTTTAATTTTTTTTCTACAATACTAATCTTAGAAAATATCAGGATATTTACTTCCTTTATTTACTCTTAAAAATGCGTATCTACCTTCTGGTAATTCACCCAAATTTAATTTACCTATTCTTACTCGTTTTAAAAAATTAACCTCAAACCCTACTTTTCTAAACATTCTCCTAATTATTCTGTTCCTTCCCTCGTGGATTGTAACTTCAAGAAGTTTTTCATGTTTTCTTACTATTTTTGCTGGAGCTGTCTTCCCATCACTTAAAGTTACCCCTTGGCGTAATTGATTAAGTTTAGATTCAGTAATAATATTATATAATCCAACTAAATATGTTTTTTTAACTTCATATCTTGGATGTGTTACTTTGTTTGCAAAATCACCATCATTAGTTAAAAGAATTAATCCTGATGTATTTTTGTCAAGTCTACCTACCGGAAAAACACGTTCTTTAATCTTAATCAAGTCCATAATCGTTTTTTCATATCTATCTTTATTTGCTGTAACATAACCTTCGGGTTTATGAAATTTAACATAAAGTTTTTCCACTTTGTTTAATGGTTTGTTATCTATTGTAATTTCATCTTTATCTGTAGCCTGATCTCCTAATTTAATTGTTTGACCATTAACTTTAACTCTACCTTCTTCAATAAATTTCTCAGCTTTACGTCTAGAACAATATCCATTATTTGACATTATTTTTTGAACTCGTTGCATAATAGAATTAGAGAATTCTTCTATATTATAAAATTATATCTTTTGACAAATATTTATAAATAAAAACTCATCAACTAAAAATATAATGGAGAAAAAAACTAAAGTTTTGATAATAAAATTAATTTCGTTATTTTTGTTTCCTGTAATAGTTACTATCATTATTTCAGGTTCTGTCTCAATAACAAATTATTTAGGATTGTTTATGATTTGGTACCCAATCATATTTATTTTTGGTCTTGTAAGAATAATATTGGAATATTTTGATAAACATTTTTATGGAGATAATTTATTTATTTTATGTGTATTTTTAACAATTTTGTATGGTATAAAGCTGCCATTGATATTTCTTATTGGACTTAACATTATTTCCTATTTCAATAAAATAACAAATCCAAGAGTATTGTACAAGTTTTTTATTACATTACCAATAATAATCATTACTACTTTTTTATATGGACTACCTATTTATACAATTGCCATCTGGACAACTATAGCTTATTTAATATTGTTTTTAATAGGTTCAATCTTTGTGAAATACAAAAAAAATGATTTGTTCATAGAAATAATATCAACTCTAGTTTCAATACCATTATATGCAAAATTATATGGAGTTATGACATTATTTTTTTAGATTTCTTTTATCCTTATTGTTAAAGATTTGATTTATATAGACTTTTTCTCAAATTAATTTACAATAGATAATAAGGTGATAAACAAAATGGGAGAAGAAAAAGATATGATGAAAATGTTTCTAGACTTAAGCAATGATGCTTGGATGGAATTAATGAAACAAAAGATAATGAAGTCTTATGACAAAGCTAGTGGAGAAAGTATGGATAAAATGGCTGACGTTGCAAGAGATCATGGAATGGCTGCTTGGATGGCTATGAAAGAAGGTAAACAAATGACTGACGAACAAACTCTTGAATTCAAAAAAAATATGATGATGCTATGAATTCTTAATTCTTTTTTTCTTTTTTACATTATAATATGAGAATCTAATTATACCATAAATCAAAACTACTGCTGATAAAAAAAACATAAAGTATACAAACCCATTGGTAGTTTTTCCTCTTGAATTTTGTATAGCTAAGTATGCACCTGAATAATTTACGTATATCTTATCAAGAAAACTAATTATAATTCCTGTTACAAAAAGACCAAATGAAAAATGAAAAGGATGTTTAGATATCCACCCTGATACTTCACTTGACATAATTTAATAAATAGTTTATCTCTTATTTAAATATTTAGAAATTATTCACTTACTATGTAATATTTCAACCATATCTCTATGTTTTAACAATTGGTCTTTTTTCATTGATTGTTTTGTTCTAATATCTACTGCTCTAACAAAATTATCACCCAAATCTGTATGTAAAGAATATGCAAAACTTAGAGCTGTTGTTCCTTCAGGAAGTAAAAAACAATCAGGTAACACATTGCCATCGCTATCTGCTAATTTATCTCCTGCTGGAAATATTGCAACATATTTAAGTAATTCAAAAATCGCTTTGTTACACACATCTTGAACTCCAGTTGACCCGTAAATATCTAACATTTTTTCTTTAATAAAATTTAAACCTTGTTTTTGTTTATCATTGATTTTTGTTTCGTCAGAAATCTTAAAATCACTTTCACCAGGAACATAATTAATTAATTGTGCTTTGTCAGCACCTTTTAATGCAAACTCTGATTCTGCTGAACAAGGTATTATAATATAATTAGGAAATTCTTTTTTTATTCTGTCAAAATTTTCTTTTGCACCAGGAACATCTGCTTTATTTGCTGCAATAATTATAGGTTTAGTTCTAATTCTAAAATACTGCATTAATTTTTTTAAATCACTGTCTTCCCATTTTATTATCTGCTTATCATCCAATCCTAAGTTCTTTAATGCATCTTTTACAATATCTTCAGTTACTCTTAAACCTGAAAACTGTTTAGCTATAGCTTTTACAATATCTTCTTTTTGTTGATTAACTGTATTTGAAAATTTTTTGAAAATTTTTTGAAATATTTGGTAATACCACATATCAAGTTCGTGTTCTAAAAATCTTACATCTTTAGCTGGATCATGACTCCCTGCATCAACTTGTTCACCTTTCTCGTTTAAACTTCCAGAAACATCAACTACATGAATTAACACATCTGCTTGGTTTAAATCTGACAAAAATTGGTTCCCCATTCCTTTCCCTTCATGTGCACCAGGAACTAATCCTGCTACGTCTAAAACTTGAATCGGAACAAATCTCCATCCATCTTTAAAATAACCTTCCCTTGGATTAGGAACTTTATCAAACTCAACAGCAGCAGATTTTATTTTTACAAATCCAACTCCTGAATTAGGTTTAATTGTTGTAAAAGGATAATTAGCAGTATCAACATTCATCAAAGTTGCTGCTTTAAAGAATGTACTTTTTCCAGCACTAGGTTTACCTACAAGTCCTACAAACATATTTATTAAGAATTTGACTACAAGTTATAAAGATTTTCATATTATATTTAATTAAAACATTAACATAATTTATTGGAAATAATCAGACTTAAATATAACAAATTGTACCAGATCTAAAAATGACTAATTTGATAGCTGCATCAACATACATGAATGAACATAATATAGGTTTTTATAATGTACTTGCATCTAGATACAAAAGGGGTAAACTTGAATTGGATGCAATAAACTCTGCACCTAGCGGGAGACCTGCTTATATGTAGTCAATAACTGGTATGTATCCTTCACTAGTGCAAGAAACTGCATCAAAATTCATTAAAAAAGACCATCTTAATGTAGCTGAATTTGCTTGTGCAGAGGGTATGTTCATGAAGGATCTATTAAGAAGATTTAAAGAAATAGATTTAAATTGTACTTCATTTGGAATCGACTATACAAAAGGTTATAACATTCATCAAGAAATAAATACTAGAATTTACAGTGACCAGGTAACTTTTTTACATGAACCGGCTCAAACAGTTAAATTGTTAGGTATTGATTTAGTTGTTGCAAATGAACTTCTTGATGATCTAGAAGTTGTTGTTTTTAATTATGAAAAGGGAAATATAACTGTATGCGCATATGACACAGATTCTTATTTGAGACATGGTAAAACTGAATTCCTAAAAATTGATCATCCTGTTGTAAATTTTTTCCTTAATTTTGGAAAATGTTCAAAAATCTTTTTTGAACTATAACCTTTTAACAATTGAAATGCTTTACAAATACTCATATCTGGTTTTAACTCCAAAAAACAATGTATGTGGTCTGGCATTATTTCCATTTCTATTATTCGCATCTTGTGCCGATTACTCACCATCTTAATTGCTGCAAAACAGCAATTTCTGACAGAACCTGTCAAAATTGAATGACTCCATTTTGGTTTCCATATCAAATGGTATGTGTTTTGTCCAACCGAACGATTTAAATGCTTCAATTCATTCATATTTTTCATCTCCGCGTGGAAAGCTGACGCTAATTTTGTACAAACTAATGCTACGCCAGCTACGCCACGCATTTATTATTGTGGCAGGCCACGTAAAAAAATATTTCTAGAATTTGAACTTACATCCCATTGCTAAAGCAATGGGTTTTCATCTAAGATAAATGACCACAAATTATTTGAAATTATAGAAATATATATAAATGGCAAATTACGAAGAAGTTCCTAAGGATGAGGTGTATTTCATGAAAAAAAGTATTGTATTCTTATTTGTTTTAATTTTGAGCGTAACTGCAGTGCATGCAGGTTTAGTTGGATTCTTAACTGGTCAAGTTATTAGTGAAGTTACAGGGAACTACATTGCTGGTGGATGTGCAAAAGATATTAAAGTATGTCCTGATGGGAATTATGTTGCTAGATTAGGACCAAATTGTGAATTTATAAGTTGTCCAAAACCTGCATGTGGTGATGTTTACTCACCTGTATGTGGTCAACCCGAATGTGTTGAAGGTTCCAAATGTGAAATGATGGGAGTTTCTGCACCTCAAACTTATTCAAATGAATGTGTTATGAAATATTCCGGTGCCTCACTATTATATAAAGGAGAATGTAAATCTGAACCGGTTTGTGGTAATGGTATTTGTGAAAGTAACGAAGATAATTTTTGTCCACCGCATGAGTGTATGCCTGGAGCTAACTGTCCTATACCTAATTGTTTAAGAGGAACATGTCCTCAAGATTGTTCAAATTCTGGATGTGCAGAAGACATCCAAATATGTCCTGATGGCTCAAAAGTTGTCAGAGATCCTGAGAACGGTTGTAATTTTATGAATTGCCCTGATATCTCTTGCGGTATAATTAACATATATTCTGAACAAGTACCTGGTTATGTTTACCATAATTTTTTTATTGAAGCACAAGGGCGCCTTGAAGGTAATGAATACGGAATTACTGGTGCTGATAATTGGAATAATTTAAAATTTGCACCATATATGTCATCAGGTTCAGGTGGAAGTGTAGGAACACGTTTTTCTGAAAAAACTGTATTAAAAGCTACTCAAACACTAAATAGCCAAGCATTAAGTTATATAATGAACAGACAACATAATATCAAACTTACATACGGAGGAAATCCAATTTGTAATCAACCTCTGCCTCAAGCATGCGATAATTTACCTTGTTTTTTTGATGGTACATCAATTACAAATACTTGGTCAACTGTTGATTCACCACCAAATTATGTTTCTGCAAATTATCCTTATCAATTTAATTTAGAAGAAAAAAGTAATGTAAAACTTAATTTAAGATATGAATTATGGTCAGCAAATGATTATAGTACTAATCAAATGATAATAAAAGTTGATGGTAAAACTGCTTTTAAAATATCTGGAAGCCAATCTGAAGTTAAAGAAATAACAATTGGTGAATTATCCAGAGGCAATCATTTTATAGAAATATATGCAACTCCAGACCCTAATCATTTTCATTTTGATTGGTTTGAACTAACTGGTAAACCTGTTGATGAAGTATCATGTATTGATAATGATGGTGGTAAAAATTATTATGTTGCAAGTGAAGGTATTGGTCCATATAGTCTTGATAAAGACATTGGTGTCATTTGGGGAGAAAATAGAAACAACTGTGGTGCAAGATGGGATAATACTATGGACACTTCAGTACATTATGACTGTTGTTCAAACTATCAAGAAAATAACCAACTTAATGAAGCATACTGTAATGAAAATGGGATATTAATGTCTGAAGGATACAACTGTCCAAATGGTTGTTATGATGGTGCTTGTATACAAGACACTTATTCTTGTGACACATTATCACTAGAACAAATATACAAAAATGCTTATGAAAATTGTTTAAGTGCTGGACATAATTTCATGTGTTTTAATAAATATGGTGGAGATTTCCAAGGATGTGTAAATGATATTAATGAATGTTCAGGAAATTTAAACACTAATGCTGAAAAAAACATTGCTTGTAAAATAAATCGTGATTGTCCTGAAATCTATTCACCTGTATGTGGTCAACCTCCTATGCCTGACTGTCCAGCAGGAGCAGCATGTCAAATGGTTGAACCTAATCCAAAAACATATTCAAATGAATGTGAAATGAATAATGCTGATGCAAAATTCTTGTATAAAGGTAAATGTGAACCTGATGTTATGTGCAAAGATTCAGACAATGGTGATAATCAATTTGTTAAAGGATATAGAGTAAATTATAACCCTGAATACTTTAGTTATTTAAAACAGCAAGAAGATTATTGTATCTTAAATCCTACTATCAGAACAGGAGGTTCAGTTATTAGCGATGGTGATAAAAGAGTAGAAAGTTGTCAAGGAGATAACTGTTATGTTATTGAATATCACTGTAGAGATGATTTATCTGATGCACATACAGGAATAAAATGTGAAAATGGTTGTGCGGACGGTGCTTGTATTAAAAAAGAACCACTATATAGAAATGCTTATTGGCAATGTTACGATGGAGTTGAATCTAATGAAGGAGGACCTACATCATGCAAATCTTCTGAAACTTGGAGTGCATATGCACAAGAATCTTGTAAAGGACATTGTACTATAAAAACTTGTAACGATAGATGTGATTTCACTGATGATGGTGTTATTGATAATCGTGACATTACTGAAATTAGGAATAGATTTAGGAGTGGAGATATTGATTTAGATGTTGATAAAAATGGAAAAGTAGATCAATCTGACATATTGTATTGTTCAAGATGTGTGAATACAAAATGTGGTGTAAACTCATTTAGTGTAAGCAATTCTTGCTCAGATGTTACACAAAAATGTACTGACTCTGATGGTGGAAAGGATTTCTATAATAAAGGAACAATAACATTACCAGATCCTCATGGTAAAATAACTGATTATTGTAAAAATGATACTTATTCAATTGTTGAACTTTTTGAAGGTGAATACATAAATGAAATGATTTGTTCAGGTCAAGGATATACATCAGCTGAATATAGATGTCCAAATGGATGTCGTGACGGTGCTTGTAAACCTAAAAAATGTGATGTTGATGATCCAAGTTTAATGAAAGATGAACAAGCATCCTATTATATTAATGGAAAAAATTACAAATTATCCATCCATTATTCTGACCCAATGAAAATCAAATTCATGATGAACAATGACTACTCAAATTTCCTTAATGTTGGAGAATCGTATACTTTTACTGATGGTTCAAAAATTACATTGAATAAAATCCAAATAATGGATAATCAAAGTGTTGACAGAGTTGGAATTTGTTTTATTGCAGGTGAGGTTAGTAATACTTGCAAAGATTCAGATGGCGGGATAAACGAATTTGTTAAAGGAATCACTTACGATCCAATATTTACTGAAGGATTAGCTGATTTTTGTTCTAATGGAAACACATTAGAAGAATATTTTTGTGGAAATTTCGATGAGAATGTGTGGGATGATGGAACCATATGGCCAACTGGAAAATATGCCACTTCAAATAGTATTAAATGTGAAGGTGGATGTAATGACGGTGCTTGTGTCCCTGAAATTAAAATAGAACTATGTACATCAGACTCTGAATGTGCAATTGCTTGTATTAAAGCTCCTTGTTCAAAAGGCGTTTGTATAAATGGTCAATGTGAAATTGAAGATCAAATCATAGTTGACTGTGAATTAATCTGTAAAAACAAAGGAACAAAAAGCGAAGGATGGTATAATTCTTGTACTGGTGAATTAAATAGGTATGCAAACTGTGGGGCAGGAGGAGACAATAGTTGTAACGGATGTAGAATTGATGATAAATGTTATCCTTATGGTATCAGAAAAGACAAAGAGTTTTGTAATCTTGAAGGAGACTTTGATAAACAATTTAGGGATGGAAAAATTTGTCAAAACAACTATGAATGTTTAACCAATGCATGTGTTAGTGGAGAATGTACTGACTTAGCTGGAGAAATCAGAGAAACTAGAAGTATGATTGAAAGATTATTTGAATTTTTCAAAAACTTTTTCTAAAATTTTTTTCTTATTTTTTTTCATTTAAAATTATATATTAGTTTACATTTCTTATTTTTTATGTGTGGTAGATTTGCATTATTTTCAGTAGGTGAATCATTGTCAAATTGGTTTGATGTTGAAGTAGCTGACAATATAACAACAAGGTACAATATTGCTCCAACACAAGATGTACCAATAATCACAAACGATCAACCTAGTAAATTACAAATAGCTAAATGGGGTTTAATTCCTAAATGGGCAAAGGATGACAAAATCGCATATTCTACAATCAATGCTAGATTTGAATCAATTCAACAAAAACCTGCATATAAATTACCTTTTAAAACACAAAGAGGTCTAATTCCTACAAACGGTTTTTATGAATGGAAAAAAGAGGGTAGCAAAAAAACACCTTTTTATTTTAAATTGAAGTCAAATAATTTATTTGCCTTTGCAGGAATTTTTGACATTTGGAAAAACTCAAATGGGGATTTGATTAAATCATTTTCAATAATTACATTACCTGCCAACGATATTGTAAAACCAATACATGATAGAATGCCAGCCATATTGAAAAGAGAACATGAAAAATTATGGCTTAATAATTCAACACCTGAAAAATTATTAGAAATATTGCTTCCCTACCCTTCTAAAAATCTAATTAGTTATCAAGTTAGTAATCTAATTAACTCACCAAAAAATGAAGGAAATAATTTGATAAACCCATTTATTAAAGTACAATCTTCTTTATCTGATTTTTAATCTTTGTATATTCTACTAATCTAGATTGCCTAGTGTTTTTTGTTAATTCATTAATCTCTTGTTTTATAAATCCAAAAGGTTGTAATAACACAAACAAAGATCTTACAAAAAGTCTTTTGTATCTATCAATATCAGGATTCCCATCATAATCTTCTGGAAGTCTAACTCCTTTGTTTGTAAACACAAAATAAACCTTTTGACCTGCAACAGGATTAATACCTTTTTTTCTTAATTGATCAAATGCTTGTTTTTGAGGTATATTTTTTTCATAATTTGTTTTGGATATTCTAACAAAACTTGAAAGTTTTTTTGCATCTAACATAGGTAACCTAAATAAAAATTTCCTAAGTATTTGACACATGTATGAAAAATGTTGCATGATTTCTTCTTTTGTAGAACATGTACTCATTAATTGTAATATTTTTGTTTGAAATTCTTTGACAATTGCTGGTGAACCTGCTTGTCTAACCTCAAGTCCACGTGCTTTTACCTTTCCATTATTAAACACTCCATAATATCTAGTTGGAACAGGTCTGTCATCATCATTCACGCTTGGTAAAAATACAATCCATTTGAAGATACCTTCAAAAGTTAATGGAATACCAATTTCTAATTCAATTTCTCTACAAATTTCTTTTACATCGGATTCATTTATTTTCGTTTTTTTAATATATAATGAATCAATTATACCATGCACTATTTCATAACCCTTAGATTCACATATTTCTTTTGTCCTCATCATAATCTCTCTAGCAAAAGCACCTATTGCCATGTGACTTGCAGCTATTCCTAATTTAAATTCTCTAAACCTTAGATATCCATAACTTGTAACTAATACCCATTTTAAACCTAGAGTTCTCACTTTGTTTATTGCTGTTGGATTTTTTTTATAATGCATTCGCCTATCAATTAATGGTTTGATTGCAATAGGAACAACTCCTTTTTTTTTAAGTGATATTTTCATAGGAAGTCCAGGGATTGTTTGGTATGGGGGGCCTTTACTAAGAATTGTCTCAGCACTAACATTATAATTATATATAATCCATGGAAACAATGAACTAAAGTCAATTTCTGCAACATCATGATGTAATCCAATTTTAGCATCAAACGTATGACCAACTCTATCAAACTTTAACATTGTATAAAGATTAATTGGTGGGTCAACTGGCTTTTCTTTAAACGGCACTAAATAATCTTTTCTAACTAATTCTCTAACTAATGAATGCTGAAACGCTGCACCAAAACTTCTACTTCCAACTTGTGCAAATCTAGTTCCTGTTAAGTTTGATAATTCAATTATCGCGTCCACATTACACTCAGAGCCTACAGTTGAAGAACTATCTAACAAAAATCTTCCATTTAATCTAATAGCAAAGTCCCTGTAAACTACTCGCCCATAACTCATAAAGCTTTTACCACCTTTTGCTTTAATAGGTTTAGAATTCCACCTATGAAATTCAACATTTATGCCATAATAACTTAATCTTTGCACTAAATAAGGAATTTTTGAGAATGCACCTTCGCAATAAATAACATCAGGATCAATTGATTTGAATTTTTTTGCAAATTGTTTTAATAAATTAAATTCTCTACCAATAATTTCTTTATTGTTTATTATAATTTTTTTTACTTCACTACTCCCTTGCCTTATGTCTTTTGTTGGAATGATATCTAAATCTATTGTTTGAACTGGTACTTGAATTTCTTTATCAATTGGAATAATTTTATCTTTGTAAATTTCCACTAATGAAAATGGTCTTAACTCATTTTGATAAAGAAACATTTGTTCTGGTGCAATATCTGCATTATACATATTTAATCTATGTTTTGTGTCTTTCTCAATTGCTTTTATTAAACGCTCAAAATTACTAATCCTATCAACATTTATTTCATACACTGTTTGTTTTTTACTGTAATAATCTAACTTTGTAACTTTATGTTCAAAAAATCCATATTTCTTTAGAACAAATTTTGCAAATTTTGTATTTTCTAAATAAACTTTAGAGTGAAATTCTTTTACGAGTTTTATATCAGCTTCAGGTGTCTTTAACCATACCATTATTTTGTCCTTGTAACGATACGTATCCATTAAAATGGCTTTCATTTTAATTTATGAATTTGTTTTTCTTGCTCCAGTAAAATTGAAAACAATACTAATGCCCAAGTGTTATAACTACAAGCATAACCAATACTGCTCAGATGAATCTTTATTTTTGATAAAAGACTTCTAAACGCGGGTTTATCTTCTTGATTAAGTGATCTACCATAATCATTTAATTCTTTTAATATTGATTCAACTACAATTCTTTGTGATGTAACAGTGTGTCCTATAGATCTCCCCCTATTTCTATTAAAGAAGAAATAGTTTTTATATCTCACAGAAGGATGTCTAGTGAACATATCTAATGATTAATGTCTTAAATATCTTGGAGAATGATAATGATTTATTTTTATTTTATCAACTTCACACATCTTATCAGCAAACCTATTTGAAAAATTATAATGTAATTTGTCATTACCTATGCCAACTTTAATTGGTGTTTTCCTTGATATTTCTTTCATAATCTCCCAACAGTGTTCTAAAATGTTAAAATTTTCAACTTCATCATCATATGAAAACAATATGCTAATTGTTGTAACTATTATTTGTTTTATTCCAAGTTCTTTTACAAATTTTGGTGTTAATTCCAAACCTTTTCTAAATCTATAAATAGCTTCAAGATTAATCACATAAACTTTATGTAATAATTCTTCATCAATTTTCCCAAATAATGAATGAACGTCAGCAGCATTACCACAATCTAAAATTAAAGAAGGGGTTGACTCAAATGACTCTAACAAAAGTTTTCTATTTACTGATTTACGATCACCTGAGTATGAAATTAACATCTAAAAAAATAAACCTATTTCATTAATATACTTCACACAAATATGTCTAGTGGATAAAAGTTTAATCATATAAATTAAATACTTAATACTCTTTAATTATTAGCATGAATATTAGAAAGTATAAATCCGGTGACCAATCCAGTGTTGAAGATATACATTTTAAAACAGGATTTCTTGGAAAATCAATGTCAAAATTTTTGTCAGACAACAAACTCTATAAAAAACAAATAGAATTTTATTTTGAAAAAGAAGCTGACAACATTTTTGTTCTTGAAGATAATAAAAAAATTATTGGCTATATTCTTGGATGCCTAGATAATCTAAATCACAATGAAGCAGCTAAAATAATTTTCATGTATCTAATGAATTCAATAAAAAATCTATTCTCACCAGATGGTGCTTATTGGAGAAGACAAATAAGTAACATATTTAAAATAATATTTGGACAGTCAGGTGAACTAAAATTAAAGACACCAAAAAATGCAGGTAGTTTTCATATAAATTTACTTGAAAAATATAGGGGCAAAGGTTATGGAACAAAACTTTTTAAGAAATTTGAGAAACATACTAAAACTAAAGGAATTAATGAAATATGTGCTAGTGGTTTTCAAACAAAAGTTAATTCTAACACTAATTTTTGGTATAAAAATGGTTTTAAAGTTTACTCAAAAGGCAAATCTTTGATTTGGAAACATGAGTTTCCAGATGAAGAAATATATATTGTAAGTTATCACAAAAAAATTAAATAAATAATTAAATTGTTTTTTTAATTCAACCCTTCAACATCAAATTTATATACCTTCATTTACAAACAAGTTCTATGAGAAAGATTCTCATCATTGTAGCTTTGTTATTTTTAGCTAGTTGCACTAATAGTTTACCTGAAGAAAAAATGCAAATTGATTTATCAAAACATGAAATTGCAACATTTGCAGGAGGATGTTTTTGGTGTATAGAGTCAGCTATGCAACAACAACCAGGTGTTATTGAAGCTGTTACAGGTTATACAGGTGGGTCAGAAGAAACTGCTACATATTCCCAAACATCAACTGGTAAAACAAAACATTTTGAAGCTGTACAGATTTATTTTGATCCTCAAAAAATTTCATATGAAGAACTATTAACCGTATTTTGGAAACAAATAGATCCAACCGATGACGGTGGTCAATTTAGTGACAGAGGTCCTCAGTATAAAACTGCAATTTTTTATCATGATGTGCCACAACAAAAATTAGCAGAAAAATCATTCCAAGAAATTGAACTTTTAGAAAAATTTGATACACCTGTCGTAACTCAAATTTTACCTGCAACCGAATTCTATAAAGCTGAAGAATATCATCAAGATTATTTTATAAAAAAAAGTGAACATTATAATTTGTACAAAGAAGGCTCTGGAAGATCAGGATTCATAAAAGAAGTATGGGGGGACTTACAAATGAAAAACAATAATGATGATTTAAAAGAACAATTAACAGATATGCAATATGAAGTCACCCAAGAAGGTGCAACTGAACCTGCATTTGATAATGAATACTGGGACAATAAAGAAGATGGTATTTATGTTGACATAATTACAAGTGAGCCTCTATTTAGTTCAAAGGATAAATTTGATTCTGGGACAGGATGGCCAAGCTTTACAAAAACAATCAATGAAGCATACTTACAAAAAGAAGAAGACGATAGTCTTGGTATGCAAAGAACTGAACTTAAAACAAAAGATGGATCACACTTAGGTCATGTGTTTGATGATGGCCCTGATGATGAGCCTAGATTTTGTGTAAATTCTGCATCAATGAGATTTATTTCAAAAGATAAACTAGTAAATGAAGGATTTGAAAAATATTTAATATTATTTGAAAATTAATTTACAATTCAATTTGAAAAATATCTAATTATTAATTTTTTTATCACTTACCAATAATAACAATACAAAGATTTATAAACATGATGACATTTTTTATATAAAATGGACTACCATACAAACTGTAGCGGTGTTGGAAATGTAAATTACAGTGTAAACACTCCTTCACACCATTATTCTCTTGGAAATAACGATGCATCTTATTCAGTAACATTAAACGAACCAAGAATATTTAACGAAGAAAGAGTTTATCAAGGAACTGGAAACTATGCTTTACCTGAAACAAAAGTTCAAACAAATAATATTCAACCATCATCTAATCAATTAATAACACAACCAGCTAAAAGAGCAGAAGTTTTAATGCCTAATGAAAGCATCAAAAATGGATTTGTTAAACCTATTGATCAACTTATTGAAGAGTTTCTTCCAGCTAAACATACAAATTCAGCTATTGATGAAATCCAAAGAGCTATTGGAACAGTCATTAGTATGGATAGTTTTGAAGTAGAAGAAGAAATAATTATAAGACGAAGAATTAAGAAAAAAAGTGTAAAAATTAATGAAATTGGTGAAAAACGACTATCCCTTCTTTAAAAGAAATAATCTTAACATTATTTCCTAAACACAATTTCAACAATCAAAAAAGTAATGAACGTATTACTGTCATTCTACAACATAAATGTTGAGAATTTCTGCTTTTTTGATTTAATAAAGAATTCTAATTAAAAAAATTAAAATTTACCCACTAAAAATAATTTAGAAAGCTCAAACTTCAATTCATCAATCTTAACTCTTTTCTGATTAGCTGTATCCCTATCCCTAATTGTAACACTATTATCTTTTTCAATTGTGTCAAAGTCAATTGTTACACAAAATGGGGTTCCTATCTCGTCATTTCTTGCATAACGCCTACCTATACTTCCACCTTTGTCATAAGAACAAACAAATTCTTCTTTGATTAAATCAAATACTTCACGTGATTTATCATTTAGCTTATTTACTAAAGGTAAAACTGTAACTTGAATTGGTGCAATCTTTGGATTTAATTTTAACACAACAACTTCACTGCCTTTTTCATCTTTCCTTGTACTATACGCATCAACAAGCAAAGCCAAAAATAATCTATCCATACCAAAAGTTGGCTCAATTACTCTAGGGACTACATGTTGTTTTGATTCTTCATCAAAATAAGTTAATTTCTCACCAGATTCTTTTATATGTTGATTAAGATCATATTGACCCCTGTTAGCATTTCCTGCGAGTTCTTTTGACCCAAAAGGATATTCATAATCCACATCAAAAGTTGCTGATGAATAATGACTTAACTCAGTA
>Ga0233437_1001940_pt1 | contig 34320 bp, 26 predicted proteins | sample SI_122_August201_FD_182714 | JGI IMG/M metagenome (GOLD analysis project Ga0233437, IMG submission 182714) | Seawater microbial communities from Saanich Inlet, British Columbia, Canada - SI_122_August2016_200_MG | ecosystem: Environmental > Aquatic > Marine > Inlet | place: Canada: British... | reverse complement strand
CACAATTGGATGCCCCTGCTCAGCTCGCTGGGCATGGGCCTGGTCGGCAGAGAGCGCTCCGGACGGGTGCTGGGACGCATGAACGCGGTCGGCTCCCTGGCGTCGATGGGCGGTATGGTGATCATCGTCTTTTTCTCGGAAAAGTTTGGACTGCGGCCGTTCTTCCTCTTCGGGGGTGCCTTCCTGATCCTGGCGGCGCTCGTAGTCTCCCGCCTGCCCAAAGAGATCGGCGCCAGCACCGAAAAGATCCCCCGCCTCCTTCTCCGCAAGCGCTACTGGCTCTTCTACGTCCTGACCTTCTTCGAGGGCTCGCGCACCCAGGTATTCTACACCTTCGGCGCCTGGGTCCTCGTCGACAGCTACGGCTTCAACGCCCAGAGAATCAGCGTACTGCTCATCATCAGCGGCCTGATGAACTTCCTCATCGCCCCGCACATGGGGAACTGGATCGACCGCTTCGGAGAGCGCATAACCCTGACGGCCAGCTACTTCGCCCTCGTCCTGGTCTTCATCGCCTACGCCACCGTGCACAATGCGTACGCCCTGGGCGGCCTCTACATCGCCATCAATTTCCTGGTGATGTTCCGCATCGGCCTGCACACCTACGTCAACCGCATCGCTCCGGACGAAGATCTATCGCCGACCCTCTCCGCCGGGGTCAGCATCAACCACCTCACCTCGGTCGGCATGTCCCTGGTCGCCGGCACCCTGCTCAGGGTCGTCGGCTACGAAGGCCTCTGCTGGGGAGCGGCCGGCGTCATCCTACTCTCTATCCCGTTCGCCCTGGCCATCCGCGTGGACAAATCCGACGAACAGGTGTCGGAAGCTGCCGTGGCGTGATGCCGGATTGTAAAACGGATATTTGCGTAAATTGGACAGTTATACTCGCTACTGAATCTAACCTTGTAGATGTAGTGGATATATTGTAAATTCAACGCTTGAATAGCTTTATCAACTTCCTATGCCGACTATTAGAAATATCCAAGGCCCCTATATATTTTTCTTTTATAGCTTCGATTGCGGGGAACCCCAACACGTGCATGTTCAACGCGATCGGAAAGTATGCAAGTTTTGGTTGGAACCTCTTTCATTGTGCGAGAATCATGGTTTTTCACCCCATGAACTCAATCCGATTCGCCGATTGATTCGATCGAATATGATCTTCATTGTGGAGGCCTGGCATGAGCACTGCGGCAATGCCTGAACCGAGAATTCAAGAAATCCAGATCACGGATGATTCTATTGTGGCTGATCTAGTGGATGGACGCACGATCCGGGTTCCGCTCGCATGGTCATGGCGTTTATCGGACGCTACAGCGGAACAGCGTGCCCATTACGAAATCATCGGAGACGGCCAAGGAGTCCATTGGCCTGAAATTGATGAGGATATCAGTGCCCAAGGCATGCTAACAGGAGGACCTGCTCCACGGCACCAACAACATGTATGAGCAGCATATACTGGATCTGGTTTAAGAGGCAGCCCTCGCGGGTTGCCTCTTTTTCTGTGCGGGACCGTTAACACCTGGATCCGAGAAGTAGATCGGTATCCGTTCCAGGCGGGTACACAAAAACAGGACTCCGCAGGTCGTCGACCCGCAGAGCCCTGTGTCTATCCAGCTGATTCGCTATCCGCGCGGCATCACCGCCCGAAACCGCGCTTCCCTCCCCGCATGCCCTTCCCCCGTCCTCCGTAAAAAGCCTCGTCCTTCAGCTCTTCCAGCTCCTCGCGCTGCTCCTTGGTGAGGAGTTTTTCCATCTCCTCGCGCTGCTTGCTGCGCAGTTCCTCGGCCTCCTCGCGATGTTCGCCGCGCAACTCTTTCAGCTTCGCTTTCTGCTCGTCGCTCAAATCCAGCCGGGCAAACACATCACCACCGCGCCGAGCACCGAGCCCCTGCTTACCTTCAGACCCACCCCACATACCGCGCCCTCTCATACCCCCCGGTCCGCGCCCCCTGCCACCGCGATGCCCCATCATAGCGCCGGGTCCATGACCCCAATCGCCAGCTCCCTGACCCCATCCAAATCCCGCTTTCCCAGCGGCGCGACCCCGCATACCACCAAAAAATCCCCGGCCGCCGCCAAACTTCGCCTTGAGGTCCTCCAGCTTGGCCAGCTGCTCCTCGCTGAGGACCGACTTCAGCTCCTCGAAATGCGCCTCGCGGATCTTCTGCATCTCTTCGAAATCGGGCCTTTCACCCGACTCCAATTTACTCCGCATCTCCGTCCGCAGCTTCTGGTGCATCTCCTGCAACTGCTCCTGCTGCGCCTCGGTCAGATCCAGCTGCCCGAGGCCCTGAAAGCGCCCACCGCGCTGCGCGTGGACTGCGGCGGCGATACCCGCCACAAGCAGCAGTGCACCCGTTAGAAAGATCAGTTTCTTTTTCATCGCCACATCTCCTCGATAAGGTGTATCTCGTCATCACCGTTGCCCGCAGAGGGCGAGGTGGAAGTAAGTCCCGCGATCCGTTTCTGATAAAAATATCGCCATCTGCAGTGCGAAAGTCTGTAGGACTTTTGTTGGTGAAATGTAACGCATTGTAAATATACCCGGACCTGTTGCCGAAAGGCCCCCTATGGAAATCCACAAAAAACGGCCCCGTAGAATCGCCTGCACTGATCGATCTCAAGGCCGTTAGCGTCCCATGGCGTCGGCGCGCGTCCACCACGCGTTTGGACCATCCTCGCCTCGTGTCCATCCCCACCTTCGACACACCTGTCATGCTTCTCTCATGCTGTGTACTCGATCTGCACCGTATCGAACATGACGAGACCTTTCGGAAGGTGCTGCATGTCGACCTTGTAGTCCTTCGCCGCCCATTGCCCGTGAATGTCTCCCACCTCCCCGATCGGGACGATAGTCAACGGGTACAGGATGAAGATGATGTCGACATTCACATCGCGCAGCACTTCGGCGATGTCTCCGTAACCGTACACGTCGGTCATATCGTGGCGAGCGCCCAGGCACGTCCATTGCCCGGGGTCGGGATCGAGGTGGACTGTCTGCTGCGACCACTCTGGAGTGATCTCGAGAGGCTGTCCCGTCAAAACGAAGTTTGCCGTTGTCCGCGGCGGCCCGTCTATCCGCGCCTGAACGAGGATCAGGAGTCGACTGCCGCCAAGGTCGGGCTGCGGCACTGGTGTATGGTAGTTGCAAAGGGGGCCCGCCAGGTCCATCGTCCCGCGCAAGCGGACGGTGAGCTTCGCATTCGTGAGGTTCGTGCTGTAGCCGTTCTCCACAAAGCGGTTCCGTCCGTGCTGCTCCGCATCCGTCGGACTCAGGGAACTGGTATGCGTGATCAAATACATGAGAAGATGAAGATAACCTGCACCAGGTGGCGCGTGGTTCGCATCCACGGACCAGGGGCTGAAGCAATGCGCCACCCCGTCCCAAACAGGCAGGGGACTCCGCAAGTCCGCAACCCATCCTCCAGGGCCGTCGTCAAAGGTTTCAGTATAGATTCGCGACATTGAAAACCATCCCCTTCCCGGTGCCGGTTGCTTCGGCCACCGCTTGTGACAGTCGAGTATCAGGTGGCGTGTCCCTGTGTTGCCTGCGTGGAAAGCCGGATTCTCGCTCAGTCCCTCTCAGCTGCGCTTGATCACGGCGCCGGGAAGGGAATGGGCGTCGTACCGGCCTTCCTGCAACACCGGCGTGCCGTTGATCATCACATGCTCAATCCCTGCGGAGAACTGCTGAGGGTTCTCAAAGGAGGCGCAGTTCCCGACAGTGTCGGGGTCGAAGATGGTGATGTCGGCGAAGGCCCCCTTCCTCACCACTCCTCGATCCTTCAAATTCATCTGACGGGCCGGGAGGGAAGTCATCTTCCGGACCGCTTCTTCCTGGGTGAGCCGTCCTTCATCTCGGGCGAATTGGCCCAGCACCTTCGTGAAAGCGCCGTACGAAGTCGGCGCCGGAATCGGGTAGTCGACGCCGACTATGTCGGTCATAATCGAGCACTCGGGGTCGGAGATGAGGCTCGCCCCGATCCAGTCGCTGATGGTCTGATCGTCGAGGGTGTACACGAAGAAGATCCTCCCCTCCTCCTCCACGATCAGATCCATGGCGGTGTGGTAGAGGTCCGTGCCACGGTCAGCGGCTATGTCCTGGAGCCTGACATTCTCGTAGCCCAGGTTCTGCTCCAGTGAGAAGCCGCTCAGGTAAAAGGAGCCGTCCAGCCAGTTGTCCGTCCACCATCCGTGATCCCACGGGGGCCATTGCGGTACCGCCTCCCTCTTCTCCCGGATGGCTTCCTCTCGGGTCTCCGGGTCGCTCAGCCGCTCCAGCACTCGGTCCATTCCACCGGCGTACAGCCTGGGCGGCAACATCGCCAGCAGGGTCGTATACGCACACATCCAGGGCATCATGTCATGGCCGATCATCACCCCGCGCTCTGCGGCCTGGCGGATCAGTTCCTGGGCGCGATCGTAGGCCGGCGTGGCCTGACGCGCGCTCTTGATGACGAAGCGCTCTCCCATTGCCCTTCCGAGCAGGCAGATGAGCTTCATCTTCAGCGTGGTAGGGTTCATCATCGTGCCGGTTCGGGCGCCCCCGGCATGGTGTGAAAGCTGGAGCGGAATATGGCAGCGCTCCGCCACGTGGATGACCTCGCCGACCGCCTCGTCGTAGGTTTCGGACATCCCCCGCGTGTGGGCGGCCAACGGAGCTCCGAAGTCCGCCAGGACCGATCCGAGCTCGGCGATCTCCTCCGTTCGCGAGAAGCAGCCCGGGCAGTACATGAGTCCTACCGACAGGCCGATGGATCCAGCCTCGAGGGAGTCCCTCAACATGGTCTTCATAGCCGCCATCTCATCCCTGTTGGAAGCGCGCGCCCCGACTCCCATAGCGTTGAGACGCAGGACGTTGTGTCCCGTGAAGATGGCGGTGTTGTACGCCAGGCCGTTGCGGGCGAGGCAATCCATGTATTCCGACATGGAAGACCACTCGAAGGAGAGCCCGTCGCGGGGCAAGGCGAAGTTCCAGTAGGTTCTCACCGTCTCTACGCTGCCGGGAGAGATGGGCGCCGGGCTGAAGCCGCAGTTGCCGGTGACCAGAGTCGTCACGCCCTGTCGAGCCCATCTCTCCATCACCTCCGGATGACGCGGCGATGGCAGGAAGAAGTCCAGATGGGTGTGCGAGTCGATGAAGCCGGGAGCCACGACCATCCCCCGGGCATCAATCACCCTGGTGGCCGACGCCTCGGGAAAGTGACCCACATCCTCGATACGATCCCCCCGAATGATTACGTCAGCCGGTCCCCCCGGTTTGCCAGTGCCGTCCATCACCGTGCCGTTCTCAATCAGGATGTCACCCGTCATCATGCATTCGTCCCTGGAGTCATCGTCAAGATCAGATCCCCGACCCGCCCCTACGGTCAACTGCCGCCATAGGGGGTGTACATTTCCGCACTCCACTATACCCAATTCCCGCCAGTGCATCAACGAAAAAACCCCGTAGAATCGCCTGTACTGGACGATCTCGGGGTCGTGGGTGTAGCCATTCAGAGATTGTCGGCGCCACTACCGTACGCAACGCCGGAAACTCCCTATATGGGCGGTGACGCAGTAGTATCGCAGACGGGCACCGCGCGTTTCTATACTACTCTCGACTCACATGCATCGCTTCCAGCAGCACCTTCCCCGGCTTGAAATGCGTTTTCCGTCGCGCCGGGACGGAGACGATCTCCCCCGTCTTAGGATTCCTCGCTGCTGGTTTGGGCTTGGTGACTTCGCCAGGCTTTTCTTCGTGATCGTCGTCAAAGACGTCTCTCTCCTCAGCGAATTATTACCAGTTTCCGTGTCTCCACCTGTTGCCCGTCGCCTGTCCGCAGCCGATACAGGTAAACGCCGCTGGCCAGTTGCCGTCCGTTGTCGTCGCGGCCATCCCAGTGGATCGCATACGTCCCGGCTTCCTGTGTTCCTTCTACCAGCGTTGCCACCTGCTGTCCAGCCAGATTGAAAACCTCCAGTTCGACATCGGCAGTAGTCGTCAGCGCGAAGCGGATCACCGTGGCGGCGTTGAAGGGGTTGGGGTAGTTGGTCAGAAGCCGGAACGTGGTAAGTGGCGGTTCGTAGTCTCGCTCCAGAATCGCCGTCATAGTTGCCAAGGTGATAACGAACATCCCTCGCTCAGTCCCGGCATAGAGCACCTGAGGCCGTAACGGGTCAATGGCGAGGGCTTGGATAGGTGTATCAGGCAACCCGTCGTTGATGGGCATCCACGAGACACCCCCATCAATGCTGTTGAATACGCCACCTGACGTCCCTGCATAGAGTATCTGTGCGTTGGACGGATCCCTCACCAGACAGCGTACAGCCGTCCCTTCAAGGCCACTGTTCATGGCGACCCAAGACGCCGCGCCGTCCTTGCTCTTGAACACTCCTTTAAGCGTCATCCCTGCATAGACTGTCTGAGAGTTGTCCAGATTGACCAGCAGAGATAGGATAGCCGTGGGCGTCAGGCCGGCGTTGACGGTCTGCCACGATTGGCCGCCATCCTCACTCTTGAACACTCCTCTCCCCGTTCCCGCATAGAGGGTTTGCCCCCGAGACGGGGTGATGGCAAGGGAGTGAATGGCGGCGTTCCTCATTCCTGTGTTGGCCGCGCCCCAGGACGCTCCACCATCATCACTCCTGAACACACCCTCTGATTTCTTGGTCTCGTCGTTTGTCCAGTCTCCCAGGGTCCCTGCAAGGAGCGTCTGAGGTTGAGATGGATCGATCGCCAGGACGCTGATGCGTCTGTTGACCAGGCCGTTGTTGACCGCGATCCAGGACGCTCCACCGTCTTCGGTCTTGAATACTCCTGCCAGTCTCATCCCCACGTAGAGTATCTGAGTATTGAGCGGATCGATCGCCAGGGCTCGCACATCTCTATTCGTCAATCCGGCGTTGACGGCGTGCCAGGACGCACCGCCATCGGCGGTTTTGAAAACACCTTCGCCGAATACCCCAACATACAGGGCCCGAGAATCGACTGGGCTGACTGCTATCGCCCGAACATCTCTGTCCGTCAGTCCGAGGTTCGTCCCCACCCAGGCGACGCCCGCATCCTGGCTCTTGAAAACACCTCCGCCTTCCGTCCCGGCATAGATCGCCTGAGAATCGGATGGATCGATCGCCAGAGCCTTGACAGCCGCGTCCGTTAAGCCGTCTGTGACAGGGCTCCAGGACACTCCCCTATCAGTACTCTTTGCCGCTCCTCCCTCTGTTCCCGCATAGAGTATCTGAGAGTTGGACGAATCGATCACCAGGGTGTTGACAGTTGCGGACGTCAGGCCGGTACTGCTGAGGCCCCAGGACGCTCCTCCGTCCTGACTGGTGTAAACACCTCCCTTCAGCACTCCGGCGTACAGCGTCTGTGGCGGTGAGAGATCGACCGCCAGCGCGCGGATTGCCAATTCTGTTAGGCCGGTGTTGATGGCGGTCCACGAGGTTCCCCCATCTTCACTCTTGAGCACCCCGGCCCCCTCAGTTCCCGCATACATCACCTGCATATTGGACGGATCGATCACCAGAGCATTGACCGCTGTGTTGCTCAACCCCGTGTTGACCGCAGCCCACGACGCGCCGCCATCCGCACTCCGGTACAGACCACCCCCCTGCCTTCCGGCGATCCCCGCATGGATCACCAGAGGATCCAGCGGATCGATCACCAGGGCACGGATACGTCTCTGCGTCAGGCCGGTGTTGGCCACGCTCCAGGAGGTGCCTCCATCCGCACTCTTCAACACCCCTCTCCCCGTCGCCGCATAGATCACCAGAGGATTCGATGGGTCGACCACCAGTGCGCTAATAGGCGTGTCTGTCGAAAGGATGTTGATGAGATCCCAGGACAACCCCCCATCGCCGCTCCTGAACGTTAACCCCCTCTCTGTCCCCGCATACACTATCTGAGAATTGACCGGATCGATAGACAGGGATAGAACAGTACCTCCCGCGGGACCATTACTCGTCCAGACATTCTCGCCAGCTTCACAGATGCCACCTATCAATCCCGCCACTGTAGCAAGCAGAACGCAGAATCCCGCAATCCCCTCGACGGCCATTGACTTCAGCAGCAGCAAGACGATAGACCGTATCCGTTTCATCTCATTCGTCCTTGTTTCCCACCACTATAGTAGAGTAGCCTCGGTCAGTTTCCCAACCGAGGCCCTCCCCAGATCCGGACGTGCAGGATTCCCGCATCCGGTTCCTCCGCTGGTGTGACTCACGAGCCTGTACCCCAAATTTGCACCATAACACGGGGTCTGGGAAGCGGATAATCCTGCAGAAGAGATCCGAAACGCTCCCAGGTCAGACGGGATCGTTGGCTGCGACGTTGCAGCCACTTGAGCCAAGCACGCCCGGCATGATACTCCAACCGGGACAGACTTCGGATATTGCCATTGACGCCGAAGTAGTTAAAGTGGCCCTGAATACGCCGACACAGGGCGACGTGTTGATCGGGAATCGACTCGTGCCGATGGCTTTGACACCAGTCATAGACGGATCGGATCGCCCGGTTGAGTCGGCTCGTGCGCGTCTTGCACTGGGGGGGCCAGTACCCCTTACAGTTACGCCGCCAGTACCAAGTAAAGCCCAGGAAATCGAAGGTGTCCCTCCCTTTGCCCTTTTGCTGAATGGCCGACCTCCGACTCCCCTGCTCCCTCGGTCGGTGCTCCGGTTCCCCTTGCGACCAACCTACCCCAAGAGCGAAGGCTTGTTCTGAGCCGCTCCGACGTGCCTTCGCCAACGTCGAACGCGCAGGACGTATAACTCACCGGTGCGTCCCTATTCACCGGGTCCATCTTGAGGAGAGACAGGGGTCTCCCAGGTTACTGGGCCATCCTCTTACAGGCATGCCCCGGTCAATCACCCCGTCGGAAACGTCGATCCCTCGCCCTCTATCGGCAACGACGTTGCGGCCTTCCAGGATTGAGGCCCTGTCGGCTTCCGAAATGCGTGTTTCGAGGCCGATATCCCGCGGCCTGCCTGCTTGCCTACCTACGCTTCATCGAGCCTGTTACCAGAGTCGATGTAAGGCTGACTACCGGCCTGTTGGGCTCCCACTTTGGCCGGGAGGGTTTCGCACCCTCTGGATGACACTCCAGACTTCGGAAAGGTATCGCCTCCTTTCTTCCCAATGGTCCAGCATGGCCTGGTCGCTCCCCAATTCCCGCCAGTGCATCAATAAGAAAGCCCCGCAGATTCGCCTTTGCTGAACGATCTCGGGGCCTGCGGGGACCGACGCGTCCGTCACCCACTCCTATACTACTCTCGACTCACATGCATCGCTTCCAGCAACACCTTCCCCGGCTTGAAATGCGTCTTCCGCCGTGCCGGGACGTACACGACCTCCCCTGTCTTCGGATTTCTCGCCGCTGGTTTCGGCTTGGTCGCTTTGACTGAGAAGGCGCCGAATCCGCGAATCTCGATGCGCTGGCCGTCGCTGAGTAATTCTCGCATCGTCTCGAATAAGCTGTCGACCATGTGGAGGGCCGTCAGCTTTGTGGTGCCGGTCGCTTCGGCCACCGCTTGCGCCAGATTTTTCTTTGTGGTCGTCGTCAAGGATGCCCCCTCCCTCATCTCAGCAATATCAATTTCCGCGTCTCCTGCTGCTGCCCCTCGTCTGTCCGCAGCCTATACAGATAGACGCCACTGGCCAACGCCCGTCCGTCGTCGTCGCGGCCGTCCCAGCGCACCGTATACGTCCCGGCAGCACGGGCGCCGTCAGCCAGGGTCACCACGCGCTGTCCCGCCAGGTTGAAGATCGATAGTTCGACGTCGCCACCCACCGGCAGCGCGAAGCGGATCACCGTGGCGCTGTTGAACGGGTTGGGGTAGTTCTGGTCGAGGGTGGTCGACTGCGGGAGAAAGAGAGAGTGTTGCTCCAGAACGGCAGTGGATGATGATGATGGCGTGGCTGCCACCAGGCGGATGTCGTCCAGGTAGAAGGTGCCTTCCAGGTTGCCGGAGAAGCGGATCGACTCGATCAGACCCTCGAATCCTTGCAGCGAATCCAGCGGCACATCCACGACCTGCCAGTCGTTTATCTCCATGTCGATGCCGACATCCGTCAGAGTTCTCCGGCCCAACAATTTCACCCCCACGTTGTTGAAATTCACCGCAAAAGAAGCCGACCGGGGAGCCGTCGCATTCCCCGGATGAAAGGCGAAGCGCAAGTGGCTGTAGCCTGCCGGAGACACCGGCTCCGGGGGAAGACAGTCCATCTTCCAGAACGCGGATGTCTCCAGGGCCAGGACCGTTCGCCCCCCCATCTCTTGCGGATGGACAGAGGCTTCATCACTTCCCACGGACCACCCTTCGGCCACTTCCTCCCCGAAAATCTCCAGATCCACTTCCGGGAAGACCGTGATCCCCTTCACCAGCCGCACCCAATACGATCCCAGCGACGTGGTCTGATCGACCATCACCACCAGCAGATGGATGCCGTTCTCGATGGGCCGGAGGGGCATCCGCAGTCGGTACATGCCGTCTCCCATCTCATCCAGCGGCGTGTCTTCCGCTCCTCCAAACAGACTCAGATCGGCAGTGACTCTGGTAATTTGGGCGTCTGCCTCGAATAGCGCCGGACGCACCGTTGCCTCAAAATCGACCGCAGATCCCACTACCAGGGAATCGGACGTCCCTTCCCAGATCGTCGGCACCACGACGTGGTACACTTCCCGCCCCTCGATGACGCGGATCTTCTGGTCGGCGGGAATATCACTCAGCACGTCCACCTGGCCCGATGGCCAACGGATTTCCAATTCATCGACTTCCGTGCGATCTCCCAAGCCGAAATGGGCTACCATCTCGTCCTGGTAGTAGCCCAGCCCACCCCGTATTTCCCGAATCTGTTGCAGGTCACCGGAGCGGGTGATAACACGCGCCCCTATGCCGTTGCGATTGCTCTCCTGCCCGGCCAGTTCGACGCGAAGCCAGTGATTGTCATTGCCCAGGTTGCGGTGCAAACGAGGGATAGCTATTCCTCCCCCACCTCCCAATACATCCAGAAAACCATCCAGATTATAGTCGCCAAAGACCAAAGTAAACAGGGACTGATTAATCAATCCTGACCCATCTGAATAGTCATCAAAAAAGCCGTTTCCACGATTCAAGAACAGCAAACTCTTCCCCCAACCCATTAATAGATCCAGGTCTCCATCATTGTCGATATCCGCTAGATTAATCCCTGCCATCGAATTGTCAGCCGCCAATTTTACCAATCCCAGGCTTTCGGTGACATCTAAGAACTGGGCGTTACCCAGGTTGAGCAGCGCCCCGGAACGTTCCACGCTTTTTGTACTTCCACCGGACGCAAAAAACAGATCCAGATCCCCATCATTATCGATGTCACCTGTCGCAACGCCAAAGGCTTCCCCTTCATGGGCGATATCCGATGTAGTGGCGTCGATGAATCCTCCCTGCCCGTTGTTGAGGAAAAGGCGGTTAGGCGCTGGGCCCCCGGCCCAACCAAAGACGGCAATGTAGAGATCCGGCCAGCCGTCGTCATTGAAATCACCAGCTACGATGCCTCCATTACTTCCACCGGTTTCTGGATTAAAAGGGATGTTCAACCCGGCTTGCTCCGTAACATCCACGAAAGAGCCATCTCCTTTGTTGTGATAGAGTAAATTCCTGCTGGTTGAGTTACCCAGGTTGCCCGTATACAGGTCCAGAAGCCCATCCCGGTCATAATCCATCCAGACGGCATTGTCGGTGGATTGCACATCCGTCAAACCACTTGCCACGGCCACGTCGACAAAGACACCGCGATCATTACGCAGCAGCATATTTCCATTACGTTGATGATCTTCCCACGCTCCAATGGAAACAAATAGGTCCAGATCCCCATCATTGTCGTAGTCTCCCCAAACCGGTCCTCCCCCCATACGTTTTGAAGGAATCTCCGACTGGATAATGGATGAGTCGTCGACAAACCGGTCTCTGCCGGTATTTCTCAGCAACTTGATCTGTGCTGCATTATTATGGGAAAAAAAGAGATCCGGCAGGCTGTCGTTGTTGTAATCCCCGGAGGCCAGTCCCCGGCTGGAAAACAGCCCTGCCCCCATCTCTTTGGTCGCGTCCATGAAAAAGGGCTGCGCGACTCCAACTCCAGCCAACAGGCAACTGACGCAGAAGAAGGCATAACACAGGACCATCAAACGGCGACGTTCAGCGATTACCATCATTCACCTCCTTACCTAAGCAACAACAATTTCCACGTCTCGACCTGCTGCCCGTCGCCCGTCCGCAGCCGATACAGATACACACCACTTGCCAGCGCCTGTCCATCGTCGTCCCGTCCATCCCAACGCACCGTATACGTCCCAGCTTCCCGCGCCCCCTGCACCAGGGTCGCCACGCGCTGACCGGCCAGATTGAAGATCGATAGTTCAACGTCCCCGCCGACCGGCAGCGCGAAGCGGATGACCGTGGCGCTGTTGAACGGATTGGGGTAGTTCTGGAAGAGAATGAAAGTCTGCGGGAGCGAAACCGTGTGGGTTTCGGTGATGGCAGTGGACGACGGCGGAGGCGTTGCGGCGACCACGCGGATGTCGTCCAGATAGAAGGTGCCACGCAGGTTGCCGAAGAATCGAACGTCCTCTAACCGCCCCCGATATGTAGATAGCGGGATCTCTACTCCCTGCCAGTCTTTTACCTCCATATCGATGCTCATCCCCTCGGTCTCATTGGTCAGCAGATTGACTGCTTTATTGAGGCGGTGATTCACCATCACGGTGAAGGTCGGCTTAAACCCCACCGTTGCCTCGCCGGGATGGAAGGCGAAACGCAGCGAGGAAAAGCCCTCTATATTCGGCGGATTGTCCAGCTGATACTTCACCGTGAACGAGCTGGACTTCAATGCCAGGGCAACTCTGCCTTCATAAACCGTTTCATCTTGTGGATTCAGTTCCGCTCCGCTGACCGGAACCAACTCTCCCTCACCAACTGCTCCCTCCGAGAAAATAACCAGATCTTCGGCGGGTAGAATGACGAAGTGCTTCGATAGTTTTGTCCAGTAGAATCCCAGAGATGTGGTCTGTTCAATATGCACCGACAGCTCGCGGAAGCCATGAGGAGAATTTGCCATCAACGTCGTCTTCAGAGAGAACCGCCCGTCCCCCAGATCCATCAGAGGGAAATCCGCTGGGCCTCCCCACTTGCTCAGATCTGTCCATATGCGTGTGATTTGGGCGCCAGGCTCGAACAGCGCAGGTCTGAGGATCGCCTCCACCTCTACAAAGTTGCTGACTACCATCGAATCGGGAGGTGCCGTTTCCCAGGCAGTGGGATGAATCGTGTGATACGCATTCCTCCCCTCAAAGACTCGAATCTTCTGGTCTGCCGGGATATCGGTCAGCACGTCTACCTGCCCCGATGGCCAGCGGATCTCCAGACGGTCGACCTGTTTGTGTCTTCCAAGACCAAAATGTGCTATCATCTCGTCTTGTTGTCGCCCCAAGCCCCCGAATATCTCCCTGGTCTGTTGCAGATCACCCGATGTAGTGACCAGGCGGGCCCCGATACCATCTCTATTGCTCTCAATGCCAACCAGTTCAACGCGGAGCCAGTGATTCTCATTGCCGTTGTTCTTGTACAGCTTCCCAAAGGTAATACCGGGTAAGTAGTCTACATCAAATTGTGGCTGGCCGAACAGAATATCGAGGGCACCGTCCAGATTATAATCGCCGAATGCCAATACCGTCCCAACGCCCTCATAACCCGCCTGGGAAGAATGGTCTGAGAAGGTCCCGTCGCCATTGTTCAGAAAGAGGGAAGCGGGAGCTGCGGTTACCAGATCCAGATCTCCATCGTTGTCCAGATCGGCCAATCCTGCCCCCGCAACATTGATACCAAAAAACCTTGATAGACCGAGGGATTCAGTTGCGTCGAGGAAATGCCCATCGCCGAGATTCAGTAACATGAGTGAACGAAAGGGATTCTCAGCATATCCCCCTCCAGCAGCCTGGAATATGTCCAGGTTCCCGTCATTGTTGATATCTCCAATCGCGATACCATCCGCCCTCCCGACATCCCCAATTTCTTCAGTCGTGACGTCGAGGAATCTCCCCTGTCCATCATTCAAAAACAGACGATTCGGATTCCCCCATACGCCGAGATAGAGATCAGGCCAACCATCGTTGTTGAAGTCACCTGCCCCCATCCCACCATTTGTTCCTCCACGGTTGGCGCTAAACTGGATATACAAACCGGCTTCTTCGGTGGCATCTTTGAAGGTGCCATCGCCATTGTTGCGATAGAGTTTGTTCCACCACGTACTCCTTTCATAACTCAGATTTCCTGTGTAGAGATCGATATTCCCATCCCGATCGTAGTCCAGCCAGATGGCATTGTCGGTCGGAAAATCATCTATTGGCATTGCATCTGCGCTTATATCCTGGAATATTCCCCGATCGTTTCGAAACAGAATATTGGGGTCGCTGTTGAAATACGTCCACGAACCAACGGGCACGAACAAATCGAGATCACCATCGCGGTCAAAATCGCCGAAGAGTGCACCACCACCTTTCAAGTTTCCAGTATAACCTTCCTGAATAGTTTCTGGATTCCTGATAAAACTTCCATTTCTCTCATTATGCCACAGGCCCATTCTGGGTGGTGGTGGAAGGGCAGTTTGCGGAGCTTCGGTCACCAGAAAATCCGGCCAACCATCGTGATCAAAGTCGCCAAATGCAGCACTGGTGGTGAGAATCCCCGAGGATACACCTGCTTCCTCAGTCACCTCCGTAAAAAACGTCTGCGCCTCTCCTGCTCCAGTCAGCAAGCTGATGCTGGAAAAGGCATAACACAGGACCATCCAACGACGTAGTTCAGCGATTGCCATCATTTACCCTCTCATCTTACCAGCAGCAACTTTCGCGTCTCCACCTGCTGCTGCCCGTCGCCCGTTCGCAGCTGATATAGATAGACACCCGACGCCAACTCTCTCCCACTATCATCCCGCCCGTCCCAGCGCACCGTATACGTCCCGGCTTCCCGCACTCCCTCCACCAACTTGGCCACCTGCTGACCGGCCAGATTGTAAATCGCTAGATCGACGTCGCCACCCACCGGCAGTGCGAAGCGAATCACCGTGGCGCTGTTGAACGGATTGGGATAGTTCTGGCCGAGGATGAAATTGTCTGGAAGAGTAGTCGAGTAGTCCACGATAATGGCTGTATTCGGATCTCCTTCTACCGCGATATTGCGACTCAGGTTGATCCAGTGGCTACCCAGCGTCGTGGCCTGTTCGATGAACACCTCCACGTCGCGCAGTTCCGCAGATCCACCCACCGCAAAGCGCGTCTCCAATCTGTAGGTGCCGTCGCCCAGATCTTCCAGGGGAACGCTTTCCGGTCCACCCAGGCTACTCAGATCGGCCGTGATCGAAGTGACCTCAGCGCGGGGCTCAAACAGTGCCGGCCGCACCTCTGCAACGAAGTTTACCTCCTGGCCGTACGTCACTCTCGACGGTGGTTCCACCATCCACACGGTGCGCGGTGCAGGATACCACTCGCCGCGTCCCTCGATAACACGGATCTCCTGATCGGCGGGGATGTTGTCGATCAGGTCGATCTGCCCGGATGGCCAGCGGACCTCCAGTTGGTCCACCTGCGTGGCTTCCCCCAGACCGAAGTGAACGATATATTCATCGCGAAAGAGTCCATCACCACCTATCAATTCACGCATTTGCCGCACCTCGCCCGTAGTGGCCAGTACTTTTGCGCCGATACCATCTCGATTGCTCGCTGTGCCCACCAGGTCTATGCGCAAATAATGATTATTATTGCCCCGGTTGCGGTATAAATTTTCCATGAACCAAAGGTCGAGGAATCCATCGTTATCGAAATCACCCGCTGCGTAGGCACCGGGCAGACCAGAGAGATAGGTGCTCTCGACAAAGGTGCCATCTCCATTGTTGAGCCACAGGGAAAAGGGCAATACTGCCAAAAGATCCAAATCGGCGTCGTTATCAATATCGAACAAGCGGGCAAATACTATACTTGATATGGCCAATGGACCGAGTCCAACACCCTCGGTCACATCCAGAAATTCTCCCTCTCCGATATTGAGCAACATAGCAGAGCGTTCGGGAAATGCAGTATTATTCCCTAAAGTACTCCCTCCTACAGATGCCTGAAAAAGATCTAAGTCACCATCATTGTCTATATCGCCAACAGCTGCCCCCACAGTATAGCCCGGATGTCCCGTCTCGTCGGTCGTTGCATCATAAAACTTGCCTTCACCATCACTAAAGAAAATGCGGTTTCTGCCGAATGCGTTGGACAAGTGGAGATCGGGCCAACCATCGCCATTGAAATCAGAGAAAAACATAGGCACTGTAGTACCCATGTCAGCGGGAAAGGACGAATCATCGGGAATAAAGTTGACGTTTAACCCCACCTGCTCCACCACATCGGAAAATGTGCCATCGCCATTATTCCTGTAAAGCGAATTTCGTCCCGTCCCTCCCTGCTGTATTACAGTTTTATTATGAGAACCATGGCTAACATATATATCGAGATGTCCATCCCGATCATAGTCTACCCATACCCCCTCGGCGGAAACTATGCTATCCGCAAAACCCGCTGCGCGCGAAACGTCCACAAAGCTCATGCCATCGTTGCGCAACAGTATGTCGCTACCGTAAAATTCTCGAACTATTGAACCATTGGTGATATATAAATCCTGGTCACCGTCATTGTCATAGTCACCAAACAACCCACCTCCATTGCTCCCCGGAACAGAATGTACCGGTAGCACGCCAACTCGATTGCCCCATCTCTTTCCCTGTTCATTATGCAAAAGCACTAACGATTTAGGGTACAACGTAGAACTAGTGGCAAATAGGTCTGGCCAACCATCATTGTCGTAATCGCCGAATGTATATGATGCTAGAAGATCAGGAGGCTGCATACCACCCGTATATATGCGACTTTCTTCTACCTCTTCAAACAATAGCTCCACATCGTCGATATGGAATCCAACCAGCTTTACGGCATCCAGTTGATTCCAGCCAGGAACTCGTTGCGTATTGAGCTCAATGCGCACTTCGTTCGACGCAAAATCCAGGGCGGGAAATTCGAGCTTCAGCGCACCCCCACATTCACTCGTCGAATCATCACCTTGCCATACGATGTGCCAATCACCCGAAGCATTGCGCACGAAGACTCCCGTTATCGCACCAGGACCGAGGTTTTCGAAAATCTCGATGGAAGAAGCATAGACAGGGACGCGATAGCGAAGTTCTATCCATTCTTCGCCATTGTCCATCGTAAATGGTCGCCAACTGAGACTGACCCAATCAAAAGAAGTCGTGTTGCATTCGCTATTGGGTGAGCCTAAGATATTTCCACCCGACCCAGCCGAAGTCGAAGGGCCAGAGCTATAATTGGTGACCGCCAGCGCCCACTGCTCCAGCACCTTCTGCGCCCCTGCTTCATCCGCTAAACCACCCAGCATCGCAAAGCACAGGGCTATCTTCGCTGCGTTGCCAATCCGGTTCATCTTATCTCCCCTCAGATTACCTGGTCCAATGTCATAATGCCTGCACAGTGCCACGGCACTTCCTTACCTGAACGATACGAAAACGCAAACGCCGTGCCAAAAAGAAGATCAGCGGCTGTGAATGAGCAGTAACTCGTTGATATTTATGGAATAACCAGCAAATAGGAGGAACGTTACCCAGAATTTTCCAGCCGCACCGATTCCAGCTTTCCGGACAAAACCCAGCTCACAAACAGCTTTTCGTCCAGGATTCTGGACTCCGCGTCCAGCTTTTCGGACAGACTCCACCGCGGTGGCGAGACGGCCAGCTATCAGCAGTCACCTACATAAAGATCATCCACATAGACACTGTTGATCTCGACAGCCCGTATGTCCCTGTACAGCCCGATCTTCAGATAGTTGCCCACCTCGTTGAAGACGTTGGAACCGTAGTATTTGTAATCGGCCCCATTGAACGGCGTCACCGGCTGGTCGTCCACATACATCTCGACATATCCATCCCCCTCGAGCGACCATTTGATCTGGAAAAACACCTCGAACCACTCCCCCTTTTCTATCTCAAACGTGCCGATATCGCGGGCGACCTGATCCAGTGAGATGTGTTTCAGGGTGCAGACCCCGTTGGAGTACAGTATCGACAGAGAGGGCCTGTATTCCGGATAGGAATCCCAATCCTCCCCACTGGAAAAATCCGGCTGGCTGTGGAACTGGCAAAATGTCTGCCAGAACGGCTCCTCTCTGTACTCCTCATCGATCTTGAAACTCCAGCTGTAAATCCTCTCCTGCTGGAAGTTGGCGGAATCCATCCTCACCAGCTCCACCCGATTCCCTCCGCGGATGATATCGCCGGGATGGAGGGTCAGCCTGGCGCTGTACGCCCCCCTCCCGGGATCCTCATCCGCCACCAGCTCAATCGAATGCTCTCTCGCCCCCTCCAGCCGCCAGCCGTCGAAACTCCCCAGCTCAAAGCCGCCGTTCTCAAACAGAGGCAGCGGCTGGCTCGATACGCATCTCTCATACCACTCCCCATCCCTTTCCCCCTCAAAAAAGCGCCCCTCCGAGACCACCAACCCGTCGACAAACTGCGAATACTCCCTGTAGTAGCCGTGCCGGATCGGCACGCCCTCCTCATCGAAGTAATACTGGTATTCCACCTTTATTCGCCCATTCTCCCACCTCTCTGTCCACACCTCCAGCTTACCCTCTCCCGGCCCCGCGGCCGTGCCCGCGTCGTCTCCCCCACAGCCGACCACCATCATCCACACCATTATCACCCACACCATCCATTTCATAGTCCCGTTCCCCGTGCGACCGGCGAGCCGTCGAACAGACTCGGACATGCTCGACCATTCCTTTCTCTCGTGGAAAAAATGCTCGACCATTTCGTAATCTACGAGATCCCCCGCGTTTGCTCCAGTTTCGACGAGCCCCTTTACTTAACAGGTGGAGAAATTCGCAGTCGACGACACCATCTGGACCATGCCATTCTCAGATCGAGAGGTCAGCGCTGAAGGAGCGGGAGGAAAATCGAGGCACGATGCGGAATAGGGCGTTTACCCTGGGCGTGATCAACGGAGCGCTGGTGATGGTGGTCGCGTCGATGGTGCGGCCCGATCTGGTGCTCTCCGCCTTCGTCCTCAGACTGACCAGCTCCACCTTCCTCGCCGCCCTGCCCACCGCGCTCATGCACCTGGGCGGCCTGTGGCCCCAGCTGATCGTGGCCCACATCGCCGAAGGGCTGCCGCGCAAAAAACCGATCTACATCATCTCCAATGCCAGCCGCATCCTCAGCCTGATGGCAATGGCCCTGACCGCCTATCTGCTGGGAGAAGAATCCCCGGTCCTACTCGCCACCCTCTGCCTGTTCTGTTTCTTCGTCTATTCCTCGGGCTGCGGGGGCAGCGGCATCGCCTTCATGGACATCGTCGCCAGGACGATTCCGGCCACCCGGCGCGGCAGCTTCATGGGACTGCGGGGCTTCTACGGAGGCGCGCTGGGGCTGGGAGCTGGCTTTTTCGTCCGCTATATGCTGGGATCAGAGGGACTCGCCTTTCCCCTCAACTATGCAGCTCTTTTCACCACGGCGGCAATCTTCCTCGCCTGCGCCACCTCCCTTTTCGCCGCAGTGAACGAGCCACCCGCCGTTCAAAAAAAGGAACGGGGCAGCTTCCGCGAACACCTGCAGCGGGGCGTGGCATCGCTGCGCGAAGACGACAACTACCGCCTCCTGGTAGTGGTCCGCTCCCTGATGGGCACAATCGCCGTCGGTCAGGTAGTCTTCATCCCCTACGCCATCGTGGGACTGTCCCTACCCGACTCGATCGTGGGCGTGCTGATGATCCTGGCCGCCTGCCTCTCGCTGCCTGCCAACTTCCTGTGGAGCCACATCGGCGACCGGCACGGCAACCGCCTGCTGATCCTGATCGCGGGCGCCGTCTACCTGGCCGCCCCCGTACTGGCACTGACCTCCAGCTACCTCCCGACCTGGTCGACCGGCGGCTGGCTGCCCGCAGAATACGATCTGCGGGCGCTGACCTTCGTGCTCGCCTTCGTGCTGGGCGCCGCGGGCATGCGGGGCGCCATGATGGGCAGCACCAACTACCTCCTGGAGATCGCCCCGGACGAGCGCCGCCCTTCCTACATGGCCTTCATGCGCGTGCTGCAGGCCCCGAGCGCCCTACTCGCCCCCCTGCTGGGGGGTATAGTGGCCGACCTGATCTCCTTTCAGGCGGCATTCGCCCTGGCCTGCCTCGCCGGAGCGGTTACCCTGGCGCTGACGGTGAAATTGAAAGAACCGCGACAGACAAACGCGGCGAAATGAACGCGCCCATCCGCGAATCGGCCGCGGCCGAAAAAACACCTCCCTCCCCTTTCTTCCCGATTCCACCGATTCCCGACCTGCTTACCGCTTCCTCCACAACCCCGATCACCCTCTTCTTCCTCATCCCCTCTTCCGCATCATGGCCGGATCGGTCATCACCAGCGCCCGCTCCTGCGTCACCTCCGTCTCCAGAGGGCGCCCGTTGAAAAACCGATCGAACTCATCCAGCATCGCCCCCAGGTAGTATTCGTCCCGTCCGTACCCGGCATTGTGCGGCGTCAGCACGACGTTGTCCATCTGCCGATACGGATGATCCTCGGCCAGCGGCTCCACCTCGTACACGTCCATGATCGCCGTAAACCGATTCTCTCCAAGCGCGGCGATCAACGCCTCCTCCTGGATGAGCGCCGCCCGGCCGCAGTTGAGCAGAATAGCGCCGTCCCCGATCGCCGCCAGCTGCTCCGCGCCGACCCTTCCCTTGTTGGCAGCTGTGAGCCCGGTCAAGCAGTGGATGATATCCGCCCCGGAGAAAAGTTCGTCGAACTCCACCTTGCGGATCCCCTCCCTCACCGCCCCCTCCGCGGTCAAATACTCGTCGTGCACGATGATCTCCCGCGGCTCGAACGGCCGCAGCATCTCGATCAACCGCCTCGCCACATCCCCGTACCCCCAGATGCCGACCACCGAGTCCTGGGGAACGATATTGGCCCTCCGCTTCTCCCAATTCACCCTTCCTCCGCTCACCCCGAACTGCCCGTACTCGAGCAACCGGCGCAGCCCCACCAGCGTCATCATCAAACTCCACTCTGCCACCGTGCGCGCCATCAGCGGATTCGCCGTGCAGACCCTGACGCCGCGCTCGAACAGCTCGGGCGAGACAATTGGAGCGACCGATCCCCCCACGTGGCCGACGATCCTGAGCGTGCTGTTCTTCTCCAACATCGCCGCGTCCAGCCGGGGAGTCCCCCACGTGGTCAGCAGCCCCTCGACCCCCACCAAAAGCTCCGCCCATTCGTCGCTACTCAGCCCCCCCTCTCTCGGATTCAACCTCACCTCGTAGCTCAGTTCCTCGGCCCGCTCTCGCGAACGCCCCCGCCAGAACCAGTCTTGAAGCTCCCCTGGAGGAGCCATAAAGAAAATGTCGGGTGATGCACTCATGCGCTGTCCTTTCGTCTCTCAGATGGACCAGGTTGACGCTGCTCCATAAAAAACTGTAAATTTCTCGCCCGTAGGGAAAACTACAGAGAGTGGAAGTGTCGAAGCAAAACGAGTTCCTTCAGAACTCTCCGCAGCTTCGAGCAATTCCCCGGATTGAAATCCGGAATCCTTCTTACCATGGGGTGATGCAGGGAAAGGCTGGCAAAATGACCGACAAAAAGATCGACACCGCAGACCGCTATTCCATCGGACTTTCCGGAGAGCGATTCCCACCCACCGGCGAGGACGGCACCGAGGACCCGTTCCCCTGGCCGGCCGAGCGCATCGAAGAATACACCGCCTACCGCATCGACAGTCCGATCGCCATAGACGGCCACCTCGACGAGCCGGTCTGGCAGACCGTACCCCGCTCGCCGAGATTCTCCGACATGATCAGCGGCGCCCGGGGCCTGCACGACACCCGCGCCGCCGTGCTCTGGGATCGAGACTACCTCTACGTGGGCTACTGGATCGAAGAACCCGACTTGCAGGCCGACCTCACCGAGCGCGACTCCTTCATCTTCCGCAACAACGATGTGGAGTTCTTCCTGGCCGGTCGGGACGGGTACTACGAGTTCGAGATCAACGCGCTGGGCACCATCTACGAGGTCTTCTTCGTCTGGGACGCCGAGTACGAAAAGTGCGACTACGCCCGGGAACCGACGCTCCACAAATCGCACCCGCAGGCCAAGCCATTCAACGGCGTCGGCCTCAAGACCCACCCGCGCGGCATGCGCACCGGCTTCTGGGGCTACGACTTCCCCGGGCTCCAGTGGGCAGTGCAGCTCGACGGCACCTTGAACGACAGCTCCGACCGGGACCGGGGCTGGACCGTGGAGCTGGCGCTTCCCTGGAAGGGGATGGAATGGCTGATCGCCCCCGATGAACGCTCGGTACCTCCGCAGGAAGGGGATATCTGGCGCATGGACTTCTCCCGCTTCAACCAGTATCGCGAGGCCCCGCCGGCCGAGGATTCCGGTGCCTGGTTCTGGAGCCCGCACGGCTGCCGCGACTCCCACATCCCGGAGTGCTATCCAATCATCCACTTCACCGAGGAACTGCTCCCCGGAAGTCGATAGGGATTAGTGGAAACACGTGAATCACCGCAGGAGGATCCGGGGGTTGCTGGAGGACGGTGGCAACTGTCTGAGGCCGCCCCCTCCTATCCACCGCATAATCAAACGAATCACCGCTCTTTCCAGTATCTCCGAAATGAACCAGAAGGCCCACCGTCCCGTACCGCAACGCCTTCTCCTCAGCTCTCCGAACGATCAGTCTGGTCCGCAGCCCTCATCGACGCTCCACCCTGGACGACGGCGGCCCCAAGGCCGAGTTTTGCCATCGTCCGGAGGCGGCCCCCGGATCCGCCGCACGCACGCAGACATCCCGATGGCGCACCGAAGAAAAACCGACCGCCATCGGGATGTCGCAATTCCATTCGGAAAAACCGCCGTTCCAACTCCCTACGGCTCCGCCCGGCCGTCCAGCTGGCGCGGATGCTTGCTCGGCTTGCCAAAGTGGAGCTTTTCGTTCTTGGCCAGCTTCATCGGCATCCGATTGTGAATCCAGCCCCCCTCGGACAGCCCGTCCGGAAAATCGTGCACCAGCATGCCGGCGGTATTGATCTTCAGCTGCTGGGCAATCGTCGCATCCGGGCGCGCCACAAAGCTGGCCCAGTGGGAATAGGGGCGCGACGAATTGTTGGCCACCGCCCACATGAGGTTGTCGGCGCAGCGGGTCGGCACCTGGCGCACATTCAGCACATCCAGACAGTTCTTCCCCTGTCCGTGCGCATTGTAAAAGGAATGCACCATCAGCTCGGCCCCCTTCTGACGATAGGCCGCATAGAGCTGCGGAAAGCAGATATCGTAGCAGATAGCGAGCCCTATCACGACGCCGTTGATCCGCTTCGTCACCAGCCTCTGACCAGCCGAGTAGTGCTGCTGATCGCCGGTCGTGCACATGCACTTGTCGTACCGATCCGCGATCTCCCCCTTTGGATCGATGAGGTAGAGACAGTTCGTCGGTTTCGTCCTGCCGTCCAGAAAGTGTCCCGAGCCCAGCACCAGCCAGATCTTCAGCTCCCTCGCCAGTTCGCGCAAGCGACTCGTCTCCTCGCGCAGCAGCTCCCAGTCGAACCCCTCGAACGAAGCGAAGTCGGAGCCGGCGTATCCGGAGAGACAGGTTTCCGAGGTGTGCAGCAGGTGCGCCCCTGCATCCGCCGCCCTCTTTGCGTATCGCCGTATATAGGCGGCATTCTTAGCGATATCCGCCGACACCGGAAACTGGCAGCTGGCCACTCTCAGCTTTTTCATCGCATCCCTCCGTTATTTTTTCGACTCACGTCAGCGCGACGACCCGATTCTCGTCGTTCGAAATGCGAATCGCCTCCAGAATGCGCGACACCTCCAGCGCATCGTCGGTGCTGAACGGAACCTCCCCTTCCCCGCGAATCGCCCGGGCGACCCCGGCGTAGATCTCGTGTTCGTCTCCGTAGATAGCCCCTTCGAGCGTCTCCTCGACAACAGAGTCCTCTTCCGCCTGCATAGTCGCGTACCGGGTCGGATCGTTCGGTCGACCGGGATCGCTCCTGTGGATCTTCAGCTCCCTGCCGCGAACGACAATCGTCCCCCGATCCCCCTGGATAAACCAGTTCGGAATCTCCTCCACCGACACCGAGTATTCAGCCTGGACGATCGTCCCGTCCGCCAGCGTCATAATCGCCATGAACAGGTCCTCGGTATCTCCCGGATTGATCGTCTGCCTCATCTTCCCGTACACGCTCTCCACCCTGCTGTTCATCAGCAATGCGGGAGGGTCGACGATGTGCGCCCCCCAGTTCATCACATAGCCGCCGGCGTAGCGGCGCTCCGTCTGCCAGTCGCAGCGCGTGGCAAAACTGCTCACCACCCGCCGGATCATAAACACCTTGCCGATCACCCCTTCGGCCATCAGCTCCTGCAATCTACGCAGATCGCACCCCCAGCGCGCCGGTAGCCAGGGCAGCAGCAGCTTGCCCGACGCCGCAGCACAGGCGATCATCCGCTCCGCCTCCGCCACATTCGCCGCCCACGGCTTGGTGACCAGCACGTTCACACCGGCGCTCAGACAGTCGCAGACCATGGCGCAGTGCTGATCCGAGCGGGTGACGACGCACACCAGATCGAGCTCCTCCTTTTCGAGCATCTCCCCGTACTCCTCGTACACCGCGCACCCGAACCGCTCTTCCGCCTGCTTCCGCCGTTCCGCATCGATATCGCAGACAGCGGCCATCTCGAACGCATCGTTCCTCTCGACCGGCCCCGCGTGCATACTGCTGCCATTGCGACCGTAGCCGAGTATCGCAGTCCGTATCTTCATCTCATCCCTCTGATTCGCCTGTTGAGTAAAGCGTTCCCTTTTTACCGCCGCTCCGTCGAGCCTCTGATCATCCCGAACAAAAAAAGAGCGGTATCTCGCACTCCAAGATACCGCCCCTGCAAACACCCATCAAGCGCCATAAAGCGAGGATCCTCAGAAAATTTCTTTCTCCAGATCGATTACCCAATTTTCAAGAATCAGGAGGTCGCTCGATAACGCCAAAAACACCGGGCCACGCCTCGGGATCGGGATTTCTCCCCACGCGCATACCGACCCTCTTCATCAGTTCAATGGAAGATCTGTTCTCATGCCAGGTTTCTGCCCAGAGCCGCTGAACGCCTATCGATTCAAAGGCGAAGTCGATCAGTGCCCGTACTGCCTCGGCACCAAATCCGCGTGAGCGATGCTCTGCGGCTATGAAATAACCCACACCAAACTCGAGGGTTCTATGCGCCGAGTCCTGGGCATACGCACTCTCGTCGAATAGGCACCGTTCTTCGCGACCGAGAAAATAGCAGTCATACCCCACTGTCCCAATGAGAATTTGACTCTCCTGTAGCACAACGGCGCGATATCCCAGAGGAGGGTTATTATAGCGTGTCTGTCGGATCCGAAACGTCAGGGATTCACGCGCATCTTCGATCGTACCGCGGTCCCACCAATCGGGATCTCCAGTGAGAGTGCCGTGAAATGCACATAGATCTTCCTCGGAGAAGCGGCGAATGAGGAGGTGCTCTGTATAGAGAGTCGGCATCTTTGCATCATAGAAGGCCATTGATTTCCTCCTGCTCGGGTAATCTACACCAATTCCTTCGTGAAGTAGAGTACGAGATCGTCGTCGTTCACAGTTGACTCCATGGGTTCGAGTATGCGGCCATTGTAGGTCAGACCTCGACCGTCTGGCACGTAGCCGCGTAACACATAGAGCCTCTGTGCATTCCCGTAGTCCGGGTACATACCGACGCCGATCCCAACAGTTGGCGAGCGCTCTCTGACTAGTGCCTCTGCCCCATCCATCAATGCGGTGGCTATCCCACGCTTTCTGAATCGGGGCAGCACATTGAGATCTTCGATCTCGGGTACTCCCGCGTCCGCAAATGGGGAGTAATCTGCCCTCCACTTGACCGTTACATATCCCGCAAAAAGGCCTCCCACGGTGGCCACCAGTACATGACGATCTCCCATTTCCTGCTCACTCAAGTACGCCTCATACAGTGCAACCGGCTTGTTCCAACCGATCCGATCGAACGCTGTGGAGATCCGGTCGGGGTCCTCCTTGCACAGGCTACGAATTTCGAGTGTCATCTCAATCCTCTCCTCCATAACGAAAAGCTCACTGGTCCGATGCAGCGACCGGCTCAATGCTCTTGGTCATGTAGATTCCATCCACACTGTCTCTCGGGCCATACTCGCTCTCGGCCTCTTTGGGACTCAGAGGCACTCTTGTGAAACCGGCCTTCTCATATGCACGGACAGCTCGGGCATTGCTCGCGGATGGCTGAATGACAAACTCGGAGATGTCGAATTCCGATGAGAGGAAATCGCACAGGGCGAGAAGGGCATCGGGACCGTGACCATGCCCACAGAGCGCTTCCGAGAACATCCAGATGTCCAACTCCACTCGCTTCTTGTCTACGTCAATCTGATTATAGTTCACCTGGCCCACCGGTTTTTCGTCGACTTCGATGACGAAACAGCGCCCACCATGGGGATTCGAGTCGTCGAAGTAGTGCGAGACGTAATCATCACAGAACGCTTGCCAACTCAAGAGCGGGGTGGAATCCTCGTCTGGATGACCGAGGAGCCTGTCCGTGAGATCAGAGCGTGCCAGGGCGTCGTAAATCATCCGTTTGTCTTCCGGCACGGCAGGCCGTAGGCGGACAACATTGCCCTGAAACAAGTGTGGTGCATCCATATTCATTCCTCTTCAGGCATCGAACGCAAAGATGACCGCTCAGAAAAGTGTTACCTATCAACCCGGTCTACTCTGTTACCCATCAACCCGGCTGCTTCAGTGAGTACATGTCCCAGAGACGGGTCAACTGGCCAAACCTCGCGTCGTGAGGAAGGCTGGCCCCAGGTGGCACCAGATCGAAGCCGGCCATTCTCGATGTCACCTCTGGGGGGAGCACGCTCAGCTCAATCGGCACCCATTTCGGAGGAGAGATCGGGTCGATGTGGATCCCGTTCTCAATGAGAAACCAACGAATTGCAGCGACGGTACAGTAGTTGAGTGCTACCATGGCTGTGACGCGGTCATGCGTCCTTGTCGCCTGGTACGTCTCCGAGAAGCGTTCCCAAGCGAGGGCACACTTCGAGCGAATCACTTCTCGATAGCGCCCAGGTACCTCTCGCCCCTGTGCCTGATACGCATCCAGAACTCCATCGGTGTCCGACAGAATCGTGCCGTGTGACCAGTAATACGATCCGGTCGCGAACTTCTCGTTGCTGATCTCGATGAAGGGGAACTCACTACCAACCTCGCGCCGCTTCCTGAAGCACGTCTCCTGGTTCTCCTGGGAGACGAAACTCATGTGTACACCCGTAGCATTGAGGGCGAGGTAGACGAAGCATCCGAAGGCATCGCTGTCCTTGGGACTTAACGCTTCGATGAACTGATCTCGCATCTCCGTAGTAGGCAACTGTGAGCAGACGCAGTTGAGATCGATGTCGCAGAAGGCATCACGCTTGTGCTCCTCACCAAAGGAGCCTATAAGCACGGTGCCCACATGAACCGGCAGATCTTGGAGGGCTGACACGAGGCGATCGAGATCCGCCTGCATTCCGTCGAGATCTAGCGATGGGGCGGGTTCCCAAGGGATCGCCCTTTGCGGATCATCTCGCAATGCCTCTAGATGGCGCTCCTCCTCGACCTCAACGCCCTCAAATTGAGAGTGTAGGTGAGAGATCGTCCGGAGGCACAGTTCAATCAGTGCGTTGGTCTGGACGCTTTGATCCAGAGAGCACAGAACAGTCTCGAGAAGTGACTCGGCCGAGAACCGCGCGCAGTACTCCTGGAGGCAGTGCTCCCGTCCATTGGCGAGTGTGAAGTCTTCAGTCTCGGCCATCGCAAGCCACAGGAGACTGTGGAGAGCGTGCGTGATCCAGCCCTCGACGTACAGCCAGTCACCCCTAATGACGGATACACGCTGGCCCGCGTAACCCGAGGCCATGTTGGCGAAGTTGCTGAGACACTTGGCCTTCTGGTCGCGGAGAGTCTTGAGGGCGCCGAGCGCCTCCTCATCGGATCCCGAGTGTTGGATCCTCAGAAGATCCTGGGTGATAGTCTCCATTGGAAACGCATCCTCAGCCAGGAAGAGCGTGTGCAAGTACGCGCCGGGGTCTACGAGAAGCCCCTCAAGTCCATTTGGCTGCTCTCGTGCCATTCTCCTCAGTCTCTGTTATTCCCAGATGAGCATAAACCTCCCTCTGCAATCTTATGGCAAAGCTGCGGAGCTTTTCTGTCTCCCCTTCTGTAAAGTCATATCCGCTCTTCACAGAGGCCTGGACCAGATCCAACGCATCCACATCGACACAGGGAGGGTTGCTTGCGAGGTATCGATCGATCTGCTTGCTCTTGTCGAATTCGATGATCCCACGTTTGATCTGGAGGAACGAACTCACCTGTGCTCGAATGAAGTCAGGCAAGATAGATGGTTCCAGCCCCTCCGTAGGCGTGCCGTTATCCCGCCACCATTCGGCAAAACGCTGTACACTGCGAAGGTAATCGTCCGGCGTCGGCATCGGCACCGGAGTCAAATCATACTGGCCATAGATGCATTTCCCCTGGATTTTCAACCGGGCGATCTCCTGAGGCAGATGCGTCAGTTCAGGAGGGTAGGGTGGATACAACCTCCCCTGCTGCAGAGGGAAAGCGCCAAAGCCTTTGGGAACCTTATAGGTCGTGAAATACTTCTGATTCAGCGCTTCGAACCGTGGACTGTATTCTTCGCAAGTTCCCCAGATGTCCTCGGTCCCATCCTTCACGATCAAGGCTGCATCCAAATCACTCTGCCCGGGGCGGTAATAGCCAGATGGAAGCGAACCTATGGCGAAAACGGCCAGTAGGCTCTCATTATCTATCTGTAGGCACTCTTTCACATACTCATCCAGAATCCGCCAGGCCGTTTTTTCATCGATGACTGCCATTGAGATCCTCTATAACTTGAGGAAAATTGGTATTTCTCTCGTCGTGCCGTCTTGGTGCCTCCTCTGTTGGGTGGAACGAAGACACACTGGCGCTTGACTCCCGTTCACTCGCCCTCGATCACTCGTCCCTTCTCATTTTCGTCGAACTCCTCCCTCGTGAGGCCAAAGAGGATCTCGTCGTAGTACCGACCGTTGAAAAATATCTGCCTCCGGCGTCTCCCCTCCTCCGCGAAACCCAGCTTCCGATGCAATCCAATCGATCCCTCGTTGGTGTGTATACAGCCGGAGTTGCACTTCTGATATCGCTGCTCCCAGAAACCGTATCTGAGCAGAATTCGCGCGGCCTCCTCCGCATACCCTTTCCTCCGGTGTGCCGAAGCAACATTGATCCCAAAACTGAACGTGCCGTTTTTCAGATCCCTGCTGTGCAGCGATATCCCCCCGGCATCCGCTCCTTCGAGATTCTCGATGGTGAAAATGATCAGGCCGTCCACGTCCTTACAGCCGGCATATTTGCCCAGGAACTCCTTCAAAATCTCCGCAGACGTGGGCAGTTCCACGCCCAGTTGCATTACCTGCCTGGAAGGACTGTCGAGAGAATTGATGTAGCACTGTTCCGCATCCTCCACCTTCAGCGGCCGCAGTCTCACCCTTTCTCCCTGCCAGAAGTAGTTTGAATAATTCATCCTCGTCTCCTTTCCCTTCGAATTCCCTATTCCGCCAGATACTTGATCCACGGATAATAACCGTACGACATATCCTTGAAGCCGATCTTCCGATAAAACTCATTCCCCGAATCCATGAACGAACGCGTGGCGCCGTACTCCGCCATCCGCCTGAACCCCTCCATCAATAGCGCGCGGCCCAGCCCCTTCCCCTGATACTCATCCCGCGTGCCCACTGGCTCAAAATTGGCGTACCCGTTCTTCTCATCGAGCCAGATGGTACAAAACGACGCGTATTCCCCGTCCGGCGCCACGATGAAAATATCCAGATCCTTCCGGTAGTCCGGTGCCCGCTGCATCTCGCGAAAAGCGGATGCCGGACCCCAGTCCGAAGGGCCGTATCCGGCGCCGAAAGCGATAGCCTTTGCCCGCCTCCGCTTGTCCGCATCGTCCTCTTCCAGCACGCTCCTGAACGCAAATCCCTCGGGGAGCTCTGGTGGCGCAGACACCCCTTCGATGACGTATTCCGAGTGCATCGTGCCGTGCCTCTCCAGCTTCATGTACCCCCTGGCGCCGACGATCTCCTCCAGTTCGGTTCCCGTGTTGACGTAGAGCTTCACGAAACCGACATCATCGACCCAATCCGCCAGATGTGCTTCGATGTATTCCACCATCTCTTCATAGAGAAAAGTGTATTCAGGATGGATCTGAATCCAAGCCTCTCCGGCTTCCTCGTTCTCGGAGTTGACCACCCCAACGATATCGCCGCCCTCATTCTCCCACAGACCGACCGCCTTTTCCCAGACCGGCAGTTCGTCCCGGTGCGGACTACTCGTGCCTGTGGGTATCCCGAAGTAGCGGACATTGTAATACGTATGCAGCGGCAGCACGTGATACCGGCAGAAATTCCACCGCTCGATACACCAGTTGAATGGCTTTCCGTACAGTGTAAATGTGTCGATGAGAAATTCGCGCACTCTCATGAAGTCCGCATTGTCTTCGTACTTTTTAAATGTAGCTTTCACTGATATACCCTCCTCTTGCCCATCACGAGAAAAAATGGATTCGGAAAACATCCGGCCTCTTGCATCAATAGATGTTGTAAAGATATCGTGCCCCATGTGGTTATTGCCTTTGTATCGCATACCAAACACGACCATGGCAGACGGGAACACCGGCGCGTCGGGCTAAAAGCTGTAGGCGAATAAATCAATGTCACGTACCCACCGCTCCCGAACCAATCCCTCCGTCTCAGGTGTATAGTACGAACTGTAGTGGCCGTGTTGAGTTTGTAGAAGGTGGGGCAGACGCCCAGGCAAACCGATCCGTTCGCAAACATGTTCGAAGTTACTGTCCAGAGATTCGAACCGACCGAGGAAGTCAACGAACACCCCTCCAGAAGGATCTGTCACATACAGATATTGTGAGCCAAAGTGGATGTCAGCTTCCTCATCCGGAATGGCCGCCGTGGCCCGCACGAAGTCTGTGAAGGACATCTTCCCATGAAATACGCTACCGTACTTCCAAAACTCAGGCTCCACACCGTTCCGCAGTAGGGGATCATCCATCCGGTCGGGATGGATCTTGCTAAGGTAACAGCTAAGAAGCCTATCCCAGGGGTTTCTGACGAAAGTAAACACGAACCAATCGGCATAGTGACTCCAGATGGTCTCTGGCTCTACCCATGGCCACTGGATCTCCCAGTGAACATCTCCACGCAATCCGAGAGCATCCGCCAATGCAGCCTTTACGGAGGTATTGGCCACCTTCGGGATCGGGATGTAGATCGCGCACAGATCAGCCAGCAAGATCCCGGCAGGGCGCACGCCTTGCTTGTCGCGCCACTCTTCCTCAAGTCGCATATGACACTATTCCTACGCACGTCGGCCTCGTAACCGACCTGTATTATGGCTCCTCACACAGACGACTAAAGATTCTTTCGCTCTCTATCGGTGGATCAAAGGAGATCGGATCTTTAGCTCTCAATATGAGGCGCTATAGCAGAATAAAACGACAGCTCTTTTTTGGGTAGCCAAAGAGACGTCGAAAGATCGATACAGGTGTGACCTTGAGCTGGAACAAACCGTCTCATTGGTGGTGCCAAATTCAATAATCTTCAGTATGGAAGATCCATATCCGAGACGTGGGGCACCGGGTGCCATTCTCCCTATTTATGAGGATTCTCCAAAATACCCACGACTCGATGTGTCCAGTCGGGATGCAGATTTTTTTCAAAACGATTACCGAGCTTTTCCATCACCCGGAGCGACCGTTTATTTTCGGGACTGGTCAAACTGACGATGCGCCGGAGCTTTAATTCCTCAAAGGCATAGTCCACGATGGCCCGGCCCGCTTCGGTCGCGTAGCCCTGGTCCCAGTAATCCCGACCGAGCACATACCCCAACTCGACTTCAATCGTGTTGTAGGGGTCGTCAGGAGCTTCCTCAAAAATTATATAATTAGCCAAGTCGGATTCGAAGGCCATCATCCCTATAAACTGGTTATCGGCCTTGCGGACTACCGCCCAGTTGAAAAAAGGACCGCACGACGCTCGGTCCATGAAATACTTGACCCGGTCTGCCACCCCCTCCCAATCCACACCTTCACCACCCCATTTTATTCGGGGGTCGCCATAGATAAGCTGATACGTGTCTTCGATATCCGTGATTTCAAAGGGACGCAGGATGAGGCGTTCCGTTTCAAGTTTCTTTTTCATTATGGGGCTCCTCGTCATATTGCCTGCTTCAACTGCCGCTTAACTGCCTTTCCACGAACTTCGCTCGCCTGAGAGATTCTTCCATAGTAGAAAGAACAAAAAAAGACCACAGCTCTTTCGGGCTGTGGTCGAGTACCTCCTCCTCGCGGAGGACGACGCCATAGAAAAAACTCAAATAAGCATTTTCTCACTGCCGCGAAAAAACCGACGAATAACTGCACGCAGAGTAATCCAAGCGGAAAGAACGGACCCAAAAATTCGCTCGTCCCTTCGACAAAAACATTCATAGGAAGCCTTCGCAAAACCAGGCTCCAGAATCCCGAATTCTCTGCCTTACAGAATCACCGTCGGTTCCTCGCTGTAATTGAATTCACTTTATGCTGCTTCACACCGAATCAAGCCACCCGTCCGATACAATGTCAAGGAAAAAACACGATTACACAGTCGGAATCGCCCCGGCCGGTGGATAGAGCACTTCCAGCTTCTCAGCCACATCGTCCGGGATCTCTATCTCCACCGCCTTCAGGTTCTCTTCCACCTGCTCCACCCGCCTGGCCCCGAGAATCGCGCTCGTCACCTCGGGCCGCCGCAGACACCACGCAATCGCCAGCTGCGCCGCCGTCACTCCCATCTCCCCGGCGATCTCCACCATCTTCTGCCCCCTCTCCTTCATCTCCTCCTTCCAGTACAGATCCATCATGACCCCGTTCTGATCCGGATCCGCAGCGCGGCTTCCCTCGGGCGCCGGCTCCCCCGGGCGGTACTTGCCGGTCACCATGCCATGGGCAAGAGGTGAGAAAACCACGTTCCCGATCCCCTCGCTCAGAGTCGTCGGAAAAACCTCCTCCTCCGGATAGCGATAGAGGAGATTGTAGCGCGGTTCACTGACCGCGATCGGCCGAGCGCCCAGCTCGCGCGCCACCGCCTGCCCCTTCACCATCTGCGCGGCCGACCACTCGCTGACCCCCCAGTAGAGAATCTTCCCCTGCCGGGCCAGATCCTCCATCGCCCGCACCGTCTCTTCCAGCGGCACGGTCGGATCCGGCCGGTGGCACATATAGATATCCAGATAGTCCATCCCGAGCCGCTCCAGGCTCGCGTGGCACTGTTCGAAGATGTGCTTGGCAGACAGCCCGCGGTCGTTCGGTCCCGGTCCCATAGGAGCAAAAACCTTCGATAGAACGACCAGAGAAGACCTCGAATAATCCTTCAGATGCTTGCCGAGAGCCCGCTCCCCTTCTCCCGTATTGTAGGCATTGGCGGTGTCGAAAAAATTGACCCCGTTGTCGTAGGCGACCTTGATCGTATCGCGCGACGTCTCCTCATCGTTCTTGTACCCGATGGTGAGATAACTCCCGAGCCCCACGGCACTCAAACGCACACCCCATTTTCCCATCTGTCGATATTTCATCTTTTCCTCCTCGTTTTTTTACTTTGTCCCGGTTAGGAGATTATATTCCCACAACCGGCCGGCCGCAACACCCTCAGTCCGCCGTCACCGCCACAATCCCCGCCACCACCAGCGACGCATCCGTAGCGGAATCGACCGCAATGATGCGCACCGACGCCACATCCTTCTCCGGATGCGGATTGCTCCACTCCATCCCGTAGAGCGTGATATCCTCCCCACGCGCGCTCTTCCCCTGCCACAGCGGATCGACCGGATAGGTCGCCACATACCCCGCGTGCCTGTGGAACCTGTGCCCGAGCGGCTCCCCGTGCCTGCGGTTCCACTCGGCGACGTGGTGGCCGAACGCCACGTCGATACTCTCGACCCCACCGTCGGCGTAGACCACCTCGTACCGCCCGACCGGCAGCCGCAGCCCGAACGGATCCACCGGCAACATGCCCGTGCAGGTCTGGGCGAATACCAGCGTCGCAACCTTCCCCTCCACCGGAACGGCTACCTCTTCCGGATA
>Ga0233437_1001938_pt1 | contig 34340 bp, 30 predicted proteins | sample SI_122_August201_FD_182714 | JGI IMG/M metagenome (GOLD analysis project Ga0233437, IMG submission 182714) | Seawater microbial communities from Saanich Inlet, British Columbia, Canada - SI_122_August2016_200_MG | ecosystem: Environmental > Aquatic > Marine > Inlet | place: Canada: British... | reverse complement strand
GTGTATGCTCCAGAAACTTCCGATGAGAGTGAAAAAATATTTCAAGCATCCAAAAATCGCTTATGCCGCTAGCATCCTTATTTAATTGCCGGGTTAATAATATATGTAGACGAGTATTTGTCAAAAAACGGTTGCTATACGAGCGGTGTTGTCAGGACTTCGTTGCCCTCAGGAGAGTGCGCAGTGGTCACATCTATTGGCAGAGAAAAACTGAATTTGGAGCCCTTGCCAACCTTGCTTTCTACCCATATACTGCCGTCATGTGCCTCTACGATTCCCCTGCATATTGCCAACCCAAGTCCGCTGCCACTTATACGACGTTCGGTGTTTTCCTCTATTCGATAGAAGTGATCGAAAACCTTATTGATATCTTCTTCCGGTATGCCGTTGCCTTGGTCAATGACGCTTACTAAAATGCTGTCATCAGAAGCATCCAACTCCAGAGCGATTGGACCACCTTCCAATGCGGCATTCTCCACTAGATTGGCGATTGCTTGACCCAGGCGCTCCTCATCTGCGTCTATGTATGGCATATCATCGGGAAGGCGCAATTCAAGATCGTTATTCCAAACTGGGGTATCGTGTTTAACTCTAAGTTGCTTGATTAATCTATCGAGCCTTATTGGTCTCTTTTCGATATTGAGTACACCTGCCTCAATTTTTGCCATATCCACTACGTCTGTGACTATCCTCAACAGCCTGTTGGATGCCTGATCGATCCCTATCAAGAAATCTCTCTGCGTCTCAGCGTCCCATTCTACGTCCGGCTGTACTAGAGTGCTGGCAAAACCTTTGATCTCTGTTAATGGGGTTCTTATTTCGTGTGACACGCTGGCAAGAAAAGCTGCTCTGAGCTGATCAGCTTCCTCTGCTGCCATGGCCAGGGATGCTGCTTCGAGCAATTGAGCATGCTCGATGGCAATTCCGATTTCGTGGCTGATAGTGATCAGAAGTAGCGTCTCTTCGTGCGTTAGCACGCGATCCCCGCTAGTAAGGGCAAACATCACTCCTAATATATTTCCTCTTGCTTGCAGAGGCATGCAAATCATCGATTTGTGATGTTCTTCGATAGCTATCTTTTTGCCTTCTGCGCAAATAATATCGTCAGAGTCGGGGATTGATTCAATGACGATAGGTTCTCCTGATTGTGCAGCTCGCCCGACAAGTCCCTTGCCCATCTTGGTCGAAGAGACCTCTTCCAACAGATCATTACTCATGCCTCTAGCGATTTGCAGTGTGAGATTGTCCGTTCCTTTTTCCAGAAGGTAAACACCGCCTTGTGTGATGTCAAATATTTGAAGCATTTTATCGAGCGCTTTACCTAAAATTTCGTCCAGTTCAAGTGACTCATTAACAGTCTGGGCGATGGCATGGATAGCAGCAAGCTCTCGATTGCGTTGAGTCACTTCTTCTTCAGATTGCTTTCGCTCGGTGATATCCAGAATGATGCCTCTCATCCCTACGATCTTTTCGTCACGGATAATCGGGCTCGAATATGCCAGAACACGAAATGGGGTTCCATCCTTTTTGAGGGCGGTGTATTCGTGGCTTCCAAACTCCTCTCCGGTTAGAACTTTCTCGATATCTTCCATCATACGCTTCCGATCCTGAGGAGCGAACAATTGAAGTGCGTTAAGACCTTTGTCTACATCTTCCTGGAGATATCCGGTATATTGGAGACCAAAGTTGTTGGCAAAAGTGAAATTGCCGGCCATATCTATCTCAAATACTGTCTGGGGTACAAGGTCAGCCAGTTCTCTGAATCTCTGTTCACTTTCGTTTAGGGCTTTTTGCGCCCATTTGCGCTCGGTAATGTCAGTGGAAACCAGTACCAAAGCCACAACCCGACCATTGCGTTTTACCGGTCCGATTCTACTCTCATACCATGCGTAACTGTGGGCAGGCCCCAATCCCATTGACTCACAACCTCCGGGTTCACCGGAATAGAAGACCTGTTTGATAGCTTCTTGTACTATTTCGTGATACTCGGGGAGAGTGAAATCGTAGACGGTTCCCCCTACAGTTTGCTGCGGAATAACTTCTGCCATATTGCGATTGATCGAAAGGATTGTACCAGAACGGTCGATTGCCATGATGGTATTAGGGGAAATCTCCACCAGCGCACGCCATTTTGCCTCTGATTCCTGCAGTAGTTCCTCGGCTTGTCTGCGAGCGGTGGTTTCTAATTGCAGTTCATTGCTGGCTTTGGCCAGTGCACTAGTACGTTCTTCAATACGAAGTCCCATCTCATCACGGGCTTTTCTCAACGATTGTTCGGCTTGCTTGCGTTTGGTTATGTCCCTGATGATGGCGAGAATGCTCTGCGGTTTGCCGTCTTTTTTCATGAGGCTGGGCCGAGTATCGATAAATACGGTGCTGCCGTCTCTGCGCCTGATCTCAAACTCTCGTAGTGGTGCTGTGTGGCCTCCAGCGACGGCGTTAAGAGTGTCAACCATTTTCGCCAACTGATCCGAATTGAACAAATCAAGTTCCTCGAAGTTCTTGCGTATCAATTCATCCCGGCTGTATCCCAGAATATTCTCCACTTTTAAGTTTGCATCGATTATTCTGCCGTATAAATTGAGTTGGAGGACTCCATCTTTAGCGTTTTCAAAAGTTTCTATAAGTTCTTTTTCGCTTTCCTCTACCTTATTACTGGCCTCGCGGAGTTGCTTTCTTGTTTGCTGCAGATCCTCTTTAGATTCCTCCAATTCTCGGGAATACGTTTGGATTTCGTGGTATTGCGCGTCGATTTTCTCGTTTGCTAGCTTTCGTTCTGTCATGTCGCGTACGATCATGAGGCAAGAATCAACTTCGTCAAACTTGATTGCGCTTGCATTGATCTCCACGTTGAGTGTTGAGCCATCTTTCCGTACCCATGTTGACTCACATTTATGGAGATTATTTTGGTTTATGTTGAAAGAATTAAGGAGGCCAGAGAAGGCGGATATAGCATCGGGGTGAATGCGTGCAGCTATCGGTGTTTCAGTCAATTCACTGCTTTCATAACCAGTCATTATGCGTAGACTGGGATTGATGTATTTGATGAGCCCATCATCGATTATGCAAATACCGTCAATCGAACCATCCAGCATGCCCTGATAGTTTTCTGCGTTTCTATTCAGAGCTTCCTCTATTTGATTGCGTTCGTTCAGTACCTGCTGGAGGTGTTCTTCCGTCGACATCAATTCGGAGGCCTTTTCTTCTATTTTGGAATTGAACTCGTCGCGAGATCTCTGCAATTGCTGTTGGGAGTTATTGAGTGATGTGACCGTGGGAACCCATTTCCAAAAACCGATAGCTAGTAGTATAAAACCGGGGAGGTATCCTATTGCTGTGGCTATCAATTCTTGTGATTCCGTGTTAACGATATCGATCGAGCTATCCAATCCAAAGAAGCTATCGGTGACATTGATGAGGACACCATACATCACAAAAGCGAAACCGGCGAGCATGTACGCCCAACCCTTTTGGTAGTGAACCAGACCTCGCCTTCCCACGAACACGAAGAAAGCAAGAATCGATGGACACAATACCGCAAGAATGACATCCGTCATATGTGAGTATTCCTCAATTTCAGGTAGATTCCGAGTAGTACTTAAATACTACCCCGAGGGAACCATGCGGTAAATAGCCCAATAGTACTGCCGAAGGATTAGGAAATTAGTTTGCATTACGAAAAAAGGCGAATTGATGAGGCTTACAGGGGATTATGGATTGACCAAGATGCCGATGGGACAGTGATCCGAACCCATCACCTCGGGCATGATGAAAGCATCGGAGACAGATGGCAGCATGTTATCGGAGACGAAAAAGTAGTCGATCCTCCAGCCAACGTTCCTTGATCGAGCACCTGACTTCATATCCCACCATGTATAGTTCCCAGGTTCATTGTTGAAATGTCGGAAAGTATCGACGTAACCATGGGAAATGAAGTCGTCAATCCAAGCTCGTTCTGATGGCAGAAAACCGGATACTTTTTCGTTTTCTTTGGGGCGCGAAAGATCAATCTCAGTGTGTGCCGTATTGACATCGCCACAGATGATAAGTTTGCGTTTTTGGCTTTTGAGGTTATCAGCGTACTTGAGAAAGGTCTCATAAAACACCATTTTATATTCCAGCCGGATATCGTCCTTTTTCCCGTTGGGGAAATAGATGTTGAATAGAACGAAATCGACATAATCCGCTGCCAGAATCCTGCCTTCCATATCGATACCCATTTCCTCGAAATCGTACGAGACTCTGTAAGGTTCTTCCTTTGAGAAGATCGAGACCCCGCTGTAGCCTTTGCGATCAGGGTAGTTCCAGTATGTGTGATATCCGTTTGGTTCGAGTAAATCCTGACTGAGTTGTTCTGGATGAGCTTTTGTCTCCTGTAGACACAGGATGTCTGGTGATTCCTGCTGAAGCCATTCAATCAAGCCTTTTTTCTGTGCAGCCCTGATGCCATTCACATTCCAAGAAATTATCTTCATTGTTTCAGGCCTCCAGTCCAAAGTAAACCAAGATCAAGTCTGCGGAACCGGTATTGGTGACTTCATGAATCTCCGAAGGTTCAAACACTACACAGGTTCCCTGCGAAACATGATGTTCAGTTCGGTCTACTTCGATGGTACCTTCGCCGGATTCGACGAAAAATATCTCGTAGAGTTGGGCGTGTGAATGGGCATGGGCAACCTGGCCGGGAGTCATCCTGAGTCTGGCGAAGCTCTTCAGATGAGGCAATTGCCCCTCTCGGATCATCACCTTTTTCAAAAGCTGAGGATCATGGGAGACCCCTTCTTCCGGTAAATCCGCAAGTGATACGATCTTCATCCCCAACACCTCCTACTTTTTATCAATCCGCTTGCCGGGCTATTGCCCTTTTCGCCTTGAGGATCATATAGGTTGCTTGACCTTTGGCTATGAGTTCTCCGTTTTCGTTCCGCACATCCACATCGCCAAGGGCTGTGGTAGTCCCTTTATACACGATTTTAGCTTCCCCAGTGATTTCCCCTTTGATGAACGGCTTTACATAATTAGTCTTCATTTCTATGGTAGTGACTATTTCGTCTTTACCTACAGTGCCCATCGCGGCCATGGCTGCTGCTGCATCCGCTACAGAGAAAACTGCTCCCCCATGAGCGATTCCGGTGGGATTAGTCAGTTTGGTATCGAAAGGAAGTTTCACTATGGCCCATCCCTGTTTGAAATCCAGGAGTTCCATGCCCAGCAATTGCCAGTACGGAGCCATGTTATTAGTTGTTTTCATAATCGAGGCTTTGTAGCTGGCTGGAATATCGTCGTGTTGATCTGACATCTGAAGTGCTACTCCTAATACTATCAATAATGTTGCTGGTCTATTCGGAATGTCATCATGTAATTGTACGGTCCAACATCGGTAACGCGCTCTTTGTGAAAACCATATGGTTTGAGGATTTCCTGTAATTCTTCAGGAGATAGCCGGATATGTATGGGTGGCCCGGGAGGTCCTTCGATTTTCTTGAATTCGATGATAGCCAGTTGCGCATCCGAGGTTAGTGTTCTTTTGATCTCTGGCAGAGTTCCTTTTGAAGTGTCTGCTTCTATCAAGTCATGCAACACGTTGGCCATCAGGCACACATCAATCGTGCTATCCGGCAAGGGAATTTTTTTATTGATATCGGCGATCATTGCTCGAATATTTCTGATCCCGGTATTTTTCGCCTGTTCTTTCAGAGCGGCTATACCTTCTTCCCACAGGTCAATAGCAATAATCGATCCCGTATCCCCAACAAGAGGCGAGGCTGCCAAAGAATATGCTCCCGGACCACAGGCCAGATCGAGAAGTGTAATCCCACTGTGCAAGTCAATTTGGCCGAACACCTTATCAGGATCAATCAGGTCAAAACTGCTTTTACCAGCACCGGGAGGTTTTGGTTTAGATGTGTCATCCATGTCTCTAATACCACAGAGAAATTAAGCTGCCGCTCCGCAACATTTTTTGTATTTCTTGCCACTCCCGCAGGTGCAGGGGGCATTGCGCCCGATTTTTAACTGTTCGCGTTTGAAAGGAATCTCCTTTTCCGCCGAGTGACCTCAGCCCGAGTCATGTACATGTTCATTGTTTTTAATTTCTTCCATTTGAGCCTCCTGCTTTCAAGTCCTTAATCTGCTTTTCGGTGATAGACCTCTTTGATCTCGGCGCCTTGGCGGTCGGTCCAGGTTGTCATAACATCACCGTTACCAGATAACTCGTAAGTTGAATTATATTCCATTCCGGGAGAAAACCCCTGACATGTACTTGATTGGACTATCATATGCACAGTGTTGCCGTCAGCATCCATCTTACCTGCAATCGAGCACATACCTGCTGCATTGAAAGCGGTTCTGGTGAAGAGAAGCTTGACGGGAATTGTGTCTATAAGCTCACCATCAGTATACAATCCCTGCCGGACCCATGATCCTTGGTAAGAATTATCTTGGGACGTCTCGCTGTTACTGTTGTTGCTATTGCCGTCACACCCGATACATAACACAGTCATAACTAGCCCGATGGCCATAATAGTAATAGAGAAGCGAAGTCGTATCAATTTGATCGTACCTCCAAATGATGTGTGCCCGGATCATGCCGATGGCATTGGATACTCTTTATCATGGCTATTGAGGTGTACTTTTGAGTATTGCAACTGATCTGTGGGATGGCCAGCTTTCTGTTCATTCGGGTAACCAATGGCTATGATCGATTCTACTTTAAGGTTAGCCGGTATATTAAGGATTTGCTGAATATACTCTTCAGCAGTGGATTGGGCATCATGCATTCGTTCCCGCACTTGAATCCAGCAGCTTCCGAGGCCTAAACCGTGAGCCGCGAGATGGATAAAAATGGAAGCTATGGAGGCATCTTCCACCCACACATCGCACTTTTGAGGATCGGCGCAGACCACAATTGCAAAAGGGGAGTTTTTCAAAAAGGAAGAGCCGTGTTCTTTGGAGCGTGACAGTTTGTCCAGTAATTCGGGTTCTGTAACGACGATGAATTCCCAGGGATTACGGCCCATCGATGATGGTGATCGCAGAGCCGCTTCAACGATCTTTCTGATTTTATCGGTCTCTACCGGTTTTGGTTTGAATTGGCGAATGCTTCTTCTGGTTTCGATGAGATTGTTAAACATAAGCAATCCTTTTCTATTTTAAGGTAAGCGGTTCAATACTATTTGTGCCAGTGTTCTCTCCGCCGCGATGGTTTTAACATTTTGCATCTCTTGTAGTTCCTCGGATGATGATGCACCCTCGACCGGCAAGCTGGCTACTTCTAAGGTAATATACAGGTCGTCCTGCAATATGCGCAACATGCCGTCCCAGCAGGCGTCACTGCCCAGCCCGTCAATCGCTTGAAATAGCTCTTTTCCGTAGTCGGAACCGAGTACGGCTCGTTTGTGCCGGTCATAAGCGTCTTGCGCAGAATCAAAAATGCCTTCCGCTGCGATAAGGGCGGATGAATGAATGGTTACGGTTGCTTTTTTTGAAGTCGCCATTTCTTGGGTCGAATATGAGCAACTCTTACCGGCCGGGGCAATCGCTTCTTGCTGCCACGCATCCCCAACTTCTTCGCCGAGGAGTGATTCAGCGTCTTGTTTGGTTATCAGAGTGCAGGGATCGATCTCTATTGTAAGGGTGAGTGTAAGGCCCTCTGGTTCGGGCATGGAAGTGACTTCTGAGTTTGACTCCTCAGTCTTATCTGCCAAAGGCAAATCACTATCAGGAGTTTCGTCGCCGGACGAACATCCTGTGATTATCACTAGTAGACCAATAAGGCAAAAAGTTCCAATTCTATACATTATTCAACCTTGGTAAACAAATACTCATTTGCACTGGCACCGATGGTTACAGTGAGGTTGCCCTCTGTATCTTCTTCTGGTTCTATCCCCAGTCCTTTCAGTACAGAATCGTAGAGGAAATAGGAGACTTCACCTTCGTCAGTCAATACCGACCTTATTTCTGCCTGGAATTCACCTGCATCGAAGATCAATTGGTCGCCCTTCCATTCAGCAGTGATCTCTCCCAACACCGGGTTAGTATATGTACCCAAGTACGGTTCAACCGGTTCGGGATCAACTGCTTCCTGAATACTTTCCTCAAATTCGGCGATTGCCTCTGCCTCAAGGCCCATTTGAGATTCTACCAATGCATCCGAATAGTGAGACTATAATGGTTGCCAATAAAAGCAGGGGTAAAATTCTGGATTTCATTTATCTCCTTCCTGTGGAGGCGAGTGTTCGCATCTTCGTGGTTCCTGAACTGCTACGCCTGTCTTTTCAATTCGGCAACTAAATATGATATGTCATTCCGGCCCTCGATCCGGAATCCATTTCCCTCCCACCCATCTGGATTCCTGCTTTCGCGGGAATGACAGCATTGCGTGAAATTGGTTTCTTCTTAATTGCCGGTTTTAGTAGCTTGTTATAGAATAACACAATTATTACGACTGTCGCTGCATCGAAACTCATCCCGATTGCTATAGGGTCACATTGAAATTTGAGGCTAGCTCTGTCTGGGTAGAGTCTGTTTCTGGTGATCCTTTGCAAGTAACGGAAGGAGAGGGATCGGGGATGTGCAGTTACGTACGTTATTCGATTTGGGATGAAGGTCTAAGTTACAAAAGGCCGATTTAGCGCTAATCTATCGCTTCGCCCTTTTGCTTTAGGAGAGTGCTGGTGGCCGTGGCTATCAATTGGCCCTGCTCATCCTTTACGGCACATTCGAGAAAACCGATGGATTTGCCTTTCTTTAATACTGTGGCTACTGCACGGAGTTTGCCTTTGGGCGCCGGCTTGAGGAAGCTGGTTTTGATTTCCAATGTGGTGCACGTTTCATTTTCAGCAAGGGTACTGTGATAGGCTGTGCCCATGGCGGTATCGGCGATATCACAGATCAGACCGCCGTGTATACCACCGAAAGGATTGCAATGCTTTTCGTCCACATCCAACTCAATAGTGGCCTGTCCAACTTCGACGTTGGTTAGTTGAAATCCCATCAGCCTGGCGATCGGTGGTGGCGGGATATCACCTGCGGCGATTTTTCGAAGATATTCGGGTATTTGCTGCATTCAATCTGCTCAGTATTGGGATGACTCATTCATTACAAGTGATGGAAGTCCCGTTTTGGGGTCCAGGCTGATAGAGAGTTTCCCTGCCAGTAATTGTAATAGCTCTTCACCCATAAACTCGCGACGCCAGCCTTGCAGAAGTCGATGGTATTTCGGAGATGCATCTGCCCCATTACGAACCACTGCCGTAATCTCGGCACGTGAAGCCAAAAGGGCCGGATCTATGCCGGCGTTCATACTCTTGCCTTTCATATAAGCCAATGCAAGATCCACGCGGGGACCGAGGCTTTCCGGGTCTTTCTGGTGTTCCTGTAATTTCGGTCGTTCATTTTGAGGGGTGGCTATACCTTTCTCAATTGCCTGAAGGATCATCTTGCCGTAACGTTGACGGTTCTTCTCAGATAGTTCTTTTAACGAGGACACGTTTGTGGTTGAGCTGGGTTTTTGCTTAACAAGACTTAAAAGCACCTCGTCTGGTAGTATCCATAGTCTCGGACAATTGCGTCGTCTAGCTTCCTCTTCACGCCATGCGGCCAATTCGCGCAAGATGGCCATCTTCATGGATTCCATCCTTCCCGATCCTTTGACCCGGCGGAACTGCTCTTGTGGATCATTGTCCTGATATAGGTGAGGATTATCGTATTGGGCAAGTTCTTCTGCTAGCCATGAGTCTCTATCCAATTCCCTTGCTTTTGAAAGGAGTACATTGTATAGCTCGGGAAGATAGCGCACATCGTCCATAGCGTAGGAGATTTGCTTCTCGGTTAGTGGCCGTTGTAGCCAGTCTGTTCGGGTTTCAGTTTTAGACAGGTTAATATTGATACCCTCATGCAAGAGGGCGCTCAAAGAAATTGATGAACTAAGCCCCACGAAGCCGGCTGCACATCGAGTATCAAAGATGTTTTTAGGAAGGCTGCCGGTAGTTCTTCGGAGGATGGTTAGGTCCTGCTGTGCATCATGGAGGATTTTGACTATGTTGGGATCGGAAATAATTTCACCCAGAGGAGACACATCTTCAATTGCCGGAATATCGATAATGTGCGGTTCCTCGTCCGGAATCCCCATTTGCACAATTCCCAGGGATGGATAGTAGGTTTGTTCCCAGACAAACTCCGTATCAATGGCAACGCATGCCGCCTTTTTGGCACGGTCGATCAGCAGGGAAAGCTCGTTAGATGTTCTGATCATGATATCCTATTGTAGCACTATTACTCTATTATTTGATCTTCAGGATTTGGCTCACGGCATCGATGACGGATTCGATAGACGCTACTTGCATCAGATTTCCCTGAAGACTCCTTACTCCGGTTTGCCCATGCAAATACCTGCCCATATGTCCTCGGAATGCCTCACAGGCGAGACGCTCTACTCTTGGGGAATGGTGCTTGCGGAGTTTGTTTTTCGCCTCCATAACTTCATAGAGCCCTATCAGGTGTTCGGCGATCACTTCCTTGCGTTCGATTGCCGATGGCGGATCGTATGGCAATCCTTTCCACGAATGCAGAATTTCCTTGAAAATCCATGGATTGCCAATTGCTCCCTTGCCGATCATTACCCCATCCACGCCTGTTAGTTCTAACATCTCGGATGCCTTTTGGGCGTCGGTAATACCGCCATTACCGATGACTGGTATGGAAACCTCAGATTTCACCCGTTTAATAGCTTCAAAATCTACTGGCCCACTGTGCCGCTTTGTGGCTGGTCTCCCATGAATGAAGATGGCGCCAGCTCCCCCTGCTTCAACAGCCTGGGCTACTTCCGAAATATTGACCAGCGACGGAGAGATTCCCGTGCGGGTTTTGACGGTTACGGGCAGTGAAGTGTTCTCTAATACTTTCTCCACGATAGTCCGAATCTTCTCCGGTTCCCGCATTAACGCTACTCCCGCACCTTTTCTGGCTATCTTGCGAACGGGGCATCCGCAATTGATATCGATCAGGTCGAAACGGCCCAACGATTCGATTATTTCCGCTGCTGCTGCGAACGCGTCTGGATCTGAGCCGTATATGTGCGCTCCAACCGGCCGTTCTTCCGGGGAAGAATCCAGGTATATCATTGTCTGGGGTAAGCGACGGCGTACTCCTTCTACAGGTACCATTTCCGTAAAGCTCAGACCACTGCCGAGTTTTTGGCAGATATTCCGAAATGGTAGAGTGGTATATCCTGCCATTGGGGCCAGCATTACAGGGGTCTCGACTACGATCTCTCCAATTTTGAGGGGCTTGATATTCATTTGATACTTTCTAGTCTGTACGTGAAATAGGAATGGGCTTCTGAGAATATCTCATCGATTTGTTTGGATTGAGGCAGGGTGTTTTTTATCGATTCCAGATAATGCCGTTCGTAAATACGATGAAGAGTCGGCTCGAAATAGACATCGTATATCCATCCCACCTGCAGCAGCTTGAAGTCATTCAGGTTGCGGGCATCGGCATAATTGGCGATTTTTCTGGCTATAAGTTCCTCATATATGCTTTCTGATATGCCAGGGGTATCAGGAAGATTGTGTACTATTGTCCCGTCCCCATTTTTATTATCGTTGTTATAGTATGCAGTGAATACCTGCCAGATATCCAGCTTATCCGCATCGCGTAGCAGCTTGCCGAAAAACAGGCATCGCTCTGATTCAACTGAGGGCAGGTCTCGCCTGTTGTGGTAACTGATCGCTCGGAAGATAAGGTCTTGCTCTGGCTCATTCAGGTCTTTCAATACCTGTTTTTCTTTAAGGATATCAACTCCGAATTCCGCATGATTTACAGATCCGCTGTCGGCAAAGGTTCCATACTGAATGTATTGTTCGAATCGGCCAACATCATGAAATAGCGCCGTGATCTCAGCTAGTACGAGGTCTTCGCCATTCAGACCCAGGTTTTCTCCGATATACCTGATTTCCTGGCAGACCCGATGCGTATGATCTTCTTTTAGGATGATGTTATGGTCGTTATCAGTATCGTTGGTTTTGAAGGTTGCGACATAGTTAGCAAACCATGTTTTCAAATTGTTCAGGGTTGCATAGTTCATCTAGTTGATAACCTCATGATTCGTCAGGTATTTGTGGGTTCGGAAGCATGGAAAGGGAGATTCGCTTGCGGTTCTTGTCGACCGCCAGCACCGTCACGCTTACCTTTTGACCAATTTTAACTTCATCAGCCGGATTCTTGACGAAATGATCGGCGAGTTGGCTGATATGTACCAATCCATCCTGGTGCACGCCAACATCCACAAATGCCCCAAAATTTGTTACGTTGGTTACAATTCCTGGCAATTTGATTCCTGGTTGAAGATCGTCGATGGTGTTGATGCCATCGGCAAACGTAAACGCTTCGAACTGTTCCCTCGGATCGCGTCCTGGCTTGGTCAGTTCGTCCAAAATGTCCGTCAGGGTGGGCAGGCCTACCGTATCGGTAACGTACTTATTCAGGTCGATTTTCTGCCGCAGTTCATTAGTTGACATAAGGTCGGCCACTGTGCAGTTGAAATCCTTGGCCATTTGATCGACTATCCGATAGCTTTCCGGGTGAACTGCACTACCATCAAGTGGGCTGACTGCCCCGCGGATACGCAAAAAGCCGGCCGCCTGTTCGAAGGCTTTTGGACCCAGGCGCGGCACTTTATTAAGCTCCTTACGACTGTTGAAGGGTCCGTTCGTGTCCCTGTAATCGATGATGTTCTTTGCCAATGTCGGTCCCAGTCCGGCCACATAGTTCAATAACTCTTTACTGGCGGTATTAACTTCCACACCCACGGCGTTAACGCAACTCATTGCCGTATCATCGAGGCTTCTTCTGAGCCAACCCTGGTCCACATCATGCTGATACTGTCCCACGCCGATCGATTTAGGGTCGATTTTTACCAGTTCAGCCAGTGGGTCCATCAGCCTCCGACCGATAGATACTGCTCCTCGGACGGTGATGTCATGATCAGGGAATTCCTCTCGAGCCACTTCCGAAGCAGAGTATATCGAAGCACCGCTTTCGTTCACCATCACAATAGGTATGGAGTTCGGGAGGTTGAGGCTGCGAATAAACGATTCTGTCTCCCGGCTGGCGGTACCATTGCCGATCGCGATGGCCTCAATCCGGAAGCGGTCAATGAGTTCAAGGGTGATCTTTTTGGCTTCCTCAACCATTTTTTGAGATTGGGTGGGGTATATGGTTGTGTTGTGAAGCAGTTTGCCTTGCCGGTCAAGACAGGCAACTTTGCATCCGGTACGATATCCGGGATCGATAGCCAGGGTTGCTTTTTGACCCAGTGGTGATGACATAAGAGCCTCGCGCAGATTGCGGGCGAATACCTTTATGGCCTCGCTATCGGCCCGCTCCTTGGCTTCATTGCGGATTTCGGTTTCAATTGAAGGCCCGAGCAATCGCTTGTACGAATCATCACTTGCGAGTTGTACCTGCTGAGCGGCAGGACTATCGTTCTTTATGTATTGTCGTTTGATAAGGTAGAGAGCCATCTCTTCCGGAGGTCGTATGGACAGTTTAAGATACCCCTCACTTTCGCCGCGGAACACCGCTAGTATTCGGTGGCTTGGCGATTTGGAGATCGGTTCTTCACTCTCAAAATAATCTCGGTATTTGGCACCCTCTTCCTCTTTACCTTTGGCAACCTTGGATTGGAAAGTCCCGCTACGTGCAAACAATCGACGCGTTTCCTGGCGGGTTCGGGCGTCTTCGCTAATCCATTCAGCCATGATATCTCGGGCGCCGGAGAGTGCATCGTCAGCCGATTCTACTCCTTTCTCGGCGTCTATGAACGCGGTAGTCTCGGCGAGCGGATCGGTCGATTCTTGCTGGTCGAAAAGCAGCAGCGCCAGAGGTTCGAGTCCTTTTTCTCTGGCAATGGTTGCTCTGGTGCGCCGCTTGGGGCGATATGGAAGGTAAATATCCTCAAGTGTGGCTAAGCTTTCTGCGGCTTCGATGGCTTGTTTGAGTTCGTCTGTCAGAAGTTCACGTTCTTCGAGTGATTTCAAAATCGCTTCGCGGCGCTTATCCAGTTCTGCCAGCTGTAACAAACGGTCTCTGATTGTGGTTATCTGGACCTCATCGAGTGATCCGGTTCGCTCCTTACGGTACCGGGCGATGAAGGGAACGGTACCTCCTTCTGCCAGCAATATTTCTACAGCTTCGATTTGCGAATCGGGAATTCCCAGCTCAGTTGCGATGATTGTGCAGTGTTTCTCTGTCATTAAGATCGTGCCTTCTTTTGCAGTTCGTAGAGTTTGGTGATAGCCTCCAGCGGTGACAGCGAATCGATATTGATACTTTCTAAATCCTTTATCACCGGAGGCGTAGTGCCGAATAATGATATCTGTTCAGATAGGGAGTCGGATGTTCTGTGAGTTTTTTGTTTGGGTTTCTTGCCAGTACCGTTTTCAAGTCCGTCCAATACCTCTTCAGCTCGGTGGATCACAGATTTTGGCAGTCCGGCCAGCTGGGCTACATGGATACCGTAGCTGCGGTCCGCTCCACCAGGGATGATTTTACGGAGAAATACGACTTTCTCCCCATCTTCTGCTACTGCTATATTGAAGTTCTTGACTCTGGGGAGTATGTTGGCCAGTGCTACCAGTTCGTGATAATGTGTAGCGAAAAGGGTTTTGGCGCCCAGTTTGGGATTGTTGTGAATATACTCAACAACAGCATGAGCGATAGAGAGTCCATCATATGTGCTGGTTCCCCGCCCGATCTCATCAAGTATGATCAATGACTTGGGCGTGGCGTTATTCAAAATATTTGCCGTTTCCGTCATTTCGATCATAAAAGTGGATCGACCGGCAGCCAGATCGTCCATCAAACCTACGCGGGTGAAAATACGGTCAACCAGCCCGATAGTAGCTGAATCCGCAGGCACGAACGATCCGATTTGAGCCATCAATACGATCAATGCCACTTGACGCATGTAGGTAGATTTCCCGGCCATATTGGGTCCGGTGAGAACGATTAGCTGTGATTCGCTGCCGGAAAGTTCGGTATCGTTGGGTACGAAACCCTCATCGGTCAGTACTTGTTCCACAACCGGGTGCCGCCCCGCCAGGATGCGAATGGAATCATCTTCGGTCAGCTTGGGACGGACATAACTGTATCGCACTGCCCCCTCAGCGAAGGCAGCGAGAATATCTATTTCAGCTATGGTTTCAGCCGAGCGCAGTATTTGCTGGCCCCAACTACCCACCTGCTGACATACTTGTCGAAATAGAGTGTTCTCCAGCTCTGAAGTGCGTTCCTCGGCGTTAAGGATGAGCGATTCGTACTCTTTAAGCTCTGGGGTGAAGAATCGCTCCGCTCCAACCAGAGTTTGCTTGCGAATGAAGTTATCCGGAACACGGTCCAGGTGTGCACTGGTTACTTCGATGTAGTAGCCGAAAACCCTGTTGTATCCTACTTTGAGCGACTTAATACCGGTCCGTTCTCTCTCGGCGCGCTCGAGGTTGGCCAGAAATTGTTTCGCGTTTTTGGAAGCTGATCGAATCTCGTCAAGTTCGGGTGAAAATCCGGGCTTGATAGCTGCTCCCTCGGACGATTCATCCACTATGGCGTGCGCGATCAAATCAGAAGCTTCCTTGCACGGCTTAAGCTCGGAGGAAGCCCTGCCAAGCGGTGAGGAATCATCTTCGATGATGGCTTTAATCTGCGGAATCGCTTCGAGACTGTGCCGGAGTGAAACCAGCTCTCTGGCAATGGCGATTCCAGACCTCACCCGATTAATAAGCCGTTCCATATCGGCGAGCTTGCCCATGACATTTATGAGTTCCACGCGATGGGTGGTGTTGGAAACGAACCATTCCACTGCATTTTGGCGTTCATTCAACGGGTCGATTTCAAGCAGCGGTTGTCCCAGCCATTTCTTAAACAGTCTGCCGCCCATCGGGGTTCTAGTAAGATCGATAATCGAAATGAGCGACCCTTTGGCAGTTCCCAACTGGCTGGACTGGAAAAGCTCCAGGTTGTGCCGAGTCTGGGCATCCAGGACCATGTAGGAATCGGTGGAATAGGTGGAGAGTTTGGGCAGATGGCCCAGCGATCCCTTCTGAGTCTCTTTCAGGTAGTGGATGATGGCTCCGGCGGCTTGAATGGCTAGTGGCATCTGGGCGCAACCGTAACCATCGAGAGTAATCACTTCGAAATGATCGAATAATTGTTGCCGGGCAGTTTCCAATTCGAACCATCGGCTGTCGATCCTGCTGGGCTCGATTGGAAGTTGAGGGAATTCATGGTCGATCGAAACGATTATTTCCGAAGGATTAAGCCGCTCAAGTTCGGCAACGGCACGATCGGCATTGAGTTGGGTTGTTTTGAATTCGCTGGTAGTGATGTCGACGTAAGCTATACCGGCGCGATCATCATCGAATGCTACGGCTACTAGATAATTGTTTGAAGTGCTCTCCAGCAGGTTGGTCTCGACGACTGTCCCCGGTGTGACTACGCGAACCACATCCCTTTCCACTAATCCTTTGCTTGTCTTGGGATCGCCTATCTGTTCGCAAATAGCTACCTTATGACCGGCGCTGATGAGTTTGGCCAGATAGTTCTCCAATGCGTGGTGGGGGATACCGGCCATGGGGAAACGCTGCCCCTTGCCCATGGAACGGGAAGTGAGCACGATTTGAAGATCCCGGGCTACGATCTCCGCGTCACCTTCGAAGGTCTCGTAGAAATCGCCCAACCGAAAGAAGACAATGGCATCAGGGTACTGTTGCTTGATTCTGAGATACTGAAGTCTAATAGGGGTTGCGCCCTCTTTCATCGGGTATATTGTACTAGAATCGTAATGGGAAAGGAAATGGGGGTCTTGAGTAATACTTAACCGTCTGTTTACTGATTGTAGACCGTTCATTAACTGATTTATGAACGTGCCAATGGTACAATTACCGTATCAGATTTTGAAATGGAGGTACATCGAATGAGTAAATTGAAAGGGTTTGGCATATTTGGTATTGCCATGGTATTGGGACTTATGGCGATGATGGTTCCGTCTGCTGTATTAGCGGATGATGACGAAGGCCCGATTAGACTAATTAGGGCATGCTTAGCTCCCCCGTGCCAGGAAGGAAATGGCGTTGTTATTCAATTGGATGATGGCTCATCATATAGAGTCTGTTTTATTGGCCATGAGGGCAATACCTGGACCTATTTTGTGCAAGAGGTATGTGCTTTGCCGACGAAAGTCGAAGATCCTCGTTTCTTATCAGATGTTACTATCCCTGATTTCATAGGCATTTGTGGCAAGGACCTCAGCCATTGGGCTCTGGGTCTTGAAAAGTGTTTGATTGATAAAGTCATTAGCTATGATCCGGATGGTGCAGAAGTAGGCACTGACGGGAGTACTGGTTTTACGGGTATAAAATGGAATGTATCTGACGATTTCATTTGCGGGCAGTTCAGTTTTACCCTTGATGGTGATTATGATGAGGGGCCAGTTTTGGTGATGGCCAAAGCCGGTCCCAACTCGAACACTGCTGTGATTACTGGGCCTGTTGATCCCCAGTGCTCAGATTCAACTCCTCCTGTTCCAGAAGTTTCCACTATTATCATGCTGAGCCTTGGTCTTGTGGCACTTGGTGGTTTTGTATTGATTCGACGGCGAAAGCAGGGTACAGTATCCGCCTGACGATTTGTAGATAACTATTATCCCAAAAGGGGCACAGCATGCTGTGCCCCTTTTTGTTTGTGTCATCGCGATCCCTTCGCTTAATGTCGTTCTGAGCGGAAGCGACAGAATCTCCAAGTATCCTAGAGCCCGTGCTGATCCTATCGAAGTGTGAACGGGTCTCCCAATAACACCCTTCGACAGGCTCAACACGAACGGATTGGGGAATTGCTCGAATACAAACGAGATTGCCACGTTGTCCTTATGTGGACTTAGGGCTCCTAGTAATAACATGCCCAATGCAATTAAGGAACCTCTGATCAACCCCCTGTATCCCCCAGTCTTGGGGGGGGACTTCTATATCTGGGGGACACCCCCAGACCCCCGAAGTCACCACTTATTCAGAGCTTCCTTAAGTATAGTATGAATCCTGGTGATGAAGAGAACAAACAGATATTGAGACGTGAATTAGGAGAATACCGTCACCAGCCCTCAAGATCAAGGTGATGATACACTGGATAGCGGTGGCGACGTGACAGACCACGTGGCTGTCGTAAGTCTGGCTCCGGGTGAGGATAATCCGAATGTGGACTTTGGCTTCAGCTACCCCCAGTCCTGCATCGATCTGCAGAAGACAGCGCCACCATCTGCATTGATTGGCGAGCCAATCACCTATCATTTCCGGGTAGAGAACTGTGGCGAGGTGCCGCTGGAAGCGATCGTTTATGACAAGATGCTCGATCCGTGTGGAACCAAATGCGGGCTGTGGAATGGTCCGCTGGCGCCTGGGGAAGTCGTAGAGTTCGATCATGTCTATGATCCAACCCAGCCGATAGCGTGTGATGCTCGAATAATACAGCTGGGAGGAGGTCCAATTCCTAGCCAGAGCCCGAACACCGAGCCCGACGACACCAGGTATCGTCTGCAGGGACTTCCTCAATGTGGCTATAGCAGAGGGTAATCCCCCACAGATGGCCAACGTGGAATTCGCATCGGATAGCGCCAGGTGCGTGGTGCTGGTATGCCCTCCGTGCAAAGATATGGATCGCGATGGTGTGTGTGGTAAAGACGATAATTGCCCGCAAACACCCAATCAGGATCAGATGAATTAGGATGATGATTCCTATGGCGATGCCTGTGACAATTGTCCCAATACTAACAATCCAGGCCAACAGGATAGCGATGGGGATGGAACTGGAGATGTATGTGAAACAACTCCTCCTGTTCCAGAAGTAGCTACCATTGTTATGCTGGTTCTTGGTCTGGCGATATTGGGTGGTTTCATATGGTTCAAGAGGCGTAGGCAAGCAACCTCGGCCGCCTAACGAATCGCAGACTACAATTATTCTTATAGGGGCACAGCGTTGCTGTGCCCCTTTTCTGTGGCACCCCTGCTTTGTCCAACAATTACTATTCTAACGATCCCGGAGGGGATCGTCCCACAAGACTGAGTATCTATCAATCATTTGCATACCATGATTTACGTATACCATGTCACGGTTTTGTCTACATTGTGTTACGAAATCCGAGCCGCACATTGTTGGTTATTCATAAAAAACTCCACTGGATATCAACTGAGACCCAATGTTTTTCGACCCTGACAATAAGGATTTCGACCTGAGAGACAACTCGCCATGTGTAGATGTCGGGGATAATTCCTTGCCAAACCTGCCCACAACTGACTTCGAATGCGATCCCCGCATAATGGATGGCAATGGCGATTCAATCATAAGAGTAGATATGGGCGCGGATGAATACTCAGGATCGTCACTGGACTCTGACCTGGACGGTGTTCCTGACAGCATAGACAACTGTCCTGTTATCTCTAATCCTGATCAGGCCGACAACGATAGCGACGGGGTCGGGGATGTGTACGACAATTGTCCATTTGTTTCCAATTCAGGACAACAGGATACTGATGGGGATGGAATCGGGGATGTTTGTCAGGTCATTGCTCACGATCCAGAATTATCCACGATACTAATGCTTGGTCTTGGCTGCACTGGGTGGCTTTTGGTGGTTTAAAAGGCGAAGGCAAGCAATCGTAATTGCGTAGCGGTTCGTAGATATTATTGATCTTTGAAGGGGCACAGCATGCTGTGCCCCCTTTTTGTGCGGTCGAAGATAGAATACCACGGGATTTCATGTGGGTGAATGAGCTTTCCTCATCGCTGCGTTGGCAGAGGCGAGGCCAGTTCCATAGGAACTGGAACAGTAAGTGCCACGGTTTTACCCTTGGGTATCTACGTCATCGCGAGCCCTTCGCTTGATGTTATTCTGAGGGATCTCAAACCACAGAAGAATCTCTCTGTTGACATCAAGAGGTTTTTAATAGTGTTTGTCCTAAACGAGATGAGATTCTTCATTCGATTCAGAATGACCCCTTTTCAATTCCCAGCAAAATAAGACGAGCTTAAAATGCGTCTCTAGCCTCAGAGTGATGTGTGCTTTGTTGTATGTAACGGAATGTGTCAATAAATTCACCATTTTGTGTGTGATTGCATTAATTCAGGTTGATACCATTTACCAAAAATTTACCAGTCATTTACTTGTGTTGAGGTTTCATTAACCGAGATATTTACTTATGGATGATAAAGTTAGGCATAAAGAAAAAGCAATATTTAAGAGGAGGTATGAAATGAGTGGAGCAACATTGGACAAATTGAGGAAGCTGACATTAGCTATTATCTTGTTAGCTCTGATAGGTCTTGTAACCGTGCCGTTTATGGTGATGGGCAATGATGGCGGCACAACCAAAGTGGCTGCTGCGCCGATAGTGGGTGGTGGTAATCTTGGTGGAAACAGTACCCCTGATCCTGTCTATACGCCTACACCCGAGTCAACTCCTACACCCGAGTCAACTCCTACACCTGAGTCAACTCCTACACCCGAGTCAACTCCTACACCTGAGTCAACTCCTACACCCGAGTCAACTCCTACACCTGAACCGCCTGTGGTGTTCATGGGAGGACCAGTCGGAACCCCAACTCCTACACCAGCACCTAGCCCGTCACCTTTACCAACAGTAAAAATAGCGGATAGGGATGGAGACCTTATACCGGATGATCAAGACAACTGTCCTGATACCCCTAACCCGGACCAGCTAGACTCAGATGGTGACACAGTCGGGGATGCGTGCGACTTTTTTGATGATACAACGGATGCAGATGGAGACAGTGTGCCGGATGCAGAAGACAACTGTGTACATACCTATAATCCCAATCAGGCAGACTCGGATAACGATGGGATTGGGGATGTATGTGAATCTACAGTTCCTACTCCTGAAGTATCAACTATCATTTTACTGTCCCTCGGCTTAGCTGCTTTGGTAGGATTCATCTGGATGAAGAAACGCAGCCACAGTGCTACAGCATAGAATAGACAAAACTTGAACTAGACATAAAGTCCTCAAAAGAGGGGCACGGCATTAATAAGCGTGCCCCTTTTTATGTAGTTGAAGTGTGTGAGGCCGGATGGCAATAGTGGACACCAAACCATTCACGATGCCATTTGTCCTGCGCAGAGACTTCGTTCATAAGCAACCAACCAGGGAGATATATCTCAACCTTGCCTGTCGACGCTGCTGATGATAGAAGACCTCGACATATTCGGTGATGTCCCGAATTGCCTCCTGACTGGTTCGATAATGATAGTGGTTCACCAACTCCTGCTTGAGCGTTCCCCAGGAAACTCTCCATGGGCGCAACTGTCACAGCAGTTCCCTTTTCGGCTCATCGATGCCCTTATCCCAAACCGTTCCAGTAACCCCCGGTACTCATAAGAACAATACTGACTTCCCCGATCGGAGTGGTGAAGCAGCCCCTTTGCCGGCCGTTTCGCAGCCACTGCCCGAAACAGAGATTGGCTCACCAAGTTCTTCGTCAGCCGATTTCCCATTGCATATCCAACGATCTGGCCTATGCAAAGATCCTTGTGGCTGGCCAGATACAGCCAGCCTTCCCCTGTCGGGATATCACTGATTCAATAAGTTCTCTGCCACGGGCAGGCATGCTTGGAATCCCTTTGGGGTTGTATTCCCGGGTGCTTGCGGCGCAATATGCCAATGTGAGCGAGTTTATACATAGGAGTCACAATGTAACGGTATTGATCTATCATTTGGTGTTTCCTGCCAAGTACAGGCGAGCGGTGTTTGATGATGACGTTGATAGAGTGCTGAAAGAGGTCTGTTTGGAGATAGAAAAGCGATATCAGGTAAAGTTTTTGGAAAGGACCATGTGCATTTTATGGTGCAGTCTATTCCGGCTTACAGCGTGACAAAGGTAATAGCGATGATAAGAAGCCTCACGGCTCGAGAGGTATTCAGGCGTTGTCCCCAAGTAAAGAAGCAACTATGGGGAGGAGAGTTCTGGACGGATGGGTACTTTGCCAGCACAGTCGGTAGGCATGGGAATGAAAACATGATTGGGAACTATGTGAAAAGCCACGAAAAACAATATCAGAAATGGCATGAAGATCACCAAATAGGGCTCTTCCAACACCCCGTCCGCTTGCGGCGGGGGAGTTTATTCAGTGGTGATCTTGAACTTCGTCGTCTGTTTGCAGCGTATGCGCAGCCTTGATCTCAAGTTCCAGTCGCGCATCCTCTCGAGTCCGCTTCGATAGCGGTCTCTCACACCAGGCGTAGTAGCCGCCTGCTGATACATAATAAATGAGGCACCGTTACCAGCTTCACCGCTTCTTCCCGAAACTCCTTCGTGTATCTTCCCTGGGGAATCCCTTTCATCTGAACGCCTCCGCCTCTTTATTTTATCCGACTTTGGTGTCCACTTCTTTAAGCTTACCTCATGGGTGACTGCGTCTATTTACCGCAACACTTTTTATACTTTTTACCGCTACCACATGGGCAGGGTTCGTTGCGACCTACCTTGGGGGCCTCCCTAACAAATGGTTTGGGGGTAATGGCCTCGCCGCTTTCAAAGTACCATGTGTCGTCCTCTTTTTGGAAGTGGGCGAGTTCATGGTGAGTCTGTTTGATCCCTTCATATGTGAAGGTGGCTTTGAATTCTACATCTCCTTCGGTGTCGTCTGGGCCACCATCCTGAGTATTGATGATTTCGAGTTCATGCCAAACTGAATTTTCAGCCCAGTCACGAGTGCTATTCGAGTCATGTCCCTCACGCTGATCGGGGTGCAGAGATGACGAGAGGAAATCGGTTTCTGCATTAGCATACGCAGAATACCGGGCGCGCATTAACTGCTCGGCTGTTTCAGCTGTTTTTTCACCTTTGATTACGAGTTCACAGCATTCCGTATATGCCTGGCCTGACCCACATGGACAATCGCTCATAGTACTCACCTCCGATTAATCGCTCACAGTATATCAAAATACCCCCACTCATAAAAGTGAGGGTATCTATATGAATTTTAAATAAAGACCCTTCAGCCTTTCAGATAAGCATCGATTGCTGCCGCAGCACGCTTACCTGCGCCCATGGCACTGATAACGGTAGCAGCGCCTGTCACCAGGTCGCCACCTGCCCAGACTTTATCCTTGACCGTTTTACCCGTCTCTTCCTCCGCTACTACGGTTCCTTTCCTAGTTGTATCGAGGCCCGGAGTGGTTGAAGGAATGAGTGGATTGGGGGTAGTCCCCAAGGCCACCACAACGGTGTCTACATCAATCAAGAACTCGCTGCCTTCCTTGACGATAGGCCGACGTCGGCCGCTATCATCCGGTTCACCGAGTTCCATCTCGAGGCATTCCATCTGGGTCACCCAGCCATTTTCATCACCGATGAACCGCTTGGGATTGGTGAGAAGTTTGAAGATGATACCCTCTTCCTCAGCATTTTCCACTTCCTCTGCGCGGGCCGGCAGTTCTTCACGAGAACGACGGTAGACGATATAAACTTCCTCAGCGCCCAGACGCATGGCACAGCGGGCACTGTCCATCGCTACATTGCCGCCACCGATAACAACTACCCTTCTCGATTTCTTGATCGGCGTATCGTATTCGGGGAAGAGATAGGCTTTCATCAAATTCGTTCGAGTGAGGTATTCGTTGGCGGAATAAATGCCATTGAGATTCTCTCCGGGAAGACCCAGGAACATCGGCAATCCGGCGCCGGTGCCCAGGAAAATGGCATCATAGCTATCAGCTAAAAGCTCATCGATAGTATCGATCTTGCCTATAACCGAATTTAGCCTGACATCCACTCCCAGCGTTTTTACATAGTCAACCTCGCCCTGGACGATTCCTTTGGGTAAACGAAATTCCGGGATGCCGTACATGAGCACTCCTCCGGCAACGTGTAGGGCCTCGAACAGGGTTATCTGATGCCCCAGTTTGGCCAGATCAGCAGCGGTAGTTAATCCGGCAGGGCCGGACCCGACTATGGCTACCTTTTTACCAGTGGAAGGAGCGATCTGTGGTTTGGGTTTATCGGATTGATCACACTCCCAGTCTGCCACGAAGCGCTCCAGCCTGCCAATTGCAATCGGGGCGCCCTTCTTGCCTAAAGTACATACGAATTCGCATTGGGATTCCTGCGGACAAACTCTACCGCAAATACCGGGTAAAGCATTGTTGGCCTTCAACTGGTCAACAGCTCCCCACATATCGCCATCGCGCAAAGCCATGACAAACTCCGGGATATTGACGTTCACCGGACATCCGGCAACGCAGTTTCGTTTCTTGCATTGGATACAACGTCCAGCCTCTTCTTTGGCCATTTCCAAAGTGTATCCGGTAGCGACTTCATCAAAATTGTGTGCCCTTATCTCAGGCTCCTGTTTGGGCATCTTGATGCGGTTTAAGTTAATTTTCGGTTTGTCAGCCATTATGCCTTACCTCCCATCTGGGTTCGACAATAGTCTTCCCAGATATCAACGGAAGTCTTCTCCTCATCGCAATAGGATTTCTGGCGAGCCATAAGCACATCCCAATCAACTTGATGCGCATCAAAGTCGGGGCCGTCAACACAAACAAACTTGGTATCATCCCCAATGGCCACTCGACAACAGCCGCACATTCCCGTGCCATCGACCATTATCGGGTTTAAACTGACGAGAGTTTTAACTCCAAATGGTTGAGTGGTCAGGGAGGCAAACTTCATCATGATGGTCGGTCCAATAGCGATTACCAGCTTGACGTCTTTGTTGGCTTCCAGGATTTCTTTCAAAGGTTCGGTAACCAGGGCCTTGCGTCCGTACGAGCCGTCATCGGTGCAGATGATCAATTCATCGCTGACTTCTTTGAGCTTGTCCTCCCAGAACATCAGATCCTTGTTTCGGAAGCCCATGACCGAAATAATCTTGTTCCCAGCATCTTTCAATGCCTGGGCTACCGGGACAACGATAGCGGTGGCAAACCCGCCAGCCACACAAACGACAGTACCGACGTTATCGGTATGCGTTGGTATTCCCAAAGGTCCAATGAAGGCATGAATGGAATCACCTGCTTTGAGCTTGGCTAGCTTGCGAGTGGTCTTACCAACTTCCATGAAGACGATGGTCACACTACCCTTTTCACGATCCCATCCACCGATTGTCAGGGGAAAACGTTCTCCTTTTTCATCCACCATCAGGATCACGAACTGTCCCGCCTGGGCCTTTTTAGCCACTGCCGGAGCTTCGATTTCAAAAAGATGGATTTGAGGAGTCAGGTCCTCCCGGTGCATTATTTTGTACATAAGCTACTCCTAAAACTTTGTTCCTTAAACAAACTATGCTGCGGCTGCTTCCGGTTCAGTCGGGGGCTCAGCAGCCGGCGATGCCTCTACTGGAGTTGATTCCTCGATAGAGGCCTCTGCAGCATCTGATACCGGTTCCGATGTGTTTTCCACTTTCACCGCGCAGACCTTGAATTCCGGGGTCTTGGCTACAGGATCAGTGGCGGGATTGGTTAATATGTTTGCCGAAGCTTCTGCGAAGTGGAACGTCATGAAGACAACACCTTGCTGTGACTCTGCGGTTACTTTGGATTTTGCCTCCACGGAACCTCGCCTTGAGGTCACTCTCACCATCTCGCCATCCACGATTCCCAGAGACTGTGCATCCTGAGGATGAATCCACACCAACTCTTCAGGACCAAGCATATTAAGTCCTTTGGCCTTCCGGGTCATGGTGCCGGTATGATAGTGATATGGGCTCCTGCCTGTAGTGAGGATTAATGGATACTCGCTATCAGGTTGCTCGTCAGATGGTCTGTATGAGAGGGCCACAAAATTGCCCTTGCCGCGAACAAAATTGCCTTTATGTAAATATTTGGTTCCGGGGTGATCGCTATTCGGGCAAGGCCACTGCAGACCACCTTCGATATCTAGCCTTTCAAAAGTTATGCCGGCATACGAAGGCGTTACCTTGGCAATCTCAGTAAAGATATCCTGGGCAGTGGCAAAGTCGAATCCCTTGGCACTCATCTTTTGGGCGATTTCACACGTTATTTCCCAGTCTGCTTTCGAATCGCCGACGGGTTCCAATACTTTTCGTACCCGTTGCACCCGTCTTTCCGTGTTGGAGAAAGTCCCTTCCTTCTCAGCAAAACTGGCAGCTGGCAGGACCACATCGGCATATTGAGCGGTCTCGGTGAGGAAGATATCCTGCACCACCAGGAAATCCAGTTTTTCCAGTGCTTCCCGGATGTGATTAGCATCGGGATCGCTAAGTACCGGGTTTTCACCCATTAGGTATACTGCCTTGAGATGCCCCTCTCCCATGGCATGGAACATTTCAGTTAGAACCAATCCAGGTTCGGGGGAAAGGGCAGCTCCCCATGATTTCTCGAACTTCTTCTGAGCACTTTCGTCAGCCACTTGCTGATAACCGGTGTACACGTTGGGCAAAGCGCCCATATCACAAGCGCCCTGAACGTTGTTCTGCCCTCGCAGCGGATTAACGCCGGAAGAATCTTTACCGATGTTTCCGGTGAGCATGGCCAAGTTCGCAATGCCCATTACATTATCGGTGCCATGAGTATGCTGGGTTATTCCCATACAATAAAGAATGGATGCTGGTGAGTTACCGGCGTACATGCGTGCCGCGTCGGCAATATCATCCGCAGGCACACCGGTAATTTCCGAAACTTTATTCAATTCAAATTCGGCCAATGAGGCCTTGAACTCGTCGAAGTTTTCACAGCGGTTATCGATGAAATCCTGGTCCATCAAGCCCTCATCGACAATCACTTTCATCATACCCATCAGAAGGGCAACATCGGTCCCAGGCTTTTGCTGAAGCCAGATATCGGCGAAATCACACAGATCGATATGACGGGGATCGGCTACAATGAGCTTGCCGCCATTTTTGACAGCTTGTTTGACCTGTAACCCGATTACCGGGTGATCGGAAGTGGTATTGGTTCCAATAGCGAAGATACAGGCAGCATCGCCAAATTCCTCAATGGAATTGGTCATCGCACCGCTTCCGAAGCTTGTGGCCAGACCGGCCACTGTGGGAGCATGTCAGAGACGGGCACAATGATCGATGTTGTTTGTGCTCATCACCCCCCTGGCAAATTTCTGGAAGACATAGTTGTCTTCGTTGGTGCACCTCGCCGAGGAGATGGCAGCGAATTCAGATCCTTTATGTTCGCCGAACTTTTCGGCAACCAGATCGAGGGCTTCATCCCAGGTGGCTTCTACGAATTCGCCATCCTTTTTGATGAGTGGTGTAGTCAAGCGGGCAGGATCGGTGACGAAATCCATCCCGAATTTTCCCTTCACACAGGCTTGGCCTTTATTGGCGGGTCCGTTGATATTTGGCTCAACCCGCCTGATCTTTTCATCTTTGATTTCCATATCGAGCTGGCAGCCAACACCGCAGTAGGGGCAAGTAGTCGTCACTACGCGATCCGGTACTCCCATCCAGCGAGCGCTGCGCTCACTTAAAGCTCCAACCGGACAAACATCAACGCAGGCGCCACAGAATTTGCACCCGGCAACCTCGAGAGAATCACCAAAAATGGTGCCGACTAGTGCTTCACTTCCTCGATTGATGAAAGCTATCGCTCCCACTCCTCTGATTTCCTGACAAACCCGAACACACTTACCGCAAAGAACACAAAGATTGTAGTCACGAGCAATAAGGGGATCGTTAAATACTGGATAATTCTTGTATTGGTAAGGGGCTTTCAATTCTTCGATTCCAACGAAATCAACAATCTTTTGAAGGTCACAACGCTTGTCTTTGGGGCAGGCGACACATCGTTCTTCAACTGAAACGGTCCGCAGGCATACATCCAGTGGACCACAGATTTCTCTTTTATGGCAGACCAGGCATTCATGGGGATGCCGAGAGAGAATAAAGTCTATAATAGTGCGCCTGAGCTGAGTGATCTCTTCCGTTACAACGTTGACAACAATGCCTTCTTTGACGGGCTCAGTACACGCGGTGACCATACCTTTCTTACCTTCGATCTCAACGAAGCAAAGCCTGCAAGCTCCGAATGGCAACTCAATATCTGCGATAGCACAGAGATTTGGAATGTAGATATCGTTCTCTAGCGCCGCTTCCAGGATTCTTTTTCCTTCTTGTGCTTGAATCTGTTTTCCGTCAATTGTCAGATTTACCATATAATCACCTCAGATCAAGGATATTTACACAACAAAAAGGGGAGCGAAAAGCCTATCATCTCCCCTTTTAACTAGTTACCAGATATTCATTCTATAATGCCCTGCATTTTTACATAAAAACCCAGCTTGGCACGAACGCGCCAAACCGATTGATTTTAACATATAGCGATGAAGCGGGGCAAGAAAACACTCTACCGTTTACTTTGCCCTTTGTGCCTGGAGCCACTTTGCTTTTTGGGCAGTTCTGATTTCATCGTTTACGGGTTTGTACTTTGCCATGAAATCATCCCTGAACTCTGCAAAGGTCCCTTCAATAATTCTGCTCCTCATTTGCTCCATGAGACTTAATATGAATCGCAGATTGTGGATGGTTGTCAGTCTGTATCCCAGCAATTCCTCACATTTGAAGAGATGATGCAGGTAAGCCGCAGAGAAGGTGCGGCAGGTATAGCAGTTACAGTGGGGATCGATTGGTTGGTCCTGTTTTTTAAAGCGAGCGTTGCGAATATTGGCCCTTCCTTTGTTAGTGAACAATGCCCCGTTCCTGGCGATTCGGGTCGGCAGGGCACAATCGAACATATCGATCCCGCAGGAAACACACTCGACCAGGTCCTCCGGCGAACCGACTCCCATCAAGTATCTTGGCTTGTCTGCCGGGAGCAGGGCTGCGGTTTCCCTGGTTATCGGGTACATGAGGTCTTTGGGTTCGCCAACACTCAAGCCTCCAATGGCATAACCGGGGAAATCCAGCGATACAAGAGCTTCCGCCGATTCCCTCCGCATTTCAGTGGATGTGCCCCCTTGAACGATCCCGAAGAGTAATTGATCTTTCCGTTTATGCCTTTTAAGGCATCGTTCCGCCCAGCGGTGAGTTCGATTCATAGCTTCTCTAACCGATTCCGGTTTGGCATCGTATGGGCAGCATTCGTCGAACGCCATGATAATATCCGCGCCAAGTGTTTGCTGGATATCGATAGCCAGTTCGGGTGTCAGAAAGTGTTCACTCCCATCGATGTGAGATCGGAATAGCGCCCCTTCGTCGTTGATCTTGCGCAGGTGCCCCAGGCTGAATACCTGAAAACCTCCGCTATCCGTGAGCATTGGGCCATCCCAGGCCATGAATCGGTGAAGACCTCCAAACCGTTCGATAACTTCCAGCCCGGGTCTCAAATAGAGATGATACGTGTTGCCCAGCAGTATTTTTGTCTCGATTCCTTTCAGATCGTCGGGAGCCAGGGTTTTGACCGATCCCTGCGTAGCCAAAGGCATGAAAAACGGAGTAGGTATATCCCCGTGTGGAGTAACGAATAATCCTGCACGGGCGCTGGTTTGAGGGCAGGTGTTTTCTACACTAAAGAACTGTTCTGAAATAAAATACCTCTCATCCTAGAGCCAGAAATTGAAGCACATGGCGAGGAAGATAAGTCCCAGGTAGGGGAAGGATGATAGTTTATAGACTCGCCAGGAATCCTTGGAGGCTCCGTTACGCAACAGGAGCGTGCTGGCCCAGATCATAGTAATGCCGGTGATATTAGCTATGGCAAAGAATAGCCATCCGAAATCGGCTACATGCCAGAGAATCAATGAAACAACATATAAGAGGATAGCCAGGGAAAACAAGAGCTGGATGGCGGCTTTATCGCTGAGTGTCAACGGGAAGTAGGCGATGTTTGCTCTGACGTAGTCATCGCGCCGAGCGACCATCACGCTCCAGACGTGAAGCGGAATCCATGTCGTGATGAGCAAACACATGAAAAGAATAATCCAGTTGGGGTGAGGGCTGATAGCTATGTACCCGATCAATACCGGGGCGCATCCGGCGATAGTCCCCTGGATTACGCACATTGCTCTTTTGCGGTAAACCACTGAAGCAATGGTACCAGCCAGTCCAAACGCAAAACACAATGGGTGTAGTAACACTGCTATGACAAGTGCTGCAATCACGAGGCTGATGGCGAGCGGCAGCATTTTCTCCGGCGGGTAGATTCGCTGTGAAGGGATAGACCGGGCGCAGGTACGTCCCATAAGTACATCAACTTCTCGATCCAGATAGTTGGTTAGCCCGTTGCAACCGGCGCTTCCCAGCAGCACAGCCGCAAAAACACCCAGAGACGGCCATACATCGGGCGATCCCTCGGCGGCTATGATAGCGGCACACAGCCCGATGAACGTCAGCAGGATAGTCTCACGTGGTTTTAGCACATCGATGTAGTTCCAGATGCTTCGAAAAGACGTTCTTGTGGGGCTGGTTATGGTGTTCAAATTGACCTCGGAAACTAATAGAAAATCGAATAAATTTCAATCAATTTAATGATACCGTATGGGTTGGGGGCTGTCAAAGCTCGGCTACGTTTGTGACGGCTTTGCGGGAGGGGCTGATTTGCTGGCTTCGTTGATGTATGCCTGGATGATATCGTGACGCCGGAGAACCCCGAGGAATTTGGTGGGATCTTTACGGTCGACCACCGGTATTCGGTCGAAGTCCCTGGCTCCAAGCTGGAATAGCACTTCGTATAGCGTTTGATCAGGGAAGGCCACAATCGGTGTTCTAGTTGAAATGTCATCGACAGTCAGGGTATCTACTTCAATTCCCTCTTTTGCTGCTGCGGCGTGAACGTCGGTTAGGGTGACTATTCCCTGGAAATGCCCGTATGCATCCACCACTGGGAATCCGAGGCGTTCCGATTGATCCATCTGGTTCAGTAAATCGGGAACCGACATTTGAGGTGAAACGGTAGGAAAATTGCGGGTCATAACCTGGGAGACAACTACGGTTCGCATAATATCCTTTTCTTCCACACTCCGCAACTTGATTCCCCTGCGTTTGAGCCGAATAGTGTAAATGCTGTCTTTGCTGAAGGCCCTGGCGACGATGACTCCGATAACCACTGATGTCATTACTGGTAAGATGATTTCATAATCGCCAGTTAATTCGAAAATGATGAGAATAGCCGTGATGGGCCCCCGGACTGCAACTGCAAAAAATGCAGCCATGCCAACCATCGCATAGGCCCCGATGGGTCCAGTCGCATCTGGAAATGCCTCGTTGAATACGCTTCCGCATACACTGCCCAGGGCAGCTCCCATGAACAAAGACGGCGCGAACACGCCACCGCTGCCACCACTGCCCAGAGTAATAGATGTTGCAAGGACCTTCAACCCCAGCAGTATCAGCACCACACGTGCGGCCGCTTCTCCGGAAAGGATGGCATCGACCGGGCCCGTATCAAGAGATTCTCCTCCAGCGCCATAGTGAGAACCATATCCGACTCCGAAGATATCTGCTGTGAATCCTCCCGAGGAGACATATTCGATAGAAACAAATCCGATTATCCCGACGATTAGACCTCCCAAAGCGGCTCTTAAATATACAGGTATGGGCCAGCGTTCAATCAGGTCTTCAGATTTGTAAAAGAATTTGACGAAGAACATCCCTGCAAAGGCACATATCAATCCAAGTAGGGCGTACAGCGCGATCTCCTGATTGCTTTCCATGCCATATTCCACTGGGAGTTTGAAGGAGGTTTTGTTTTGTTCATCGAAAAGCAACCATCGAGCCACGATGCTGGCCATCACGGAACTCAAAATAACGAACCCGACGTTGCGGGCTACGATACGGCGTTGAACTACTTCGAGGGCGAAAAACGCACCGGCGATGGGTGCATTGAAAGTGGCGGCAACACCTCCTGCTACTCCGCAAAGGACCAGTGTTTTGAGCCATTCCTCCGGTACCCTGAACAATTGCCCTACTGCTGAGCCTATGGACCCACCGATCTGAACGATAGGTCCTTCACGGCCGACCGATCCGCCACTGCCGATACAGATGGAAGATGCCAAAACCTTGATGGCACCGACGCGCATTCGAATGCGTCCGCCTCTGGTCCCTATGGCTTCCATGATTTCCGGCGGACCCTCACCCTTGGCCTCCCGTGCGACGAAGTAGATGATGGGACCGAAGATGAGACCTCCGATGGCAGGCAGGATAATGATGTAGTAGTCACCAAGAAAACTGAACCATTCAGCACCGCGATTGAAAAAGAGCCAGCTGAATTGTTCGATGAGCAACCAGAAGAGCCATGCGCCCAATCCGGCAAGGACGCCGATCACTACAGCCAGTACGATGCCGGCTGTATTGTCTGAGGTTTGTCTAACGAGTTTCCAGGGGTAGGCGGCTATGTTCCTCAGGGCGATTTTTTGTGACTCTTGCATATTTGAATCCGGTTTGGAGTAAACAGGGCTCTGAAATTGAGTTGAATCAGCCGATTAAAAAGGATACAATCTATACGATGCCGGGGTGGCGGAATGGCAGACGCGACGGACTTAAAATCCGTTTCCTGTTTAAGGAGTGAGGGTTCGATCCCCTCCCCCGGCACTTCCTCTCCTGATTATACACAACAATACCCCACACGTGGCTAATTCTCGCCCCCGAGGTTAACAGGATCGTTGGTTTGGGCAATGATTTTTGTGGCAGTGGGTTTCGGGGGGAAAGAGCACAACGCGCTTTGAGGAAAGCGGAGAACGTCTGCATTGAGGATCAACTGCATAACCGGCACTGAAGGAATATGCCAGCTTGAGCTGGACTGCATCCCAATTTAACCTTGATTATAGTTGGAGAATGCCTGTTTGACATGTTATTTCCCCCGTGACGCTCAGTGTTGTGTGAAACCATATTCGGAAGCAAACAAGGGTTTAAAGGAAGTTGTACATTGAATTGGCGCTATCTTGCAGCACGAGTTGGTATTAACCTTATCATAAATAAAAATAGTGCGATTGCAAAAATCGATCCGATGATGATATTCAGAATATGCCCTTTAGTCCCGATTTTGAACTCATTGTTTAATTCGCCCAGCTCAAGTTGATAGGTTCCCGGATTCTCTTTAACAACCAAGAAATTAACCGTTTCGTTAGCACCGGACTCAAGAAACACTTCTTCTGTGAACTTTGTTTCGCGTGGTTCGGAGACAGTTAGTACGGCACTATAAGTCCCAGACGTAATACCAACGTTTCTTACACCTACAGTCACATTGAAGTTCTTTTCGCTTTCAGTCCATGAACTCTTTTCGGTAGGATCGACTTTGAGATCACTGATTTCCAGTGTAAGGTCTCCATCATCAATGGTGAATGACTGACTTGATCTCATCAAATCGTCATCATCATTATCGCTACACCCTAACATGCCGAGAGCGAAAACCAGTATTAGCAGAAGCACCAAAGATGCTATTGTCCCTCTCATTTCCACCTCCGATAGGCTTTTCAATTTGGATATGTCTTGTAGTCTGCCAAATCCTTATGCGTAAATCCACAGTTTTGTGAGTATGTTTAAATAATGCTAACACAAATATTTGGTTCTGTCTGCTTCACATTTTGTCGCAAAAACGTGAAGCGATTCTAACTGCAAAGCGCAGGTTGAGGAAATCACGCCGTTGTTGGGTGGAACGCATTTGTTGTTCGGTGGAGATTGTGCGTTGTTTAAATGTGCTAGTCGATTTTGGTAACCACCAAATATGGCCCATTTCCCTGAAGACGTACAGATACTTTGAACGATAGGCTGATTGTACTCTGTGGTGACCCCCCCCGGGACTCCCGGCAGAAGGAACCCTGATTTGCTGCATTGCCTGTGTTAACGGGCCGCCAAACCCGGTGCAAGCCGTGGGAGGTATCTCTCTTCTTGCGTGGAGATGCAACTGTGTTGAGAGCAAGGTGGTCTAACTCTCGCTGCATATTGTCCAGTATTCGGCTCTGCATGGCTACGGAAGTATCAACCTCTTCGCCGGCCTTTTAGCGGATGTGCATGGCATCTCCCTCTATGGCAAGGACTTCGTATGCGCCTCTTCTGGTCCGGTACTGTTGGCCAACTTCAAATTCGGTACGATGCCTCAATGTAGCTCCTTATTCAGATTAGCTCTTGTATCTACCAGCCTCGGGAAGACTGTGGGGCCACCTGAAGGTTCAGATTGCGCCGGTGTAAACGACCGGCAATCGCATCTGGCAGATACACAACATCAAACCTCATTTAACAAACACCTACAAGGTTTCACGCGATGCCAAGTTCACTGAAAAACTGACCGATGTGGTTGGGCTCTATCTCAATCTGCCGGATAATGCAGTCGTGTTGTGTGTGGATGAGAAGAGCCAGATACAGGCATTAG